>Ga0079224_100010514_pt1 | contig 12697 bp, 12 predicted proteins | sample Stecom2015_FD_80414 | JGI IMG/M metagenome (GOLD analysis project Ga0079224, IMG submission 80414) | Agricultural soil microbial communities from Utah to study Nitrogen management - Steer compost 2015 | ecosystem: Environmental > Terrestrial > Soil > Agricultural land | place: USA: Utah...
ACACCAATAATGGTTGCAATAATGGATCCTTTTCCGACCGATAAGCCTTTTATAAGTGATTGTATAAGTGCGGCGGCATCAGCCCCGACATATTCGTTTATTTGCTGAAAGATTCTTCCCTGTTGTGCATCATCACCCAAAACAAAGCTAACAACAGCCAATATAATGATCAGGAGAGGAGCCAACGCAAATATGGTATAGTAAGATAATGCTGCACTCATTTTCGATACTTTGTCGTCACCGAAGCCAATGACCGTTGCCTTAAGTAGAGTGAAAGCGTCTTTATAAAACTGTTTTCTTAAAACCTTCATATATGCCTTGATTTAACACTTAAAGTGATCATCGATGGGATACAATCAGTAGTTCGAGATCTTTCGGGGTTAAATTAAATTTATTGGCTATATCTTTATTCGTTAACTGTCCTTGGTAAAGATAAATGGCATTTCGAATACCCGGTTTGTTCCAGATAACTTTCAATAGCCCCCCCTGTTCCCCAATATCCAACAAAATCGGTGCGAAAATGTTTGTCAGCGCATAGGTGGCTGTTCTGGCAACACGAGATGCTATATTGGGAACACAGTAATGAATAACATCATACTTTCTGAAAACAGGGGAATCGTGATTGGTTATATGAGAGGTCTCGAAACAACCGCCTTGGTCAATACTGACATCGACCAGCACAGAGTTGGGTTTCATTTTAGAAACCGTTTCTTCGGTAATAATACACGGACTTCTGCCATTGGTGGCGCGCATCGCACCTATTACGATGTCACAGGATAGGACCGCTTTTTGGAGTACAATGGGTTGAATAACCGAGGTGAATACTTTATTCCCTAGATTGTTTTGTAAGCGCCGAAGACGATATAATGAACTGTCAAAGACTTTTACCTGTGCACCTAAGGCGAGTGCGGCACGGGTCGCATACTCTCCAACCGTTCCGGCACCGATAATGACTATTTCAGTAGGAGGAACGCCGGTAATCCCCCCCAGCATCAGGCCCTTGCCTTGGAACACGTTACTTAAATATTCGCCGGCAATTAGAATAGAGGTAGCGCCTACAATTTCGCTCATTGCACGTACAACCGTTAACCGGTTATCCTCGTCCCGCAAATACTCATAAGATAGCGCCGTAACCTTCTTCTTCATCATGGCTTTTAAATGCTCAAAGCCCAATAAAGAGGGTTGTTGGCTGGAAAACAGGACCTGGCCGGTTTTCATTAAATCAATTTCTTCCAAGGTGGGAGCCCCAATCTTGACGATAATGTCGCAGGTGTAAATGCGTTCCTTTTCATGAACAATGATAGCGCCCTGCTCGCTGTAGTGATGATCCAGAAAGTTGGCACCGTTTCCTGCGCCGGACTCTAACATAATTTGATGACCATTCTCTACAAGTAAAGCAACAGACAAAGGCGTAAGCGCAATACGGTTCTCCTGAAAGCTCACTTCCTTAGGGATTCCGATTAATAAACTGTTCTTCTTTTTGCCGGTTTCTAGCATGGCCTCCTGTGGCTGCATCATCGCTTGACGCGCCAAGTTAGATAATTCTGTCATACAGAGCTCAATTACACAAAAAATCGGGTTAATTTACGAAAAAGTATCTACAGTTCGTTCATGTTTTATAATTGCGTCTGCCATTCGGATGCAAAACTTGCTCGATTTTGATCGAAAGCATTTTAATCGGTACACAGAAAAAAAGATAAATAGCAGGATAAATGAAGAAATGAGAGCGTGCTAATAAAGTTCAGACAAATGGGAAGATGGAATCCCTTTTTGTATCCTAATTTTACGTTCATTTTTTTCTCCGAGCTCAATTGTAACACTCACTACCTCTTCGGGTAGGAGATTAGGGATTTTTTCAGGCCATTCAATAAAACAATAGTTTCCTGAGAAGAAGTATTCCTCATAACCCAGATCTAAAGCTTCCTGTTCCTCTTTCAACCGGTAAAAATCAAAATGATAAACGTTTCCCTGAGGACTATGGTACTCGTTAACGATTGAAAAAGTTGGACTGGCTGCTTGGTCGGTAACCTGTAGTTGCTTGCAAAGCTCTTTAATAAGTGTGGTTTTTCCTGCTCCCATTGGAGCGAAAAACAAAACTACCCGATCATCGGCTACAAAAAGGAGTATTTTTTTTGCCACATCAGGTAGTTCGCTTATGTCGTTAACGGTAAGAATCATGAAGCAAACTTAGAGAAACCGGCATGGATATGCAACGTGCTTTCTAAAGTCTTTTCGTAATACTCACCGGTGAAACCGATTACGATCCTTCATCATTTCGGTGTATACGTAATATACGGAATGATCATCTCTTCAAGAGAAATACCACCGTGTTGAAAAGTTTCGTTGAAGTAATTGACAAACTGGTTATAGTTGTTAGGATAAACGAAATAGGTATCTTCCTTGGCAAATATAAAACTTGAACTTACGTGAAGTTTCGGCAATTTTGCTTCATGTGGGTTCTTGATGTGTAGTACATCCTTATCAATAAAGTTTAGATTTTTACCCTGTTTGTAACGAAGATTACTATTCGTGTTCCGATCGCCGATTACCTTACTTGCATGTTTTACGCGAATCGTACCATGGTCAGTCGTAAGAATGACACGTACATTTTTTTGCGCGAGCCATTTTAGGGTATCTAAAAGTGGTGAATGTTTGAACCATGACAGCGTGAGCGAGCGATAGGCTGCTTCATCGCTGGCAAGCTCCCGGATCATGGCCATGTCAGTCCGGGCATGGGACAGCATATCGACGAAATTATAAACCAGCACATTAAGGTCGTTTCCCATCAAATTGGATAGATTGTCCGTGATGTCTCTTCCCTGTTCCAGTGTAAGAATTTTATGGTAGCTGAATTTGCATTCTTTCCGAAACGTATTTTTTATTTGTGCCGCTAAAAACTCTTCCTCGTGTAGATTTTTGCCCCCCTCGTCTTCATCGTTTTGCCAAATGTGCGGAAAGTTCTTCTCCATATCAAGCGGCATCATCCCGCTGAAAATAGCATTCCGGGCATATTGGGTCGCCGTAGGCAAAATACTGTAATAAGTTTCCTCCGCATCCATACGATAGTAATTGCCGATGATTTCATGTATCACTTTCCATTGATCATATCGTAAATTGTCTATTAAAAAGAAAAAGGTAGGCTTGTTATCCAGTACCGGGAATACTTTTTTCTTAAATAGTTGAGGCGATGAAACCGGCCCGCTCTCCGGGTCTTTGACCCAATGCAGGTAATTCTTTTCAACAAATTTCGAAAACTGGGCATTGGCTTCCGCCTTTTGCATGGTCAAGATTTCGTGCATGCCTTCATCTTCCAATTTTTCGAGTGAAAGCTCCCAATAAACTAATTTTTTATAAACATCAACCCATTCATTAAAGTCCAGATTATCATTCAGGGTCATGCCAAGCGTTCTAAACTCCTGCTGGTAAGCCATCGATGTTCTTTCGCTTACTAAGCGTTTATTCTCAGTGAACTTTTTGATGGTCAATAGAACTTGTTTCGGATTTACCGGTTTAATCAGGTAATCATCGATTTGCGAACCTATTGCATCTTCCATCAGAAACTCTTCTTCATTCTTCGTGATCATTACCATGGGGACGGTCGGATTAATGCCCTTTAAAATCCCTAAGGTTTCCAGACCTGTAAGTCCCGGCATATTTTCATCCAAGAATACTAAATCATAAAAGGAATTTTTGAAAGCTTCAACGGCATCATGTCCATTGGTGACTGTTTTTACACCATATCCCTTTTCATTGAGCAGCATAATGTGAGGCTTTAATAAATCGATCTCATCATCTGCCCATAATATATTTGTTTCTTGCATCGTTACGTTATAAGTTTTACGTCCTAAGTCCTAAGTCCTAAGTCCTAAGTCCTAAGTCCTAAGTCCTATGTCCTATGTCCTATGTCCTATGTCCTATCTCAATATAGAATCACGAACTTACGTAATTGTTTGGAGCCTTTCCGCTTTTTTAACAAAAATTAACAGCGACGTAAATAAATTCAATTTAGATTTGATTTCGATGTAGAAAGAGAAGCTGCATCATGGACATTTCATTAAAAAATAGCACCTTTGTGCTTAAATTTTTTGGCTTTTGAATAAGAAAAAAATTATTAATGATCCTGTTTATGGTTTTGTTTCCATACCATCAGATTTGATATTTGATCTGATACAGCATCGTTATTTTCAACGCCTTCGGTATATTAAACAGGTAAGCCTAACACATTTAGTTTACCCAGGGGCACTGCATACGCGTTTTCAACATGCACTCGGTGCTATGCATCTGATGGGCTTAGCTTTAGAGACCCTGAAAGGTAAAGATATCGATATAACAGCGGAGGAAGAAGAGGCCGCCATTATAGCCATATTACTACATGACATAGGTCATGGACCATTTTCGCACTCGTTGGAACACACCCTGGTACAGGGAGTATCACATGAGCATATTTCGTCGTTAATAATGAATGAAATGAACCGGAAATTCAATGGTAGCTTGTCTATGGCGATTGATATCTTTAAAGACAAATATCCAAAGCGATTTTTGCATCAATTAGTGTCGAGTCAGCTTGATACGGACCGAATGGACTATCTCAACAGAGACAGCTTTTTTACCGGTGTTTCCGAAGGGGTGATCAGCTTTGATCGGATTATTAAAATGCTGAACGTTGCTAATAACGGCTTGGTGATTGAACAAAAGGGAATTTATTCGGTTGAGAAATTTTTAATTGCCCGTAGACTAATGTACTGGCAAGTATACCTGCATAAAACGGTATTAAGTGCTGAACAGATGTTGATTAAAATCTTACAGCGTGCAAAGGAGCTTACCGATAAAGGAAACAACGTATTTGCAACAGAGGCGTTGAAACATTTTATTGATAACAGAGTCACAAAGGAGGATTTTTTACAAGATCGCACCCATCTCGAATTTTTTACCATGCTGGATGATACAGACATTTTGGCAACTGTGAAAATGGGGGTAAAGCATGAGGATACTGTCTTATCTAAGTTGTGTGAGCAATTTATGACAAGGAGGCTCTATCATGTCGAATTAAGTAATTTTATGCCTACCAAGGAACGAATAGAAGCATTACGTCGTGCAGCTATGAACCTGTTCAAGGTTGGGGAGGATGAAGTGCATTATTTCGTATTCACGCAGTCGGTAGAAAACAGTGCTTACGATGCCGGTGAGGGAAATATTAACATTTTGATGAAGGATGGTACCATCCAAGATATTACGACAGCCTCCGATTTATCGAACTTGGAAGTGCTGGCAAAAAAGGTCAAGAAATTTATGATTGCTTACCCAAAAGAATTGCGGTAGTTGTCAGAAGTTCGCAAAGTATTGATATACAAAGGAATTTAAAATTTGTTCATAAAAATTTAACACATAAATTTGCGCGATGCAATTTACTGCCAAACAAATTAGCGAAATCATTGATGGTTCTATAGAGGGAAACGAAGATGTTGTGGTATCGAGGGTTGAAAAAATCGAAGAAGCTAGCCAAGGGGGGCTTACTTTTTTAGCTAACCCTAAATATGAAAACTACCTTTACACGACAGAAGCATCCATTGTTATTGTCAATAATGACTTAACGGTTGAGGAGCCGATAAGTGCCACGCTTATTCGAGTGAAGAATGCCTATACGGCAATTACCTTGCTATTAGAGCAATATAATAAATTCCGTTTTCATAAAACGGGAGTAGAAACGCCTTCCTATATCCATCCCTCCGCTAAGCTAGGGGAGGATGTATATGTAGGGGCTTTTTCTTATATCGGAGACAATGTTGTACTAGAGGATAATGTAAGCATTTATCCGCAGGTGTACATTGGCGATAATGTTAAGATAGGCGCGGGGAGTATTTTATTCCCCGGTGTAAAAATATATCACGATTGTGTTTTAGGAAAAAATGTGGTGATCCATTCAGGCACTGTTATAGGAAGCGATGGTTTTGGCTTCGCTCCACAAGAGGATGGTACCTATCGTAAAATAAGTCAAATCGGAAACGTTGTTATAGAAGATGATGTTGAAATCGGCTCTAATTCCACAATCGATCGTGCAACGATGGGACATACAATCATTCGAAAAGGTGTAAAACTGGATAATTTAATTCAGTTGGCGCATAATGTGGAGGTTGGAGAAAATTCAGTTATAGCTGCTCAAACAGGTATCTCAGGAAGTACAAAAATCGGTAAGAATGTAGTTTTAGGAGGACAAGTAGGTGCCGTAGGACATATCACCATAGCTGATGGTACACAAGTGCAGGCGCAATCCGGTATCAACCGTTCTATAGATACCCCCGGGTTGAAATGGGCGGGAACACCGGCAAGTCAGTTCCAGAATCAGATGCGAGCACAAGTAGTATTGCAGCGATTACCGGATTTGGAACGCCGCTTGGATCAAATTGAAAAACTAATTAAAAAACTTGACGAAGAATAAATGAGTACTAGCGGCGACAGCGTATGCTAGCCTTAAATTATTAGGAAGAGATGAACGTTAAACAAAGAACACTTAATTCAGAAATTACGATTTCAGGGGTTGGCCTCCACACTGGTAAACATGCTACATTAGTTTTTAAGCCGGCACCTGTAAATCATGGATATAAATTTAAACGAATAGATTTAGAAGGTCAGCCCATCATCGATGCTGACGTGGATAACGTTTCAGACACTTCGAGAGGAACCACGATTACACAAAATGGCGCAAGCGTAAGCACGGTAGAACACTTATTGGCATCCTTAGTAGGAATGGAGATTGATAATGTGCTGATAGAAATTGATGGCCCTGAAGTTCCGATTATGGATGGGAGTGCTTTAATTTACGTAGAAGCCATTGAGAAGGCAGGGTATAAAGATCAGGAAGCAGATCGGGAATATTACGAAATACCTCATAATATACATTATACCGAAGCTGATAGAAAAGTAGAGATGGTTGCGATGCCTTTAGATGGGTATCGATTTACCTGTATGATTGATTACAATTCACCCGTATTGGGAAGTCAACACTCTGCTATTACTAGCATCAGCGAATTTAAAAAGGAAATTGCCTCGTCCAGAACGTTTTGTTTCTTGCATGAATTAGAAATGTTGCTTGAACATAATCTGATTAAAGGAGGTGATTTAAATAACGCGATTGTAGTAGTCGATAAAGATGTGAGTAAAGATGAGCTGAAGCATTTAGCGAAACTCTTTAATCGGGAAGATATCGATGTGGCAAGGGAAGGTATCCTGAATAATATTAAGCTTCGCCATCAGAATGAGCCGGCACGGCATAAGTTGTTGGATATGATTGGCGATTTGGCCTTAGTAGGGCGGCCGTTGAAGGGACATATCATGGCTGCACGTCCCGGGCATGCTGCCAATGTGGCATTTGCCAAAAAGATCAAAGCGCAGATTAGTAGGGAAAAGAACAAGAAGTATGTGCGGGTTTACGATCCGAATATGACCCCCGTTTATGATACGGCGCAGATTATGAAGATTTTACCCCATAGGCAGCCGATGCTGATGGTGGATAAGATTCTGGAACTTACAAAAACTCATGTGGTGGGTTTGAAGAATGTGACAATGAATGAAGACATTTTCATGGGGCATTTTCCAAATGAGCCGCTATTCCCCGGAGTTCTTCAAATTGAGGCCATGGCACAAACAGGAGGCATATTGGTGTTAAATACCGTACCCGACCCGGAGAATTATATCACCTTATTTTTGAAAATTGAGAACGCTCGGTTTAAAGCACAGGTGAAGCCGGGAGATACTATTATTTTTCACTGTAGTTTATTGCAACCGATAAGAAGAGGTATCGCTCAAATGAAAGGTGTTGGCATGGTTGGCGAAAAGATTGTGGTAGAAGCAGAATTGATGGCACAGATAGTTAAGATAAAAGAAGAAATTAAAGAGCAATAAGATGATCCAACCATTGGCATATATACATCCGCAAGCCAAAATCGCGGAAAATGTAGTGATCGAACCTTTTGTAACTATTCATAAAAACGTAGAAATAGGCGAAGGAACATGGATAGGCTCGAATGTTGTTATCATGGATGGCGCGCGTATCGGGAAAAATTGTCGTATTTTCCCTGGGGCTGTAATAAGTGGCATCCCGCAGGATCTCAAATTTGCCGGTGAAGAGACCACCGCTGAAATTGGTGATAATACCACCATCCGCGAATGTGTAACAATTAACAGAGGGACAAAAGATAGATGGCGTACGGTAGTTGGAAATAATTGCCTTATCCAAGCATATAGTCATATCGCCCACGATTGTTTTGTTGGTAATAATTGTATTTTTTCAAATAGCAGCACGTTAGCAGGTCATATTACAGTTGGCGATTATGTGGTGTTGGCGGGCATGGTTGCTGTTCATCAGTTTTGCCATATTGGGTCTCATGCGTTTGTTGCAGGAGGTTCTTTGGTTCGTAAAGATGTTCCGCCCTTTGTTAAAGCAGCGAGAGAGCCACTTTCTTATGTGGGGATTAATTCTGTCGGCTTAAGGCGCAGGGGCTTTTCATCTGAGCAAATCAACGAAATCCAAGATATCTATCGTACCATGTTTGTGAAAAACAACAATTTAACGAAAGCCTTGGATATCATTGAAACGGAATGCCAACCAACGGAGATTCGCGACGAGATCCTGGACTTTGTACGAAGCTCTAATCGCGGGATTATGAAAGGCTTTGGCCAAGGAAAGGTTGCGCTGTAAGATTTTAACCTAAGCAGCATTAAGCTGCTTATGGTGTTTTACTGCTGGAGGATTAGCACTTGGATATCATACTCGAAAATATCGGTCGGCGTTTCAATCGAGAGTGGATTTTTAAATCGGTCAATTACCATTTTTTGCATGGGAATAGTTATGCGATTTTAGGCCCTAACGGGTCCGGTAAATCGACCTTACTTCAGGTGTTGATCGGTAGTCTTACAGCATCCGAAGGCACCATTCGATACCTCGATGAAGATCAGAAACTGGATGCGGATATGTTTTTTTCCTCGAGTGCTTTAGCGGCGCCCTACCAAGAGCTGATCGAAGAGTTTACGCTACGTGAATTGATCGATTTTCACTTTTCTTTTAAACGAATGGAAGAAGGCCTGAATGCACAATTGCTATTGGAATTATTGGATCTCGAACGCGCTGCGGACAAAGAACTACGCTACTTTTCGTCCGGAATGAGACAGCGCACGAAATTGGCCTTGGCTTGCTGTTCGCAAACCCCTACCTTATTTTTAGATGAACCCACATCCAATTTGGATACACAGGGGATCGCTTGGTATCTTAATCTGATTGAGCGATTCGCCAAGAACAAATTGCTGATTATTTGTTCCAATCAAGAACATGAATATAGCTTTTGTCAGCATCAAATTCATATTGAGCAGTATAAAAACTACTAGGCGACTAAATTTTTGGGAATCCAAATTTTAAGGTTACCTTTGCACCACCGAAAAAATGTTTTTACATAATAACTTATAGATATGGCTAAAGCTTCTGATGTCAAGACGGGCAATATATTGCGTTTTAACGGCGAATTGGTATCTGTAGATGAGTATATTCATAGAACTCCGGGAAACCTACGTGCTTTTTATCAAGCGAAGATGCGCAACGTTAGAACGGGTAAGTTGGTGGAGTATCGCTTCCGTACCGATGAGGAGGTTGAGATTGCGCGTGTTGAGACGAACGATTATCAATACCTTTATGATGAAGGAGACTTTTTTGTTGTAATGGATAATGTCTCGTTTGAGCAATATAATATCCCCAAATCGCTTTTTGGTGATTCGGCACGTTTCTTGAAAGAGGGTATGAATGTATTGGTGGCCTTTGAAAGTGAGGAACCGATTATGGCTCAAACACCTACTACGGTAGAGCTTGAGATTACTTATACGGAACCTGCTGTGAAAGGCGATACCTCTACAAACGCCCTGAAAAGCGCTACCGTGGAAACGGGCGTTGAAATTCGTGTTCCCTTGTTCATCAACCAGGGTGATAAAGTTAAGGTTGATACCAGAACCGGGGATTATATCGAACGGGTGAAATAATTTGATTAAGTTTTTAGGTTTAGGTTGATTAGGCGGTCTTTGAGAGCTCTTCTCTAAGGCCGTTTTTTATTTGTCTTTTAATATAGCAGACGGAATGTATACAAAACAAGCTAGCAGATTGCGGTTTAAGTTTATGCGCGATCAATTGTCGGATACGCAGTACCATCAGCTCAATGCAAGTTTGCTGAGAAACTTTCAGTCCTTGCCAATGGACGGAATTGCGTACCTCCATACCTTTCTGCCTATATTGGAAAAAAGAGAGCCTAATACATTTCTCCTCATTGACTACATAAAGGTGAATTATCCCAATACAAAAATTGTGGTGCCAAAAAGCGATTTGCAGAAGAACATAATGACCCATTACGTGTTGGGCGAACAAGCATTAATGAAAAACAAGTGGGGCATCGTAGAGCCCGAAGGATCGACCAACCAAGTAGCGGTAGGATTGATAGATGCTGTGCTCTTACCTTTGCTAAGTTTCGACATGGAGGGGAACCGGGTAGGTTATGGCAAGGGCTATTATGATCGCTTTTTAAGCGAATGCCGTCCGGATATTCGCAAAATTGGTTTGTCGCTATTTGATCCCGTTGATAAGATTATTGATTGTGAAGCACATGACATTCCTTTGGATAGCTGCGTAACACCTGAAAAAATATGGGTTTTTTCTAAATAGGCGGCAGAGCTAAATGCGAATACTTAACACCTAAGCGCTAACCAAACAAATCGTTAAGTATTTTAGCCAGTCGGATTCCACCCTTTAGTAGTTGTTGATTCAGCGTGTTGATATGATCGAAGTTATAGCGATAGCTGAGCTTCTCTTCAGGTTGGACATCTTTATACAAAGATTCACTAATCTGGTAAGATTCATACAGCCAGTTTTCCAATGAGCTGTTCTGCCACATAGCGCGCTGTTCCTTTGTGCTGAAATTAATCGCTTGGGTATATTCCGTAAAACTTAGCTGCTGAAAATCTATCAATTGCTCATCCCAAATTCGATGGAGATTCGTGGGGATATTGAACCAATAGAGTTTGATCTTATTACCTCCTAGATCTTCAAAGCGGCCCGTATGCATCGGTTGATGGATGTCGCCCACAATATGTATAATAAGACGAAGGTACAATACCTGAGTGGCTTTATCTAAAGAATGTCGATTTTTAAGCTGCTGAATCAACATAAGGAGCTTGTTGTAAGCATTAGCGGTCGTGTCGCTATGTAGTTGTTGGCTTAACTGTTCGTAAGTCAGGCCGCTTTTGAAATTTACATAATGCCAACTGCCTAAATAATTGAAAGCTGGGTCAGATTTTATAAAGTCGGGCCAATTCGCAGCCATTGCTAAAGATTCATTACCCAGAATTTCCTGAATATTTTTTCTTGCCCTCTTGCTTAAATGTTGATCGGCAAGCGCACCTACCACACGATGACCGGTAAGCCCCCAGGCGAAGGCAGAATGGTAAGAAAAAAGAAACAGGATAACTATGACATAGAGTATGGCAACTTTCTTCATAGTGCAAAGTTAGTCAAAAGCCATCAGCCATTAGCTATCCGTTTGCTGTTTTATTTCCGTTTTTATTGGTTGATATCCGATCGCTGATCTCCATAAAAATCCTATCTTTGTCAACTAAAACAAAACACATATATCATGAGTGTTGAAAGAGGTCCAATATCACAATTTATAGAGAAAAATTACCTGCATTTTAATGCCGCATCGTTGGTAGATGCTGCCAAAGGCTATGAAGCCCATTTGGATGCGGGGGGCAAAATGATGATTACGTTGGCAGGAGCAATGAGTACGGCCGAACTGGGAATTTCCCTAGCCGAAATGATCCGTCAAGATAAGGTTTCCATTATTAGCTGTACCGGGGCTAACCTAGAAGAAGATATCATGAATCTGGTAGCACACTCTCATTATAAAAGAGTGCCTCATTACCGAGATTTGAGTCCACAAGACGAATGGGATCTATTAGAAAATCACTATAACCGCGTAACAGACACCTGTATTCCGGAGGAAGAAGCTTTTAGGAGATTACAGCAACATATCCACAAAATATGGAAGGATGCTGAACAGGCAGGAGAACGTTATTTTCCGCACGAGTATATGTACAAAATGCTGAAAAGCGGTGTGTTAGAACAATATTACGAAATCGATCCAAAGAACTCGTGGATGTTGGCTGCCGCAGAAAAGAATCTTCCGATTGTGGTACCTGGATGGGAAGACAGCACGATGGGAAATATCTTCGCTTCCTATGTGATTAAAGGCGAGTTGAAAGCTTCCACCATGAAAAGCGGAATTGAATATATGGCTTACCTGGCAGATTGGTACGTAAAAAATAGTGATGGTAAAGGCATTGGCTTTTTTCAGATTGGGGGAGGTATAGCGGGCGACTTTCCGATTTGTGTTGTGCCCATGCTTTATCAAGACATGGAAATGGAGAATATTCCGTTCTGGAGTTATTTCTGTCAGATATCAGATTCAACTACATCTTATGGCTCTTACTCAGGCGCGGTACCCAATGAAAAAATTACGTGGGGAAAGCTAGGGATAGAAACACCTAAATTCATTGTTGAATCAGATGCCACCATCGTTGCACCATTAATTTTTGCCTGGATATTAAAACAGTAATATTTTATAAGGAGCTCTTGAGCTCCTTTCTTGTTTTTCAGCCCGTAGGATGTCAT
>Ga0079224_100010515_pt1 | contig 12697 bp, 11 predicted proteins | sample Stecom2015_FD_80414 | JGI IMG/M metagenome (GOLD analysis project Ga0079224, IMG submission 80414) | Agricultural soil microbial communities from Utah to study Nitrogen management - Steer compost 2015 | ecosystem: Environmental > Terrestrial > Soil > Agricultural land | place: USA: Utah...
GGTTTTTTTATTTCACCAAATCCTCCCTATCTTTGCACCCCGAAAATGATGAAGACACATTATTCAACAACTACAGTTCGTTGGTCAGATTTGGATGCAAATATGCATTTGGCAAATGCATCCTATATGAATTTTACGAGTTTTGCCCGTATTGAATTTTTAAGAAAAGCAGGCGTAAGCTTGGCTGATTTTGCAAAACATAAAATTGGCCCGGCTGTATTGAGAGAAGAATATTCTTTTTTCCGAGAAGCGCATGAAGGACAGGAAGTAATGATTTCAGTTGAAGTTTCCGGTAATTCAGCCAACGGGGAAATATTTGAATTTGAACATAATATATACGATAAAAAGACAGGAACTCATTTGGCGTATGCAAGAGTTTTTGGTGTTTGGTTTTCCATGATTGAGCGCAAAAAAACCCCACCTCCTGCTGAAATTCAGGAGAAAATTAAATTCGCCATCAATCCGGAGAAATGCAGACTCTTGAGTTTATCTGATTTGAAAAAATTACCGATACATCCGGCGAATGTGGATCCTAAAATATTTGAACATGCTTGAAGATAAAAACCTGAATTTGACTCCATTAGAAAAACTAGGAGAATTTAAGCTCATCTCTCATCTCACAGAGACCTTTGAGATAAAAAATCCTTCAACTCAAAAAGGAATTGGAGATGATGCGGCGGTTCTAAATTTTTCGGGAGACGAAAAAACGGTAATTTCCTCAGATATGTTGGTGGAAGGCGTGCATTTCAATTTGGCTTATGTCCCTTTGAAACATTTAGGATACAAAGCGGTCATGGTCAATTTAAGCGACATTTATGCAATGAATGCCCAACCTACACAAATTATGGTATCTTTTGCGGTTTCCAATCGATTTTCAGTGGAAGCTTTGGAGGAAATCTATGCGGGAATCAAAATAGCATGTAAAAATTACGAAATCGATTTAGTAGGAGGAGACACCACCTCTTCTACTTCGGGTTTAATCCTTAACATTACCGCAATTGGAAAAGCAAAAGAAGAGGATTTAACCTATCGAGATGGAGCCCATGAAAATGATTTATTGGTTGTAAGTGGCGATTTAGGAGCTGCTTATTTAGGATTGCAGGTTTTGGAACGAGAAAATCATGTTTTCAAAGTGAATCCAAATGTTCAACCGGATTTATCGGAATACGAATACCTGATCGGGCGACAATTGAAACCCGAAGCAGGAAAACATATTTATCAATTATTAAAAGATCTGAACGTCAAACCCACCTCTATGATTGACGTTTCAGACGGTTTATCCTCAGAAATCATCCACTTGTCTAAACACAGTGGATATGGTTTCAAAATCTACGAGGAAAAAATCCCATTAGACCCGATGGTGATTAAAACCGCCGAAGAATTCGGGATTAATCCTGTTACTTGTGCCCTAAATGGTGGAGAAGATTATGAATTATTGTTCACCATTAAACAAGAGGATTATCCACGAATCAAAGGAAATCCCCACCTTACTGTAATCGGTCATGTAACCGAGCAAAATGCAGAAAATTACCTGATGTTGAAAGGAAATGACCAAGCTGTGCCATTGGTTGCACAAGGTTGGAATTCTTTTGAATAATCAGCTGTTAATTTTCTGAATCAAAAAACTACCCCAAACATAGTTACCTAACCAACCAAGACAACCGACCACCTAACACGACTTAAACCTAAAGGTATTGGTAATAATTAAATTTTTTCTACAAATGAGAAAAGAGGTTTTTTTATGTCTTTTCCTTTGGGGTGGAATTATGTCTTGGGGGACAAGCATTCGAATTTGCCAAATACCTAAAAGGTTATCTGGCCACCATCACTTCTGAAGCTGAATGGCAAGTTATAAAAGAAAATTTACTCTCTTTGGGTGAAAATGCGGATAACAACATTTGGATTGGATACAATAAAGTAAATTTCTCTGGAAATCCGACTGAATTTACTTGGATTACCGGTGAGAAATCGAAAGTTAATTGGAGCAATACCACCTCAACTGAAAATTATTTTAATTCAGGCGAACCAAATAATCAGGGTGGAAACGAAGGTTGTGTACATATTATCAACGCTGCAGATAATGCTGATAGAAGATGGAATGATATCGATTGTGATTTTAGCAATTCTGGGTGGAGCAGTCCATGGCAAGATTTAATTATAGAATTTGAACAATAATAAAAAAACCCGCTTCAAAGCGGGTCTCTATCGTAAATTAAAATCTAATCATTCAATTTCAACACAGCTAAGAAAGCCGATTGTGGAACTTCCACTTTACCGATTTGTCGCATTTTCTTCTTACCTGCTTTTTGTTTTTCCAACAATTTACGTTTACGGGAGATATCTCCTCCGTAACATTTAGCGGTTACGTCTTTACGCAAAGCTTTGATGGTCTCACGAGCGATGATTTTCGCTCCAATTGCTGCTTGAATCGGAATGTCGAATTGTTGGCGTGGAATTAATTCTTTCAATTTCTCACACATTTTTTTACCGATTCCATAGGCATTATCAACGTGAATCAAAGCAGAAAGTGCATCGACGGGTTCTCCGTTAATCAAAATGTCAACTTTTACCAATTTAGAAGCACGCATATCCAAAGGCTGATAGTCAAAAGAAGCATAACCTTTGGAAATGGATTTCAATCGGTCATAGAAGTCAAATACGACCTCTGCCAAAGGAAGTTCGAAAATCAATTCCACTCTATGTTGAGTCAAATAGGTTTGATTTTTCAAAATTCCGCGTTTTTCGATACATAAGGTCATCACCTGGCCTACGAAATCAGATTTGGTGATGATCGATGCACGAATGTAAGGTTCCTCCACTCGATTCAAACCGGATGGGTCCGGTAATTCCGATGGATTGTTAACCAAAATAACTTTATCGGGGTGTTTTTCCGTATAGGCATGGTAAGACACGTTCGGAACGGTAGTAATCACGTTCATACCAAATTCACGTTCTAAACGTTCCTGAATAATTTCCAAATGGAGCATTCCCAAGAACCCACAACGGAATCCAAATCCTAAAGCGGCAGAAGATTCCGGCTCAAACGTCAGGGAGGCATCATTTAGTCTCAATTTTTCAATGGAGAAACGTAATTCTTCGTAATCTTCGGTATCCACCGGATAAATACCGGCAAAGACCATGGGTTTTACTTCCTCAAATCCCGCGATGGGTTCCAATGCAGGATTTTCCACTCCGGTAATCGTGTCCCCCACTTTTACCTCTCTAGCATCTTTGATTCCGGAAATAATATACCCTACATCTCCAGTTTTGATAGTTGGTTTTTCAACCTGTTTCAATTTTAAAGTTCCAACTTCATCGGCATGGTATTTTTTACCGGTCGCCATGAACATCACTTCCTGGCCTTTTTTAATTTCACCGTTTACCACTTTAAAGTAAGCTTCAATTCCTCGGAACGGATTGAACACAGAGTCGAAAATCAAAGCTTGCAAAGGTGCATTGGGATCTCCTGACGGAGGTGGAACTTTTTCGATAATGGTTTGAAGTAACTCCTCAACCCCTTCTCCGGTTTTCCCACTTACGCGAAGCACATCTTCCGGATCGCAGCCCAACAAATCCACGATATCGTCGGTTACCTCCTCCGGATTGGCACTTGGCAGGTCGATTTTGTTCAATACCGGAATAATTTCCAAATCGTTTTCCAAAGCCAAATACAAATTGGAAATGGTTTGTGCCTGAATGCTTTGTGCCGCATCGACAATCAACAAAGCTCCTTCACAAGCCGCAATGGAACGGGAAACTTCGTAGGAAAAATCTACGTGTCCGGGAGTATCGATTAGATTGAGGATATATTTTTCACCCTTATATTCATATTCCATTTGGATTGCGTGCGATTTAATGGTAATCCCTTTTTCACGCTCCAAATCCATGTCGTCTAAAACCTGGTCTTGTAATTCTCTTTCACTTACCGTATTGGTAATCTGCAATAATCTATCTGCCAGGGTACTTTTCCCGTGGTCAATATGCGCAATGATACAAAAGTTTCGAATATTCTTCATGGATTCAATTAAGAACGCAAAAATACATAATTTTTAATCGGTTTTGGATATGGTTTTTCATTGTTAACCAAGATAATTAACAGATTCTTAATTTCCTTAAATTTGTTAGAAACAACCCCTTAAACTTTCTGTATGAAAAAATTACTTGGTTTTCTCCCCCTATTATTCAGTCTTTATTTCGTTTTCGTTCATCCCGCAATTATCTACTACAGCGGTGCCGGAAGGAGTCAAAACACTTATGATTTGACTTTCTTTTACCTTTCCATCGGCCTATGGACTCTGATTTTTCTAATATCCGGCTACTTAATTTATCGAATTACGTTTCAAATGAAATCCAAATTGGAGTACCTTCTGAACTCCGGTCAGAGAATTCCCGCAGAAATTGTTCGTTCAAAATTGTTAAAATCTCCTAAAAAAGAATGGGAAAAACGGGAACTTCTCTTAACCTTGAAAAATTTGAAGGGAGAAGACATCAATCATAAATTGCAAATCTTAGACAGCAAACCGTGGCAGAAAAGATACGAAAAAGGAAATAGGGTTTATTTTCGAATTAATCCGGAATTGAAATCTTCACCAGCATTGGTTTTGGAAGGAATTCAACCGAAGATTCAATATATATTTTTCGTGGTTTGGTTTCTTTTTCTGTTGGGGGTGATAGGCTATTACCTCTACGTTTACCAATGGGAAGGAAATCATGACAACTGGAACTTTATGGGGCCTTGGCACCCTATTTTGATATCGGCTTATTGCGTTTTGGGATTCACGCTTTTGTTTTATTTGTTCTTTGCCCGATTTGTATTGGGAATTCCTAATCGAAAACAGATTCAACTCAAATTCAAAGGAAGAAAAACATTGGCACAGATTGTCAATATTGCCGAGACGGGAACCCGAATCAATAATCAACCTTTGGTAAAATTTGAATTGGAATTCACCGACCATTTAGGAAGACTCCGCCATGCCGAAATCCGCAAAGTTGTTTCTGTGGTTAATCTAGCTGCAGCTAATCAATCGTATAAAACACTCTTTTACTTGGAAGAAGACCCGACGAAAATAGCTTTTGAAGAAGACTTGTTGGAAACTAGCTGATTAATTCAAAAGCATCCCGGTCATTTAAAAATCCAAATTTCTTTCGGTATTTCTGAACGGTATTCCATGAAATTTCGGTTTCCAACAGACATTTTTTGGGAGATTTTAAGTTCAATTCTTCCCCTATCGGGTCGTAAACTTTGGAATTTCCATTGTATGTCAAATCATATTCATCAGTCCCGATACGGTTTACTCCGATGCTATAAGCCATATTTTCAATCGCTCTTGCTTTCAACAAAGCTTTCCAGGATTCAATGCGTACAGCAGGACAACTTGCAACGCAAATTAAAGCATCATAATCATCATTATTTCGAATCCAAACTGGAAATCTCAAATCATAGCATACAATCAAACGGAACTTCCATCCCAAATATTCCACTGAGACGATTTGATTTCCGGGCGAATAAGCTTCTGTTTCTTTTCCGTATCCGAAAAGGTGTTTTTTATCGTAAAAAAAGGATTCTGTGGGCGTAACAAAATACATTCGGTTGTAAAATTTCCCGTTTTCGATAGTAGGCAGGCTTCCACAAATGGCAAAATTTCCCTGTTCAGCACGGTGTTTCATCCACTGATAAGTTTCTCCCAATGGTTCTTCTGCAATTTTTGAGGCATTCATGGAAAAGCCGGTTGGGAACATTTCGGGGAGAATTACCAAATCGGACTTGTGGTTTTCCAGTAATTTCTCGATAAAATCACGGTTTGCGACCGGATTTTCCCATTCAATATCAAATTCAACTAAAGAAATTTTGAGTGTTTCTTTCATTTTGTCTTGAGAATCTTACGATTTAATTTTTCATGGGCTAAATCCCAAATGAAATAATACCCTAAGATAACAAAAAATAATCCCAAAAAGCTTCCGCCAATGGTATCGATGACAAAATGTTTAGATAAATACACTCTTCCGATGGCCACTAAGCCCATCAAGGCACAAAGTAAAAATTGCACCCAACGATTGGGAGTTTGGGTACACAAATAAAAACACAGAATCACGGCCAGTACAGTGTGTCCGGAAGGGAATGTATATGGAATTTGAGATTCTACTCCCTCGACTAGGTGTAAGGGGATATTTTTTAATTCAAAATAATAAGTCGGGCGGTGTCCGTGTTCAAATAAAAGTCTTTTAATCATGGTGCTAAAAATGCTGGAAACCAAAGCAGTTCCCCCCACGAAGTAAAAATGCTTCCAAGTTTTCTTCCAGATAATCCACAAAAGTGTAAAAATCAGCACATAGGTGGTGGCTAAATCGGTGTAATACTTGAAGAAATAATCAAAAATTGGAAAATTATACTTTTGATTGAAAATTAGGTGTAGGTCGTCTTTACCGTAGTATGCTATAGCCAACAATCCTACGAAATTAATCGCAAAGAAGGATAAAAAGAATGGCCATTGCCACTTCAGTAAATCTTGTCGTTGGTCCATTGTAAATTTGTGGCAAATTAAATGAAAATTTAAATTTTGCTAAAATTAAAAAACAAAATTATCAATTTCTCCCATTAATTTGATTCGTTATACAAAGTATTATTTTTATTCAAAAAATTGAATTGCAGATATTTATAGGAATCCCTTGGAACTATTTTGATCCATTTTTTATAGGTCAAGAACCATTTGAATTGGATACTTGCAATCCCTTTAGTCAAATAGGCCGCCACAAATGGATGGACATGCAAGGAAATGTCTTTGACTTTCTTTCCTTTGGTTTCCAAAATATTTCGAAGGATTTGTTCCATTCGCTCCACCAAAACAATAGGTGCTTCTACCTCATCATCGTCGCGATTTGGATTTTCCTCCACGGTTTTGATGTTTAATTCAGGTCGTACACGCTGGCGTGTAATCTGAATCAATCCAAATTTACTTGGAGGTAAAATTTTGTGTTTAGCACGGTCTTTTTGCATTTCGGCTTTTAGGTGTTCATACAATTCCACTTTATGGGCGTTGTTGGTCATATCGATAAAATCGACAACGATGATTCCACCCATGTCGCGTAAGCGCAATTGTCGTGCAACTTCCGTTGCCGCAACTTTATTCACTGCGAGAGCCGTGTCTTCCTGGTTGCTGGAATTTCGGGAAATATTTCCCGAATTCACATCGATAACGTGAAGAGCTTCAGTATGTTCAATAACCAGATAAGCTCCTTTGGATTGAGGAATGGTTACATTTTTTCCAAAAGAGAATTTGATTTGGCGTTCGATTCCCAATCTTTCAAACAAAGGGATTTCACTATCAGGAGAAACCTTTACCAAACTTGATTTTCCAGGAGCAATGATGTCGAGGTATTCGCGCATATCTTGGGCTAAACCCTCGTCATCTACGGTAATTTTCACGAAATCTTCGTTGAAATTATCCCGCAAAATGGCCGATGCACGATCCATTTCGTTCAGAAGTTTGATAGGCGCCTTTTTCTTTTGAATATTTTTGAAAACAGTTTGCCATTTATTCATCAAATAGTTCAAATCTGCTTGGAGTTCGGCTACCTTTTTTCCTTCTGCAACGGTCCGAATAATGATTCCAAAACCTTCGGGTTTAATTCCCTCCACCAATTTCACCAGTCTGTCTCGTTCCGTTTTGTTTTTAATCTTTTGCGAAACCGATACTTTTTCTGAGAAAGGGCTCAAAATCAAATAACGACCTGCAATTGAAATTTCAGAAGTGATACGAGGACCTTTGGTGTGAATAGGCTCTTTGGTAATTTGAATTACAATATGGTCACCGGCGGCTAATACCTGATCTATCGTCCCGTCTTTTTTAATCATTTCCTCTTTACGAAATGTCTTTAGGTTGGGCGATTTGTATTTGCCGTTACTGACAAGTTGCGTATATGTTAATAGCGAACGTAAGTTGGGTCCCAAATCATGATAATGCAAAAAAGCATCTTTGGAGTATCCGATATCGACAAATGCAGCATTGAGACTTGGAGCCAATTTTTTGACTTTCCCCAAATACATATCTCCAACAGCAAAATTCGAGTTGATATTTTCCTGATGAAGCTCCATAAGTCGTCCATCCTCCAGTAGAGCTATTTGGACATTTTCATCTCCTGCAGAAACAACTAATTCTTTATTCATTATGAATAATTACATAAATACAGACAAACAACAAATGCACTTTCCAAATAGGAATATCTGGAAAGTGCAAGTTTTTCAGAAAATTAAACAGCGTTTATTTTTTCTTTTTGTGTCTGTTCAATCTACGTCTTTTCTTACGCTTGTGCGTAGCTACCTTATGTCTTTTTCTTTTTTTTCCGCTTGGCATATTGTATTTATTTAACTTTAACTTTTGTTTTTACGCTTTCAATGAAACTTTTAGCCGGTTTGAAAGCCGGTACGTGATGCGCAGGGATCACAATTGAAGTCCCTTTTGAAATATTTCTTCCTGTTTTCGCTGCTCTTTTTTTGATGGTGAAAGATCCAAAACCTCTCAAATATACGTTTTCCCCTGATTCTAATGAAGTTTTTACTTCATCCATAAAATGCTCTACTACCTTTTGAGTTTCATTTTTTTCTAAACCTAGTTTAGTAGAAATGTTACTCACTATTTCTGCTTTCGTCATAATTAAATGTATTATTGTTGCTAAATTTGCTAATTATTAAAGAAACGGGTGCAAATATAACATTTGTGGTAAAACAAAAAAAGAATTTGAATCATATTTATGACTTTTAACTCCTTGATATTGTTTTGGTTTGATAAAAACAAAAGAAATCTACCTTGGAGAAGTCAGTTTGACCCCTATAAAATTTGGATTTCGGAAATCATTCTGCAACAAACTCGTGTGGCTCAAGGAACTGCCTATTACGAACGATTTTGCGAGAGGTTCCCAAATCTAAAGTCCCTCGCAGAAGCTTCAGAAGAAGAGGTTGTAAGAATTTGGCAGGGTCTGGGCTATTATTCACGTGCTCGAAATCTGCATTTTACAGCCCGCTATATACAGAACGAATTAAAGGGACAATTTCCTTCAACTTACCAGCAACTGCTCCAACTAAAAGGAATCGGGTCTTATACCGCGGCAGCGATTGCTTCCATTGCTTTTCATGAGGCTGTTCCGGCTATCGACGGCAATGTATTCCGGGTTTTTGCACGCTATTTCAATGTGGAACTCGATATAGCCATCCCCAAAACCAAAAATTATTTCTTCGATTTAGGAAAAGAAATCATCGACGTAAAGCGTCCCGGCGATTTCAACCAAGCCGTGATGGAATTAGGTGCCACGATTTGTTTGCCCACCCAACCAAAATGTGATATCTGCCCCCTAAATGAATCCTGTGAAGCATTGGCCCTTAATAAAGTTTCATCCTTACCCGTTAAATCGAAAAAAGTCAAAATCAAAGACCGATTTTTACATTTTCTGGAAATTTCAGATGGAGAAAATTTCCTTTTAAAGAAAAGAACGGAAAATGACGTTTGGAAAAATCTATACAATTTCCCTTTGATTGAATTAAAAAACGAGCAGCTTATCAATCAGAAATGGGAGGAATTTCAGTTCTTGAAAGAGCCCACATTAATCTGGAAAGAAAAACACATTCTTTCCCATCAAAATTTGTACATCGAATTTTGGCGAATTTCCGTCGATCCAACAAAACTAAAAGAATTAGCTTTCAAATTTGATTCGGAAATTTTTGGGTTAGAAGAATTCGAAAGATTACCTCTCCCCAAACCCATGGAAAAATACGTTCAGAAAATCCTTCTGCCGGCTTCTTTTTAACAATAGGAAACGGAAAATTTTCCCATATTTACCCTGATTTTTCATTATATTTACCTAAACAGAATTTAAAAACGGAAAATTTAGTGTTATGAATGGGACTATGAATAAAGTAATCTTGATTGGGAACTTAGGAGATGATGTGAAAATCCATCAATTTGACGATGGAACCTTCATCGGGAGATTCCCTTTGGCCACCAGCGAGTCTTATACCTCCAAAGATACAGGCGAAAAAGTCACCCAAACCGAATGGCACAATATAGTTGTTCGAAACAAACTGGCCGAAATTTGTGAGAAATACATCAAAAAAGGCGATAAAGTTTATGTAGAAGGAAAACTTAAAACCCGTAAATGGCAGGATAGTTCAAATCAGGATCGATATACAACTGAAATTATTGCCAATGATGTTGTATTTTTGAATCCGAAATCTTCCTCCATGGAAAATCAAAGTTCGGCTCAACCTATGAGTGAAAAATCAATCTCTCAAGAACCGAATCCTTCCATTTCCAATGACGAGGTTGATGATTTACCGTTTTAATTGAACTACATTCATGAACATTAAATTTTCTTGCTTCATTTCATTTCTTCTTTGTTTGATTTCCTGCAAAGAAGACTATACCGTTAAACCTTTGGGACAAGTTCGTTTGGAATATCCCGACCCAAAATATGTTCCTTTCGAATCGGATTGTCCATTTACGTTTGAACACTCCGATTTGGTTCAAAAACAAGACCGCAAGGAGCATTGCTGGTTCGTATTGAATTACCCGAACATGAAAGCCAATATTTACATCACCTATTTTCCGGTGACCAACAAAGAAGATTTGGCCGTTAAAATCAAAGACAGTGAAAAGTTCGTTCAGGAACAAACCGTAAAAGCGAGTTATATTTCGCCTCGAGAATTCATATTTGAAGAGGAAAAGGTGTATGGAACCTTGTTTGAATTAGGAGGTGATTCGGCTATCAACCTTCAGTTTCACGCCACAGATAGTATCCGAAACCTCATCAGCGGATCTGTTTATTTTTCGACTCCTCCTCAATACGACTCCCTACAACCCGCCATTCAATACATCAAACGAGACGTGGTTCATTTAATTGAGACTCTTCGTTGGAAATAATCACCATCCCAACAAATTATTGTATTTTTGCTGCTTAAATCTGAAAAGAAAGAAATATTAAATGGAAGAATTTTTCATAAAAGCAGGACAGATGATTTTGATGCTGTCCATCTTAGTTACACTTCACGAATTAGGACATTTTTTACCCGCAAAATATTTTAAAACTAAAGTAGAAAAATTCTACTTGTTTTTTGACCCTTGGTTCTCTTTGTTCAAAAAGAAAATTGGAGAAACCACCTATGGGATCGGATGGTTGCCATTGGGGGGATATGTCAAAATCGCCGGTATGATCGACGAGAGCATGGATACCGAACAGATGAAGTCAGAACCTAAGCCTTGGGAGTTTCGCAGTAAACCGGCTTGGCAACGATTGATCATCATGTTGGGAGGGGTAACCGTCAATGTTTTATTGGCTTGGTTAATCTATGCGGCTATGTTTTCCGTAAACGGATTGAGCTATATTTCGGTGGACAAAGCACAGGAAAACGGATTGATTTTTGCGGAATTAGGTAAAGAAATCGGATTCCAAGACGGAGATAAAATCCTTAGCGTAGACGGAAAAAAACAAGAAAATTTCCAACGTTTGACTCTTGACATCATGTTGAGCAAGGAAATTGTCGTGGACAGAAATGGTCAAGAAGTCAAATTGAACATCAAGGATGAGCAAATCAAAGAAATCCTTTCCACCGTTGGGAGAAATAATTTTATCTTTCCCCACCACACAGGAGTGGTAATTGATTCGATAGTGGATAATTCTGCGGCTAAAGCTTCTAATTTACAGTCGGGAGATATAGTTTTAAATCTAAACCAAAAGCCGGTTAACGTAGTAAATTTCACCCAATACATCCAAGAACATAAAAACGATACGATTGCCTTGGAAGTTGATCGTGCCGGAAAAAGAGAGAGCGTAAAAATATTCGTTCCGGATTCCGCTAAAATCGGAGTAATGAACCATGCGAATGTTGGAGAAGATATCGTTGAAACCAAAAAATACAATTTCTTCTCTGCAATTCCAGTTGCTATTCAAGAGTCCTTTACCATTTTAAACTACAACATCAAAAACTTAAAATTAATCATCAAACCCAAAACAGAGGCCTATAAACAAGTTGCCGGACCAATTGGAATCGCAAGACAATTACCATCGACTTGGGATTGGGGATTTTTCTGGTCCTTCACGGCCATGTTTTCAATGTGGTTAGCCTTCGTAAACTTGTTGCCAATTCCGGGATTGGACGGTGGTCACGCCCTATTTACCCTGTCGGAAATGGTGACCGGAAGAAAATTAAACGATAAAACGATGGGAATTGTTCAAACAATTGGGATGATTATCTTATTGAGTTTGATGGCGTTAATTTTCGGTAAAGATATTTGGGATATAATTCGTGATAAATTTTTGTAAAAAATGTTTGGTTAATAGAAAAATTTAAACATATATTTGCAAACCAAAATCAAGGAACACTCCTCCTTAGCTCAGTTGGTTAGAGCATCTGACTGTTAATCAGAGGGTCGCTGGTTCGAGCCCAGCAGGGGGAGCAAAAAGGCAGCTAAAACAGCTGCCTTTTTTTGTCTTGATGCTTTCCCACAACCTTATTAACTTAATTTCCCATGTTCATAGGCCATATTTTATATTCCAAAAACTAAATCGATTTTACATCGGTTTTTCGCAATGTTTCGGTCAAAGATTGGATTTCCATCGAGATAAAGCACAAAATCGAAAAGTCACTTATAATGCTGACGAGTGAGAAGTTTATTTAAAACAACACAAATTCATTCATCGCATTATTTAC
>Ga0079224_100010516_pt1 | contig 12696 bp, 8 predicted proteins | sample Stecom2015_FD_80414 | JGI IMG/M metagenome (GOLD analysis project Ga0079224, IMG submission 80414) | Agricultural soil microbial communities from Utah to study Nitrogen management - Steer compost 2015 | ecosystem: Environmental > Terrestrial > Soil > Agricultural land | place: USA: Utah...
AATATGTTTCGACGTATCGTACGAGAAATTGTCGGGGCGTGCACCATGAAACAGGATGTAGTCCGAGCTATCGAAGCGGCCTACACTTTCGCCAACGACCTGAATAGCGAGTTCGTTAAGATCGCGTTGTCTTGGGGCGGAATTGGGTTGCGGAAGCATCCCGCCCTTCCTCCCATAAAGCTGAATCCGCCGCGGATCGATCTGGGAAGGGTTGATGCCCATTCGGCGGAGCATGTCAAATGAAATGCGGTAAACGCCGGCACGTTCAACCGCTACTTTCCTCCATGTACCTGTCTGCAATACAGAGTTCTGGGCAAATCCAGTCTGAATCAAACAGAGAAACAGGAACCATCGGATGTACTTCGGACTTGCCAAGCCTTTATGATTTTGCCCTGATTGTCCGGGCGTTGTTAAATAACGACAAGACAATGTAGAGTAGTATGACGAGGGGTATGGCAACAAATTGCAGGCCCACGAGGAGGGCGACGGCGACGATCAGAAAGATGTAGCGAATCTGGTTATCTCCCCAGCTGAAGTTGCGGAACTTGAAAGCAAAGAACTCGATGCGAGACACCAGGAGGAGGGAAAGGATAATTGTAATGACCAGCAACACAGGAACTTCATAAAGCCAGGGGCCGACGTCACCTGAAATCAGCGGGAGGGACGATATGAAGAGCGTATTGGCAGGGGTGTTAAGACCCTTGAATGAGTCGGTCTGAGTGGTGTCGATATTGAATATAGCCAGACGGAGTGCGGAAAACATCGCGATGAGCAAGGCGACGTATGGGAGGATGGTTGACGGTGTTGCCCCGCCGATGAGTTTATACATGACGAGCGCCGGAAGTACTCCGAAACTGACTACGTCGGCGAGGGAATCCAGTTCTTTTCCTATGGGGGAAGTGACACGCAGCATCCGGGCGGCAAATCCGTCAAGGAAGTCAAAAATACCTGCGGCCCAGACGAAATAGGCAACCGGAATTTCCCATTCTTCGAGTATTGAAATAATGCCGATACATCCGCACAGCAGGTTGCAACAGGTCAGAAAATTTGGGAGATGCTTCTTCATACAGGCAACTACGACTCAATCGCACAAAACGGGTTGGTTCTCTTCTCAAATCCTATCGTTGTTTCGGGGCCGTGCCCGGGATATACCCTGGTCGAATCGGGTAACGTAAACAGGTTGGAGTGAATGCTGGAAATGAGGGTGTCGTGATTTCCTCCGGGGAGGTCGGTTCGGCCAATGCTGTTATAGAAAAGTACGTCGCCACTGAATAACGAATCGTGCTCAGCACAGTAAAAGGCGACGTGCCCGGGCGAATGACCGGGTACGAATAATACCGCGAAACGCAGTTTCCCGATTTCGATCACATCTCCCTCGCGAAGTAGTCTGTCGGCCTCAATATGGCGGTAATCGTGGAAGCCGTAGGCAGGACCTAGTACCTCTGCCGACTTCAGGACCGCGAGCTCGTGTTCTGGGATTTCAAGGGGGACATTCCAGGTTTCACTTACATAGCGATTGCCAAGCACATGATCAATGTGGCAGTGCGTATTCAGCAAGCGTCGGACGTTGAGCTTGTTCTCTTTGATAAATGCCTCGAGTTCCCTGTTTTCGACTTCGTCGGCACATCCCGGGTCTATAATCGCCGCGTCTCCGGTGTCGTCCCATACGACATAGGTGTTTTCCTGAAAAGGGTTGAATACGAAAGATTGGAAATGCAGCATGTGGTAAAATGGCAAAAAAAGTCGATCAAAGTTAGGGGGCTTTTTGCTGCGGCCCAATTATTTGGCATTTTTAGCCCGTGAAAAGCGGTTTCATTGATCTGTTGATCGTGGGGCAAGGTTTGGCCGGATCGGCCCTGGCGGTCAGGGCGCTCCAGCGGGGATTGCGGATCCTCGTGGTTGACGACCCCACAGCTAACCGCTCGTCATCTGTCGCGGCCGGACTTTTCAATCCCATCACCGGCCGCAAAATGTCCCGAACCTGGCTTGCCGATGAACTGTTTCCCGCTCTGCACGACTACTATCCGGACGTAGAGCGACTCACCGACAAGAGGTTTTTTTACCCTATGCCGATGTACCGGCCGTTCATTAGTGTTGAGGAACAGAATGAGTGGATGGGAGTTAGCGCAGAACCCGCCTATTCCCAATATATCGAGACCGTCTATACCCGTCCTGCGTTTGGCTCTGCTGTCAATGATCCCTACGGCGGGATTGTCATCAAAGGGGCCGGCTATCTCAACACCCGGGTGTATCTCGATAGTGTAGCCGGCTTGCTTCGCGAGCATGATGCCTACGAACAGGGGTGGTTCGATGCTGATGCCCTCGAATTGGCCCCCGATGGCGTGAAGTATCGCCAGTGGACAGCCCGGAAAGTTGTTTTTTGCCAGGGGGTTCAGAATGAGTTTAATCCCTGGTTCCGTCATCTCCCCGTTAGACCTTTAAAAGGCGAATTTCTGTCCATACAATGTGAGTGTCCGTCAGACGTTATCCTTAATCGGGGTGTCTATGTCGTACCCGCAGGGATGGGAAGGTGGCGGGTGGGTGCTACGTATAACCGCCATGACAAGACGGAGGCGCCGACGGCAGAGGCGAGGGCCGAATTGTTGGAGAAGCTTGAGCAACTGCTTCGTCTTCCCTACCAACCCGGCGAACAACAGTGGGGATTTCGCCCGACGACACCGGATCGAAGACCTCTGCTGGGAGCCCATCCCGAGTACCCCGCATTGATATTCTTCAACGGACTGGGAACGAAAGGTGTAAGTATGGCACCTTATTTTTCACAGGTCTTGATCCGATGGCTGGAAAGTGAGGGACGGATAGCTGAAGAGACGGATATTAGTCGTTTTAAATAATTATATTGTACTCCCCGAATTTCAGTATGATCTCCAGACGTGCGATTTTTTTCTCTCTCCTGTTGTCCGGCAGTCTCCTTGCTGTGCCAACATTGGGGCAGTATATGCCCGAAACTTTTGGAAAAAACCGCATTCAATACCGGCAGTTTAACTGGCAATATCTCAGCAGCGAGAACTTTGATGTATACTACTACGACGCCCGCAAAGGGATGGCCGAGAATGCGATTGAGTTCCTCGAGTCTGAGTTCGACAGAATTACGGATCTGATAGGCTATCCTCCATACTTCAAGACGAAGGTATTCATATACAACTCCCTGTCTGATTTGCGACAGAGCAATGTCGGGCTTAACCGTGAGGTGTTCACCGCGAATGGCGAGACAGAGTTTGTAAAACCCTACGTGGAGGTTGCCCATATCGGCACGGCGCAGGAATTCAAGGAGGAACTGCTTTATCGGATATCTGATCTCATGGTCAACGAAATGATGTTCGGTGGCAGTCTAAAGGACATCTTCCAGAGCTCATTGCTGATGAACCTTCCGGATTGGTTTGTCGATGGCGCATCCCTGTATGTAGCCAAGGGGTGGAGTGCGGAGATGGATGATTTTATTCGGGAGTGGATGCAAACGCGGAAGCCGAAAAAGATTACCCGGCTTGCAGGCCGTGAGGCGGCCCTCGCGGGACAGTCAGTCTGGAATTTTATCGCTGAGAAATACGGCAAGAGCAGCGTCGGAAACATCCTGAACTATACCCGGATCACACGGAACGAAGAGAAGAGCGTTCATATCACCCTTGGAGTAACCTTCAAGCAATTGATGAATGAGTGGCATAAGTACTACGCAGACATGACGAATCGTGTGGCGCAGTCGTATGTTGCTCCGCCCGACTCGACGCGATTTACCCGGTTTCATAACAAGTCAACGCTCTATACGACGGTAAAAATCAGCCCGGATGGCCAGTATCTGGCCTATGCTCAAAACGATAGGGGACGCTACGTGGTAAGGGTGCGCTCGCTGGCGGATGGGCGTGAACGTACGATTATCTCCGGAGGCAGTAAGGTAATCAATCAGCGAGTCGATTATCACCTTCCTCTGCTGAACTGGGCGGGACCGACTACATTAGGGGTCATTGGGACAAGGTACGGACAGTATGTCTTCTGGCTGTACGACCTTAGTACGCGGTCAAAAATGCCGCGTGAGTTGGGGCGGTTCAGCAATGTTCGCAGTCTCGAGTTTAATGACAACGGGCGGCTTGCCGTGATTAGTGCCGACTTCGAAGGGCGCAATGACCTCTTTCTGCTTAGTACCCGACGCAACCAATTGAGACGGCTTACAAACGATTTGTACGACGACCTCGACCCGAGTTTCATTCCGGGTACCAGTAGAATTGTTTTCAGTTCCAATCGTCCGTCGGATACGTTACGAACCGCCCAGTCACCGGAGTTTACCTCACTGACGGGAAATTACAACTTGTACGTTTTTGACCTCGATACCACAAAGAATCTTCTCGGCCGCATTACGAACACGCTTAGTAAGGACTACAGTCCGCAGGCGATCGATAGCGAAAACTTTTTCTATCTGAGCGATCAGCGAGGTATTACGAATCTTTTCCGGTTCAATACAAGAACGGGTATTTATACGCAGGTTACGAATTTTGCGTCCAGCTTGCACAGCTACGATGCGAACTTCGACTCAGGGACGCTTGCGTACGTGACAATCACCGGACGAAAGCACCACATATTTGTTCATCGGAATTTCGATTTTCAACGACAAATGTTTACTCCGGCGACGCGACGGAAAGAGCTGCAGCAAGCACGCGTTATTCGCGAAAGACGGAAGCAGGAGGAAACGCAATACATGAGCGTTAAAGATTTGCTTAACGCCCGATTGAGGGAGACACAATCAACCGATTCAGTGACGGCCGTTCCACCGTTGCCGGATACGCTTACTGTTCGCGTCGACGATCAGGTGATTGCTGCCCGTGATACCGTGCCCCACGAAGAAGGGGTAGTTGACACAGACGACTACAAGTTTGATGAGTCGGCGGAAGAGGTCACCGAGGTCAAGACCGATAACTACAGATTCGAAGATGAAGCGGTTCGAGAACGGCAGCCGAGTGAATCGTTTCTCAGTCGCTATATGAAGGCTCGTGAAAAGAGTCGTGTAACGGGGCCGTTCCCTTACGAGTCGAAGTTTAGCGCTGATAATGTAGTCGCTTCCCTCGTCATAGATCCGTTGCGCGGTACGGGCGTACTGCTTGAGACCCAGATGAACGACATGCTGGAAAATTACCGATTCTATGGCGGTATCATGTCAACATTGGATCTGCGCCAGGGCGATGTGTTCGCTCAATTCGAGTATCTGCCGCACTTTATGGATTTTAGTGTTCGGTTTGACCGCCGCGCTATCCGGTGGGATCCTATCAGTACTTCGAAAGTCTTCAAGTATACGTTGCATCGTCTCGAGTTCGGGGCCTCCATGCCGCTGACCGATCGCGTGAGGGTGTCGTTAAAGCCGTTTGGTGCAATAGCCAGCTCGGTAGACCTCGGAGAGCAGCCGTTCCCGGCGAACCCTCCCTCGGCGGTGACGACAAACCGTTTGTACGCCGGTGCAAAGGCTGAGATCGTCTATGACAACTCCGTCAATACAGGAATGAATCTCATGGAAGGTAGTCGGGGAAAGATTAGCCTTACACACCATCAGGGAATTACCGACGAGCGCCACAGCTTTACCCGCGCATCTATCGACCTGCGGCATTATCAGAAGATCTATCGCGAAATTGTATTTGCTGTGCGTGGTTTTGCGGGCACATTCTTTGGTCCTTCCCCAAAACTGTTCCTCCTCGGAGGGATGAACAACTGGGCTCTTAATAAGACGCGCGTGGATGGAAATACCGGTGAAGGACAACCGAATCCACTGGGACTCGATCGCGAAACGCAGGATATCCTGTTTGTTGAGTATGCGACGAACTTGCGCGGCTTCGACTACGCCACACTGTTTGGAAACAGTGTTATGCTACTCAATGCCGAATTGCGTGTGCCGGTAATCCGTGCGCTGACCAATGGGCCGATAGCGTCAAACTTCTTCCGCAACTTGCAGTTCACCGCGTTTTATGATATCGGAACAAGCTGGTCGGGGGCACCGCCCTTTACTTCGCAAACAAGTGTGAGCTACAGGGTGGTGGATAACGGACCGTTCCGGGCAAATATCAAAAATTACATCAATCCCTGGTTATACAGCTATGGCGTCGGTGTGCGCACTGTCGTCTTTAGCTATTACGTCAAGTTCGATGTGGCGTGGCCTGTTGAGAATTACAGAGTCAACGATCCACGAATGCACTTGACGCTTGGATTCGATTTCTGATTTCGATCCAATTTGCGAACTTGCCGTTCCTCACACGAGGATCTCAACAACTAGTACCATGATAAAATCGATGACAGGTTTTGGTCAGGCTTCGGCTGACGACGGGCAAACACGTATCTATGCCGAGGTAAAGAGTCTGAATTCCAAGTACCTCGACCTCAATATCCGCCTGCCCAAGTTGTTCTCCGACAAGGAACTTGAGGTTCGTAATCTGATCAGTGAGAAATTGGAGCGGGGTAAGGTATCGGTAGTGCTCGAGTACGAGCGCCATGGAGATGCTACGCTGAAGCAAAGCTACAATGAACCCCTTTTTGTTGCCTATTACTCGGAGTTAAAGAAACTCGCGGACCGTGTTTACGCATCGTATGCGGACTTGTTCCAGCTGGCGCTAAATTCGCCAGACGTCATTCAAAGTGCGGGTCGTGAGGAAGTTGTCGACGACGAATGGGACAAGGTGAAGGAAATCCTGTTGGACGCTATCGCCAAGTGCGAAGGTTTTCGAGTAGATGAAGGGAAAGTGTTGAGCGATATGCTGGCCTCTTGCTGTTCGAAAATCGCAGGCAGTCTTGAAGCTGTTGTTGAACTCGATCCCAAAAGGATTGCACGGATCCGTGAGAGGTTGCGCAACAACGTCTCGTCATTCCTGGGAGAGGAGAATTTCGATACGAACCGACTCGAGCAGGAGATTATTTATTATGTAGAGAAGTTGGATATCAATGAAGAGAAGGTGCGTCTTAAGTCACACCTCGATTACTTCATGGAGTCACTTCGCAATTCTCCCACAAGCAACGGTAAGAAGCTGGGCTTTATCTCGCAAGAAATCGGCAGAGAAATCAATACCATAGGGTCAAAGTGCAACGACGCGGATATTCAGAAGCACGTAGTCCTTATGAAAGAGGAACTCGAGAAAATTAAGGAGCAGCTGGGTAATATTGTTTAGGGCTACAATAGCTTGGCCAACGTGTTGATATAGCGGTCGGGGATCTCTCCCTTTACCGCAGTCTGATAGTCGCTATAGCTGCAGGGGACAATACTGTTTCGCTGATACTTTTCCTTACCACTTGGATAGGGCACTTCCATCCACCATTTTTCGCTGAACTTGCTCTTGTAAAAAGAAAGAATCTCCGGCTCGACGGGCATTGCCACCGTATACTTGAGAAAATCATTGCTCCGGAAGTTTTGCTCGTTCTTGCGGTGATAATACCCCTCAATGAAGTACCAGATCATGGTAGCGATGACCGAGGCCGACTTATTGTGTTCGTCGTCCCACCGGGGATTGTATTCGTAGAATCCTATTGAGCTTAATTTTTCATTCTGTCCCGCATACCAGCATATCTGACACGCCTCTTCGCCCGTCAGTCCGAAGGGTTGGGCGTTGGCATTTCCCGGGGCATCGGCCGAGCGGATTGCGGTAATATCGAACGAGAGCATATCAGCATTCCTTATCGCGGGTTCGATTTCCTGCATGTTGGTGCGCATCTGTCCTATTCTGAACGCTTCGAAATACAATTTCTCCAGGACGGCGACCGAGAGCGGGTCGATGAGGTAGCTCTGGTAGGCAAGGTGGGTATAGCTGAATAGATAATTGGGTTCGTGAAGAAGTATCTTGTGGATGTGCTTACGGTTCTCCGGAGATTTCTCGTGGTCTTCAAGGTCGAGGTATGCATCAACATTGAGAAAGCTGACGAGCTTCTCAAGCGTTTCATAGCCACAATACTGCCCGTAATCCAAATCATGCGTTCCTCCTATGATAATGGGAAGGACATTGTTTTCCAGCAAAATCCGGCACACCTCGCTGATGCGAACATTGGTTTCGGCAAGATCATGGCCGATATTGAGATTGCCCAGATCAACGACTTTGTACGCGCCGTTTCCCCGCTTGAGATTGTACAGCTTTTTTCTAACCTCATCGGGTCCTTGCGCAGCTCCCACATTTTCCAGGTTCCCCCGTTCTTCCTTGACGCCAAAGATCGCCATGTGGGCCTCCTTGAAATCGGGCATCTTGTCAGTAAACGCCCGGATATTCTTAAAGAAGCTCGAAGGAGAAGAAATGTCGTCGTAAATCGACTCATCAACCGGTGAAAACAAGATCGTAAGGTCCATACAGCCGTTTTTCAGGCTCAATATACGGCATCATCGGGCAAAACCGCCAAAAGAACTTCGGCGGTTCTTAAAGCCGGTTCGGCTTTTCCAGCGACCATTTGGCGACGGGGTTAAATGATTTTTTCATATGGCTTGCATTGCTGCTGGTTATTTTTAAATATTTGTCTGACCATGAGAGCGTTACCGTTAAGTTTTCAATTGGCACTTAAATACAACCGCGATCTTCGGCTGATCGCTGCGGCTGCTTGCTTCTACGGGTCGGCGTGTCTTGGTCATTTTCTTCGTTTTGACGGAAGTACGGATTTGCCTGCCTGGCCACCCTCCGGCGTTGGTTTTGCAATCATTTTGTTGCTGGGCCGACATACCTGGCCCGGTATTGCCATTGGATCGCTCCTGGCTAGTTTTTTGTCGCCGTGGATGAGTGCTGATTTACCTGTGCAGTCGCTCATCGCTGTGACCGGTTTGGTTGCCATATCCCACAGTGTCGAAGCGTTGCTGGGTGCTACATTGTTAAGGTGGTGGGTAAAGGATGCTTTTCCGTTCAATACCTCCCGCGGCGCCTTTCGGTTTCTGTTTGTTGCGGTGGCCATGTGTTTATGTGGTGCTCTTATCAGCGTCACAGCGTTGCATCTGAATGGTGTAATCCCACGGTCGGAGTGGTTGGCGCGATTGGTGTCGTGGATGGTCGGTAACCTGGTTGGTGTTTTGCTGTTCACGCCATTTTTTCTTTGCGTGGCTCGCCGGCAAAAGATGCGATTCTCAAGGGAGAAGGCGCTTGAAATCGTGGCCATCGTTTTGACCACTACGGGAATAGCCTTCCTTATGAGTGTTGACGACTTTCACACAACGCTGGAGCGAGCGTTGCCTTTTCTGATTCTTCCATTCTTTATGTGGCTGGCGTTTCGTTTCGAATTGATCGTTGCGGTAACAGGCGTGCTGCTGATATCGCTTCTGGCAATGTATGCGACGGTTCGCGGTCACGGTCCATTTCTGTTGGAAGGACATTTTGACTCAACCCTTTTGTTGCAGATTTTTGTTTGCATAATGAGTGTGTCGACGCTCGTGCTGTCGTCGACTGTTAAGGAGAGAATGGATGCCCAGACCAGTCTTCAGAGTTTTAACGAGACATTGGAGGCCAGGGTGCAGGAGCGAACCAAAGCCCTCAACGACGAGATCGTTGTTCGGAAACAGGCAGAGGCCCGCCTGCAGAAGACGAATCAGGAGCTCAGCAAACGCAATATGGAGCTCGATAATTTTGTCTATAGTGTGTCGCATGATCTTCGTGCACCCATAGCCTCGGTGTTGGGTTTGATTAATCTGGCGCGCCATGATAGCGATCCCGCCATGAAAGACACGTACCTGGAAATGATTAACAGCAGTGCGCTCAGACAGGATCATTTCATCCGTGAGATATTGGATCAGTCACGCAATTCCCGTCTTGAGGTACGCCGGGAGGAGGTGATGTTTGAACCGATTATCGAAGAGACGTTCAATCAGCTCAGTTTCGCCACTCCCACCGGGAAGGCGGTGGAAAAAATAATCAGAGTGAATCAGCAGCGTCCGTTCTATTGTGACCGCTGGAGGTTGAAGGTCATTCTGAATAATATCATCTCCAATGCCATTCGTTACAGGAATGGGCGCGATCCCCTTATCAAGGTTGATGTTGAGGTGAACGGTGAAGCGGCTTATTTGTCGATCCGCGACAACGGGAAGGGCATTGCCCCGGAACATCTCAAGAAGGTGTGTCAGATGTTTTACCGCGCCACCGATGATGGTGCCGGCTCAGGGCTTGGCTTGTACATCGTGAAGGAGGCTGTGGACAAGTTAAACGGCTCTCTCGATATCGACTCTACCGTGGGCGAAGGAACAACAGTTCGGCTCGTTATTCCCGAAGTCTCGACAGCTGCATCCTTGCCGTCGTGAATGAAAACGATCGTAAATGAAAAAAATGGGACGGATGGCGTCCCATTTTCTTTCCCGCTATTTCGTCAATGAGTATGCGTAAGTCATTGAAAGGAGCCAGTCGGCAAACGCCGCATCACCATGGCGAGGGGTGCCGGTTAGTCGCTCCGTTTCTTTGTCAGTAACACTTTGTGTCCGATTCCTTACCAATGCGATCGGGAAGTTCACACTCACCGAATGACGCCCCTGCATGAAGCCGGCAGAGGGCTCGATGGAAATAATGTAACCAGGTCGGCGAAAGCCACCACTTTTTCCCAGAAGATCTTCCACTGGGATACCTTCGACGCGCACGCCGGCCCCAAAGGCAAGCATATGCTGGACGGAGTATTGGACTCCTGCTCTAAGGAAGTACTGATCCGGTACCGACATGATTGACTCATTGGCCAGGAGGGGATTGAGTGTTTCGCGGAATGTACGTGTACCGTTCGTTTCTTTCGGGCTCAGCATGTAGAGAGCGTTGAGGTAGAGGCTTGTATTGGTCGTGATTTCACGAGCGCCGTTAAAATCAATGATAATGCCTGTACCCCCGTCGCCTAACTGTATTGACTGGTCGACCGGCCGGAGTTGAGGACCGTCTGTGGTATGGAAGTAGTCCTTATAGTTTTCATTGCCGGTAGGAAGCTTGAGTCCCAGCCCGACCTGAAAATTCGTCGCTTCTCCTCCGCTAAAGCTGTAATAGGCCATCACACGTACGTCGCCGATTCCTTTTGATTGGGTGTGGTGACGGTTCTGGCGGTCATGCTCGTAAAGCGATGAGCGATCAATGTAGATGAAGGGGAGCTGCAGGGCGAAGCTCCAGTTGGTATTTGCCTGATAGTCGATACCCAAAATGACGGAATGGTCATTATTGATCACCTCGGTCTTTTCTTTCAGACGCTCTTTCTGTTCTTCTTTTCCTTTAAAGTGGCGGAAAGAGTTAAAGTAGCGGTAGTTCATGGAAAATTGCCATCCGTTGTGACTGACATTGTCACCGAAGTTCAGGTTGTGCGACGACATGTTCTTGACGGCTACACAACCCTGACCGCTGGCGAGGGTTGGCAAGATCAGCGTGAGTAGTATACACGCGATGGGAAGGTAGAGGTTCTTCATATGGAGCGTTTTTAGGGTTTGGAAACGATGAAGGATGCTCGGCCGGTTGGGAGGAGTCGGCATTAAGTCGGGGGGCAAGGGGAGCAAATTGGAGATCGCCGTGAATGGCCGATAAGAGGTGATTGAAGGAAGCGCAGTTAACATATAGTAGTAGCTTCCTTCGGACGACTGAAAGACAGGCGGGACTGCTATAGGGAGGCCCTTTTTCATAGGAGGGTTATACCACCTATATTATGAAAAAGGGCGGTTACTTACAATGATAACCGAATGGAAATACGGCCTGCCCGACGCCCCGGGAGGGTGCGCAGTTTGGGCTTTACGAACCGTTAACGTAAATGCGGCGTCAGGCTACCGATCGGGAAGATTGTTGTTGCCCCGACTTGGCACTGACCGCGGCTCCAGGCGCCAGAATGATACCAATGCCGTCTATTTTCGACCAGTGATGCAGTTTCTCCAGTGATACCTTGCCGATCATGTATTGTTTGCCGTGAGAGGCATATCCCGCCTTAAATTCGTCGAACTCCTCAACTGACAGGGAAATCTTGTCATCGAAACTCACGAAGGCCTCAATGACCAGGTCGTTCGAAAATTCAAGACCGTTTTCCTGTGTTAGCTTTTTGTATTCATAAGCGTAATCGTAAGTCAGCGCAGAGATGTCGGAAAGTACTGCTGATCCTGTCGGGTAGCTTCCTGCTCCCTTGCCGATGAAGATCTGTTTCTCAGCGAAAGCGCCTTCGACTTGTACTGCATTGTATTCGTTGCGTACGGCTGAGAAGGGGTTATGGGTGTCCACGAATTGCGGAGCGACAAAGCCGTAGACTTTGTTTCCATCGCGGAAAGCGCGTGCAATGAGCTTAATGGTGAGGTTGTTTTCCCGGGCGTATCGAACATCCACTTCTGAAATTCGATCGATGCCGATGTTGATAACGTCGTCCGGTTTCACGAACAATCCGAACGTGTGGGCGATAGCGATGACCAGTTTGAATTTGGCGTCGTAACCTTTTACGTCAAGCATGGGATCACTCTCGGCGAACCCGAGTTCCTGCGCCTGCTTTAAAGCTGAAGCGTAATCCTTACGTTCTTCAAATACTCTGGTGAGTATATAATTGGTCGAGCCATTAAAGATGCCCTCAATGCGTTGTATAAGGTCGTTGTCGTAGTACTCTTCAAGGTTGCGAAGAATCGGGATGCTACCGCATACTGATCCTTCGTATAATACCGGTTTTCCATACTGGCGCTGAAGCGTATAAATCGTCTCGAGATTTTCGGCGAGCATTTTCTTGTTGGCGGTCACGACCGCTTTTCCTTTCTCGAGCGATGCCCTGACAATC
>Ga0079224_100010517_pt1 | contig 12696 bp, 12 predicted proteins | sample Stecom2015_FD_80414 | JGI IMG/M metagenome (GOLD analysis project Ga0079224, IMG submission 80414) | Agricultural soil microbial communities from Utah to study Nitrogen management - Steer compost 2015 | ecosystem: Environmental > Terrestrial > Soil > Agricultural land | place: USA: Utah...
CCACCGCATGACGCCTCACCTGCTCCCAGAACAGCAACTCCTCTTCGACCTGATCCGTGGTCAGGTCCCGGATGCCAGCTTCCCCCATATCCATATCAGCAACCTACAAAGCAGCTGTGACAGAAAACGGCCCCCGGCGATCGCCGGAGGCCGTCCTGTTTCGTTGTACGTAGCTGGGGATCAGCGGTTGTCTTCGAAGGTCTCCTCGAAGGACCGGGCGACACGCCGGCGCTCGCCCTGGCCTGCGCCTCCGCCGCCACCCTGACCTCGGTCACGGCCTCGATCGCGGTCCCCGCCGCGACCTCGGTCGCGGTTGCGGCCGCCACGACGATCACCCCGATCGCCACGATCTCCTCGGTCGCGGCCTTCACCCCCGCGGCCGCCTTCGCCGCCGCCGTTGCCCCCCGGCTCGGGCAGCGTGGCCCCGGGCAGAGCCTCGACCAGATCCAGGCTGAGCTTGCCGCGGTCGATGCCGCCGACACGCACCTTCACCTTGTCGCCCAGGTCGAGGTAGTCCTCGACCCGCTCGACGCGCTTGGAGGCGTCGAGTTTGGAGATGTGCAACAGGCCGTCGGTGCCCGGGAGGATGTTCACGAACGCACCGAACTTGGTGATGTTGACGACCTCTCCCTCGTACTCGGCGCCGACTTCAGGCTGGGGCGGGAACGCGATCTGGAGGATCCGCTCTTTCGTCTTCCTCAGGATCTCGCCGTCGTTCGAGGCGATCCGGACGATACCCTTCCCGTCGGCTTCGTCGATCTCGATGGTGGCGCCGGTCTCGGCTTCCAGCTCGCGGACCACCGCTCCCTTGGGGCCGATGACCTCGCCGATCTTGTCCTTCGGGATCTCCACCGACTCGATCCGCGGGGCGTACGGGTTCATCTCCTGTCGCGGCTCGGGGATGGCCTGCCGCATGACCTCGAGGATCTGGAGGCGGGCTTCCTTCGCCTGGTCCAGAGCGGCCGACAGGACCTCCGAGGGCAGGCCCTCGATCTTGGTGTCGAGCTGCAGGGCGGTGATGACGTCCGCCGTGCCGGCCACCTTGAAGTCCATGTCGCCCAGGGCGTCTTCGGCTCCGAGGATGTCGGTGAGGGTGACGAACTGGCCGTCGCGATGGATCAGGCCCATGGCGATGCCCGCCACCGGCTCGGAGATCGGCACGCCGGCGTCCATCAGCGAGAGCGAAGAGGCGCACACCGACGCCATCGACGTTGACCCGTTGGAGGACAGGACCTCGGAGACGAGGCGCAATGCGTAGGGGAACTCGTCCGCATCGGGCACGACCGGGAGCACGGCCTTCTCGGCCAGTGCCCCATGACCGATCTCCCGGCGCTTCGGGCCCCGCATGAACCCGGCCTCACCGGTGGAGAACGGCGGGAAGTTGTAGTGGTGCATGTACCGCTTCGATTCCTCGGGGGCGAGGGTGTCGAGCAGCTGCTCCATCTTGAGCATGCCCAGCGTGGTTATGTTCAGGACCTGGGTCTCGCCTCGCTGGAACAGGCCGGAGCCGTGGGCACGTTCGATGACGCCGACCTCGGCGCTCAGCGGCCGGAGATCGCGGGGACCGCGCCCGTCGAGGCGCACCCCTTCGTCGACGACGCGCTGGCGCATCATCTCCTTGAGGATCGATTTGAACGCCCGGGCGGCCTGGACCTTCGTGTCGACGTCGTCTTCGGCGAGGCCCATCTCCGCCAAGGTCTCCTCGAATGCCCGGTCGGCAGCGTCGTTGCGCTCTTGCTTTCCTGGGATACGGATGATGTCGTGCAGCTTGGGGCGGGCGATCTCGGCGATGCGGTCGTACACCTCAGGCGTGTAGTCGGTGGCTCGGGGCCACTCGACGTGGGGCTTCTCGACCTGAGACGCCAGCTCGGCGATGAGGTCGATGACATCGGAGATGTACGGCTTCGCTTCCTCGAGAGCAGCCGAAACGGCCGCCTCGTCGGAGGGCGGATCGCCGGCTGCCACCAGACGCAGCCCATTGGGCGTGGCGCCGGCCTCGACCATCATGATGTCGATCTGTCCCTGGGCATTGCGTCGACCGGCGACCACGAGCTCGAAGACGGACTCGTCCAGGTCGGCCTCCGTGGGGAACGGGATCCATTCGCCCTTCTTCAGCGCCAGACGCACGGCGCCGACCGGCCCGTTGAAAGGAATCGGCGAGACGGCGAGAGCCGCCGAGGCCCCGTTGAGCGCGACGACGTCGAAGGGATTCTCTCCGTCGACAGAGAGGGAGGTGACGACGATGTGGGTCTCACATCTGTAGTCATCGGGGAACGACGGGCGCAGGGGCCGGTCGATCAAACGGCAGGTGAGGATCGCCTCTTCCGAGGGACGCCCCTCCCGGCGGAAGAACGAGCCGGGGATGCGTCCCACGGCATACATGCGCTCTTCGAAGTCGACGGTGAGCGGGAAGAAGTCGATCCCCTCCCGCAGTGTCTTGTTGGCAGTGGCGGTGACCAGCATCTCGGTTCCACCGAGCTTGGCCACCACTGCACCGTCGGCCTGACCGGCCAGCTTGCCGGTCGAAAAGGTGAGGGTCTTGCCACCCACCTCACCGGACACGGTTATTTCGGGCACTCTTGTGCTCCTTTGTTGCTCTGGGAGCGGCCCGTTGGCAGTTGTCAACCCTCGATCGAGGATTCGCAACTGACAACCGGCCGACTCCTCCTTCCGACTCAGCTTACGTCGGTGTTTACGGCTATCCCGACCATCGCTGGTTTGCGAGATCGGATCTTTCGACGAAAAGAGCGGCTTGGGAGCCGCTCTTTCCGAAGGATCAGCGCCTCAGACCGAGTCGAGAGATCAGCGATCGGTAGCGCTCGACGTCCTCACGGCGGAGGTAGTCGAGGAGACGGCGACGCTTCCCGACCAGCATCAGCAGCCCGCGGCGGCTGTGGTGGTCGTGCTTGTGCTCGCGCAGGTGCTCGGTGAGGTGGTTGATGCGCTCGGTGAGGAGCGCCACCTGAACCTCGGGCGAGCCCGTGTCGCTGTCGTGGTGTCCGAACTCGGACACGATCTCCTTGGTGGTCTTCATTGCGCGTGAAACCTGATTGCGAGTAGAGGGAACGAGGTCATGTTACAGCTCTGCCCGGCGGCAGGGAAACTCAATCACCGAGAATCTGCCGGGCGGCCAGCGCGTCCTTGTCCATCTGGTCCACGAGGGCCTCGACCGAGTCGAATCGCTCCTCGCCGCGGAGACGCTCGATGAAGTCCACATCGAGCGTCTTGCCATAGAGATCGCCGGAAAAGTCGAACACATGCACCTCGAGGAGGCGCATCCCCGACGTTCCGAACGTCGGGCGCACTCCCAAGGAGGCCACGCCATCGGCCTCGATGGCGCCGCCCACCCGCACTGCGTAGATCCCGTCGGCGGGGATGGCCAGACCGGCCGGCAGAGGCAGGTTGGCGGTCGGGTACCCCAGAGTCCTCCCCCGGGCATCCCCCCGGACGACGACTCCGCTCACCCGGTGAGGGCGACCCAGTAGCTCTGCTGCCTCGGCGACCTGGCCGGCCATCACCAGCTGGCGGATACGCGTCGAAGAGATGACACCTTCCTGGTCGGCCACCAGCTCGACGGCCGCCACCTGGAACCCATGGCGTCGCCCCAGTTCCTCGAGGGTCCCGACGTCGCCGGCTCGATCGCGGCCGAAACGGAAGTCGGTGCCCACCGACACCATCCGCACGTTCGCCTTGGCGACCAGAACCGACGTGACGAACTCCTCGGGGTCCATCGACCGGATGTCCCGCAGGTCGAGGACGCCCACCCACTCCACCCCGAGATCGCGCAACAACTCGATGCGGCGGTCGATGCGGGTGAGCAGCGGCGGCGCCTGCTCGGGTTTCAGGACTTCGACGGGGTGCGGGTCGAAAGTGAGAACACCGGGAACGATGTCTTCGTCGCCGCAGCGCGTCATCAGGCGCTCGACGACCGTGACGTGCCCCCGGTGGACCCCGTCGAAGACGCCTACGGCCACACCGGACGCCTCGGGAACGCGCCACGTCGGAGAGAAGACGTTCATGCGAGGACCACCTCCGGTCTTGCCTGATGGCCGGTGCGACGGTACACGGCGATGAGCCGGCCGGCTTCGTTCAAGACCGCGACCGGGGTGTCCTCGGGGATGTCGGCGACCGGCCCGGTGCCGAAGCGGGCGCCGTGGGCCACCCCCTCGGCGACGGCCTGGTCGACCGTGATCTGCCGGAGGTCGGAAAGGGCTTCAGCCGCCGACAGGAGATAGTCCTCCCAGGCGTCCAGGTCGTCGACGGAGATCGCCCGGTCGAGGCCGAGGGACCCCACCCGCAGGCGCCGCAGAGCGATGAGGTGGGCACGTCCCCCCAGGGCGCGGGCGATATCGTCGACCAGCGATCGGACGTAGGTTCCCTTCCCGCACACGACCCGAAACGACACTTCCGGGTGGGGGCCGGGAGCGAAGTCGGTCATCTCCAGTTCGTGCACGTCGACCAGGCGGGCCTGCCTCTCCACCGTCTCGCCCCGCCGAGCGATCTCGTAGAGGCGTTCCCCTCCGATCTTGAGGGCCGAAACCATCGGCGGTAGCTGCTCGATCGTGCCGATGAAGCGAGGGATGACCGCCTCGATGTCGTCAGGGCCGATGTCCATCGGCTCCTGCTCGAGGATCGCACCGTCGGCGTCCAGTGAATCGGTGGCCACACCAAAGCGCCCAACGCCCAGGTACTCCTTGGGCAGGTCCTGTACGAAACGGATCAGGCGCGTGACGCGGCCGATCGCCACCACGACCACGCCGGTGGCCATTGGGTCGAGGGTGCCGGCGTGACCCACCTTCTTGACCCCAGTCACCCGGCGGACCCGAGCCACTACGTCGTGACTGGTCATCCCCCCGGACTTGTCCACGATGAGGAAGCCCTCAATCATGCGGCAGTCGCTCGCGCACCGCCCCTACCGCGCCTTCGGGGTTGCCCGAGAAAGTGAATCCGGAAGCGTTGTGGTGGCCTCCCCCGCCCAGTTCGGCCGCGATCGATCCGACATCAACGCGGCCGCGGGAACGGAGAGACACCCGCACCGTCGTGTCGTCGATGACCTTGACGAGGGCAGCCACGTCCGATTCGACCGGAAGACGGATCAAATCGATCAAGCCGTCGACGTCGCCGCGGCCCACCCCCGCATCTTCGATGTCCTCGGGAAAGAGCACGGACCAGACGAACCTGCGGTCGGCTTCGAGAACGGCCCGCCCCGCCACCTTCGAGACGACCTGGAGGTACCCGAACGGCGCCTCCTCGTACACGTGTTGTCCGATCTGTTCGGGCCGAGCCCCGGCGGCGACGAGCTGGGCCGCGGCGACGAGGGTGCCAGGGCGAGTGTTCGAGTACTGGAACCGGCCGGTGTCGGTGACGATCCCGGTCAGGAGGGCCGTTGCCACAACAGGTGTGATGGGCCATCCGATCCGGCGGAGCAGGGCCAGTGTGATCTCGGCGGTGGAAGACACCTCCGGCTCGACGATCGCGATGTCGCCAAACCCTTCGTTCGTGACGTGGTGGTCGACGACCACCACCGATCCCGCCCGCTTGGCCACCGACCCGAGTTCACCAAGACGATCCGGCGATCCCGTGTCGAAGGCGATGAAGAGCTCAGGCTCGGCCGGGACCTGCTCCGGCGGTACGAGGAGGTCGAGTGGAAGGAAGCGATAGTTGTCGGGTAGCTCGAACGGTGTCCCGAACGACGCCCAGGCCTCCTTGCCCGCATCTCCAGCCGCCGACGCCATCGCCAGCATCGAGCCGAGACCGTCCCCGTCGGGTCCCACGTGACAGGCCATCGCGATCTTCGAGGCCTGTCGGATGGCTTCGGCCGCCTGGGCCAGCTTCTTCTGATCCACTATTCCTCCTCCGGCGTCGGATCCTCCGTGGCGATGCGCCGAAGGATGCTGTCGATCCGGTCGCCATGGACCACGCCGGTGTCGAGCGCGAACTCGAGATGGGGCGTGTACTTCATCCGTACCTGGCGCGCCACCGCTCCCTGGAGACGGGGAGCGGCGCGGTTGAGAGCAGCCACGGCTTCCTCCCCCCGCTCGAGGTCGAGAGTCGAGATGTACACGATCGCCCGTCGCAGATCCGGGCTGGTCTCGACGCCGGTCACCGAGACCATCTCCACACGGGGGTCGGTGAGCCGCTCGATCTCGTCGGCCAGCACCTCCCGGAGGACCGAGTTGACTTTTCGCATCCGAGGGGTCGGCATCAGGGTTCCTCCAGATAGGAGATGGCGACCTCGAGCAGCTCGACGTCCACCTGGTCGTCAAAGTAGCGTCGGACCCGCTCGATGAGGGAGTCCAATTGTGCGGCGTCGGGGGCGACGATGGCTACCCCGAGCGACGCCCGTTGCCAGAAGTCGTGGTTGCCGACCTCCGCGACGCTCAGCGACGCCAGCTTTCGCAGCCGCTCGACGTGGGGGCGCAGGACCGCCCTCTTGCTCTTCAGCGACTGCGCCGCGGGAATGTAGAGCTCCAGGCGGACGGCGCAACTGTGCATTCAACCGCTGCGATTTCAGTGCTACGTGCGAGCGATCTCTCGGATCTCGTAGACCTCGATCAGATCGCCCTCTTTGATGTCGTTGAAGTTCGCCAAGCCGATACCGCATTCGAAGCCTTGGGCCACCTCGCGCACGTCGTCCTTGAACCGCTTGAGAGAGTCGATCGTGCCGTCGTAGGTGACCACACCGGCTCGCAGCAGTCTGGCGCGAGCGCCTCGCTGAACCACGCCTTCGGTGACGTAGCAACCCGCCACCGCACCGACACGCGGCACCCGGAACACGGCGCGCACCTCGGCGGTGCCCAGGACGACTTCCTGTTCTTCGGGTGCGAGCTGACCGACGAGCAGCTGTTCGATGTCGTCGAGGAGCTCGTAGATGACGCCATAGGTGCGGATCTCGATACCGAGCCGCTCGGCGGCCCGGCGGGCTCCCGGCTCGGGACGGACGTTGAAGCCCACGATCACCGATTCGGTGACGTCGGCGAGGTTGACGTCGTTCTCGTTGATCCCTCCGACGGCGCCGTGGGCGATCTCGATCTTGCCGCCCTCGCGTTCGATCTTGGCGATCGATTCGCGCAGGGCCTCGAGCGACCCTTGGGCGTCGGCCTTGACGATGACCCGGAGGGTGGCGTCCTCCGAGCGGAGCTGCTCGAGCAGGCTCTCCAGGCGCTCCCGGGCGGTGGGAATCGTCTGCTCCTGTTGACGGATCGCCTCCAGGCGCTCCTGGGCGATCGCCCGGGCCTCCTTCTCGTTCTTGACGACTTCGAAGAAGTCACCGGCGGCGGGAACGTCTTCCCACCCCATTATCTGCACCGGGGTGGACGGACCGGCTTGCTTGAGACGGGCGCCGGTATCGTCGGTCATCGCCCGCACCCGGCCGGCGACCGGCCCGGCGACGAAGGCGTCGCCCTGCTTGAGGGTGCCTCGCTGGACGATGACGGTGGCCACCGGTCCCCTGCCCCTCTCCAGCTGGGCTTCCACCACGACTCCCGATGCCGGCGCCTTCGGGTTGGCCTTGTAGTCCTCGAGCTGAGCAACCAGGTCGATGATCTCGAGCAGGTCCTGCACGCCCTCGCCGGTGAGAGCGCTCACCTCGACGCTGGGAATGTCGCCGCCCAGTTCCTCGGTGATGACACCGTGTTCGGTGAGCTCCGTGCGGACGCGCAGCGGATCGGCTCCGGGAGCGTCCATCTTGTTGATGGCGACCACCATCCGCACGCCGGCGGCCTTGGAGTGGCTGATCGCTTCGATGGTCTGGGGCATCACTCCGTCGTCGGCCGCGACCACGAGGACGACGATGTCGGTGATGTTGGCGCCCCGGGCGCGCAGGGCGGTGAACGCCTCGTGACCGGGGGTGTCGATGAAGGTGATCTTTCGGCCTTCCACATCGACCTGGTAGGCGCCGATGTGCTGTGTGATGCCACCCTCTTCGCCCGCGGCGACGTTGGCCTTTCGAATCCGGTCGAGAAGCGTGGTCTTGCCGTGGTCGACGTGTCCCATCACGGCCACAACCGGCGGACGAGGCTTCAAGTCCTCTTCGGCGTCGTCGAAGGTCGGCTGCTCGGCGACCGCCGGTGCCTCCTCCGCGACCGCGGACGGCTCCCGGACCTCGACGATGACGCCGAAGCCCTCAGCGACCTCCTCCATGAGGTCTTCGGGCATAGCCGCGGTGGCACCGACCGGCCGGCCGCGGGTGAGCAGGGCGCGAACCACCTCCGAAGCGGGCTGGCCGATAGCGGCGGCGAACTCCTCCACGGACATGCCGACCTCGACTTCGGCGAGTTGGACGTCGTCTTCGGTCGTCTCCGGCTCCTCGCCGCCCTCCGGCGCCTCCGGCTCCGGCCGGGGCTCGGCTTCGGGCTCGGGCTCGGCCCGGGGTGCCTCTGCCTCCGACTCGGGCTCGGCCGGGGTGCCGTCCGCAGGCTCCGGCTCGGCGGATTTCGCCGCCTCCCCGCTGCCTCCATCGGCGAGGGCCAGGGTGACCAACTCCACCTCGGCCTCGTCTAGGCCCGAGGAGGCGGTCTTCACCTCCAGACCCAGTTCGATCGCCTGTTCGAGGACTTCTTTGGAATCGACCCCCAGGTCGCGCGCTAGCTCGTATACCCGTGTCTTCGCCACTCTTTCTCCAACTCAGTTTTCTTGTTCGCCAGCTTCCGGCTCGGCATCCTCGATCTCGTCCTCGGTCACTGCCACGGCTTCAGCTGCCTCTTCCGGGGTCGCCTCACCCGCTGCCTCCTCGTCGGCGGCGTCGGTGTGTTCCTCGATGGACAGACCGGACTCGCCGATGGCCTGGGTTTCTTCCTCTTCGTCGCCCGGTGCTTCCTCGGCGGCGGGCGGCTCGCCGCCGACCGTTTCGGTGGCAACCGAAGCCGCCTCGGCCTCGGCACCCGACGCGGCGCCACTCGAATCGGAAGCGGCCTCCGCCACTTCTTCTTCCTCGCCTTCCCGGTCGGAGCGGATGTCGATCTTGTAACCGGTCAAGCGAGCCGCCAATCGGGCGTTCTGCCCTTCCTTGCCGATGGCGAGCGAAAGCTGGTGCTCGCTCACGATCACCGTAGCGGTCTTCGTCTCGTCATCGATATGGACTTCTCGCACACGGGCCGGACCCAAGGCCTCGGCGATGAACTCGGCGGGATTCTCGCGCCACTGCACGACATCGACCTTCTCCCCACGGAGCTCATTGACGACTTGACGGACGCGGGAGCCACGGGCTCCCACCGCCGCCCCCTTGGCATCGACGTTCGGGTCGTGAGACACCACGGCGATCTTGGTGCGGTGACCAGGCTCGCGGGCGATCGCCACGATCTCGATGGTTCCGTCGGCGAGCTCCGGCACTTCGAGCTCGAGCAGACGCCGAACCAGGTCCGGATGGCTGCGCGAAACAACGATCTGGGGGCCCTTGGCGTCGCCGCGGACCTCGATGATCAGCGCCTTCACCCGGTTGCCGCGCTGCAGGCGCTCGTAGGGGATCCGCTCGGACGCGGGCATGATCGCCTCGGCGTCGCCCAGGTCGAGGATGGCAAAGCGGTTGTCGATCTGCTGGACGATGCCAGTGACTAGATCCCCTTCTCGCCCTTCGTAGAGCTCGAAGACCTGCTCGCGCTTCACCTCCCGGAGACGCTGCTGGATCACCTGTTTGGCGGTCTGGGCGGCGATCCGGCCGAAGTCCTCGGGCGTGTCCTCCCATTCGGAGACGACGTTGCCTTCCTCGTCAAGTTCCTGGGCGTACACGACGATGTCGCCGGTCTCGGGGTCGATCGTCACGCGGGCTTCCTCGGCCGCGCCCGGCGAGCGCTTGTAGGCGGACACGAGGGCATTCGCCAGGGCATCGAGGATGGCCTCGACGGGTACGCCGCGCTCACGCTCCAGCAACTCGAGAGCGTCCATCACCTGTGCGTCCATCTGCATCGTCGTTCTCCTCATTTCCCCGGCTTGGGAGAGGCCTCCCACCGGAAAACCGTCCGCGCCGAGATCACTGCCTCATATGGATAGCGGAACCCCGTGCCGTCGACCTCGACGGTGGCGGCGTCGGCGTCCGCGGCCACCAGTGTCCCACGATGCGTGCGGACCATGCCGTCTTCGTCACGGGCCTTGATGACCACCTCCCGGCCGACCGACTTCTCGAAATGGCGAGGCCGCTTCAGCGCCCTCTCCAGGCCGGGCGAGGTGACCTCCAACTGGTACGGCCCTTCGAGGTCCGATTCGGCGTCGTACAGGCGGGACAGACCTCTGGAGACCTCGGCTATCCGGTCCAGGTCCAGGCCTTCCCCCTCGATCGTGACCTTCAGGGTTCTCCCGCGCCCGCGCCCGACCAGCTCGAGATCGTCGAGCTCCAGCCGCTCGGCGGCCAGGTATTCGTGGGTGATCTCCCACAGGTCGGTCTCTACGCTCATCTTCGGTTCTTCTCGGTTCTCCGCAGGCACGGTTCCGCCGGTATCCACAGCAATAAGGTGGGCCAGACGCCCACCTCATGCGAGAAGACCGGTTCAGTTGGCAGGTACCGATTATATCGGTCGGTGTCGCCCACGCGGAACGGAACGGAGGCCTTCAGGACCGGTTGCTTGCGGCGAATTCCTCCATGAACGACACCAGCGCCTCGACCGCCGGCATCTCGGTCGCGGCGTAGATCGATGCCCGGATACCGCCGACGCTGCGGTGGCCTTTCAGACCCACCAGGCCGCGCTCTTTCGCCTCAGCGACGAAACGCGCCTCGAGATCCTCGCTCGGGAGACGCCAAACGACGTTCGTGTGAGAGCGTACCGCCGGGTCCACGGGGGACCGATAGAACCCGTCCGAAGCGGCGATCGCGTCGTAGACGAGGGTGGACTTTTCCTCTGAGCGCTTCTGCAGGCCCTCCACTCCCCCGCGTTCCTCGAGATGACGGAGGACCTTCCCCATGAGGTACACCTGGAACATCGGCGGGGTGTTGGCGAGAGAATCGGCGTCGACATGGGTCTTGTACCGGAGATACGACCCGAGCTCGGGCCGATCCTCCACGGCGGACCGCCGGACGAAGACGAGGGCCATGCCGGCCGGGGCGAGGTTCTTCTGCACTCCCCCGTAGACGACGTCGTACAGATGCCAGTCGATCGGGCGGGCGAGATAGTCCGATGACATGTCGGCGACCAGCGGCACCCCGAGATCCGGGAAATCCACCATCCGGATCCCGCCGATCGTCTCGTTGGAGGTCACGTGCAGGTACCGGGTGCCGGGACGGATCTCGATCTCGTCCGATGCGGGCATCGTGGTGTACCCGCTGTCCTCGCCGCTCCATGCCGCGTAGCCACCGGCGCCCTCGGCGTCCGCCAGAGCCTTCTTTCCCCAGGCCCCCGCCACTACGTAGCCGGCGGTGGCTCCGGGAGCGAGCAGGTTCATCGGGACCATCGAGAACTGGAGCGTCGCTCCGCCTTGGAGGAAGAGGATCTCGAAGTCGTCGGGCGCCCCCGACAGCCGCCGCACTCGCGCCTTCGCCTCGTCGTGGATCACCGAGTATTCGGCCGAGCGGTGACTCATCTCGATCACGGTCATCCCGGTCTCGCCGTACTCGGGGAACTCCTCGCGGACTTCCTCGAGGACTTCCACGGGAAGAGCGCAGGGGCCGGCTCCGAAGTTGTGGACGCGCATGTCGTCATGGTGCCACATCGGCCGGGACCGAGATACGGCCCTACGCTGGGTGCCGATGACCGTCGTGAAACGTGCCGTGATCGCGGTGGAGGGGGCCGAGGCCTCCGCCCGCCACGACGAGCTGGCCGAGGAGGGCCCCCTCGAGATCCGGCTGGCCACGACCCCGCTGGCAGTCCTCATGCGCACACCCGGCTCCGATGCCGCCCTCGCCCTCGGCTTCGCCTTGACCGAGGGGATCGTCCTCTCGCCAGACGAGATCGAGAGCGTCGATCCGGTGGGTGACGGCGACCGGGTCGAGCTGCGCCTGGCCGCCGGTGTCCACATCGACCCCGAGAAGTTCCGCCGGTCGGCATACGTCTCGTCGTCGTGTGGGGTGTGTGGCAAGGCGTCGATCGACGCCGTGCGGGTGGCCGGTCGCCGCCCACCTGCCGGCCCGGTCCTCGACCCATCGATGCCCCGTCGGTGGATAGCGGCGCTGGAGGGATCCCAACCGGGCTTCGCCCGGTCCGGCGGCCTCCATGCCGCCGCCGTCTGCTCGCCCGACGGCACCGTGCTCGCCGCAGCCGAGGACGTCGGCCGTCACAACGCGGTCGACAAGGCGATCGGTGCCCTGGCGACGATCCGCTGGCCCTTGGGGGAGGTGGCTCTGGCGGTGTCCGGGAGGATCTCCTTCGAGATAACCCAGAAGGCGGCTGTTGTGGGAATCCCCGTCGTTGCCGGGGTGTCGGCGGCATCGTCGCTCGCCGCCGAATTGGGCGCCGAGCTCGGCCTGACCGTCATCGGGTTCACCCGAGGCGACAGGTTCGTCGTCTACTCCGGAGCCGAGAGGTTGGGCGGACTGGACTGATCAGCGCGCCGCTTCCACCGCGGCGGTGACGGTCGGGACCACTTCGTCGAGGGCGACTTCACGGGTCTCCATCGTCGCCCTTTCCGTGACTTCGACCATCCCCGTCTCGACCCCTCTCGGTCCGACCGTGACGCGCCAGGGGATCCCGATCAACTCGGCATCGGCGAACTTGACGCCGGGACGCTCCGGTCGGTCGTCCAAGAGCACCTCCACTCCTGCTTCGGCGAACC
>Ga0079224_100010519_pt1 | contig 12696 bp, 12 predicted proteins | sample Stecom2015_FD_80414 | JGI IMG/M metagenome (GOLD analysis project Ga0079224, IMG submission 80414) | Agricultural soil microbial communities from Utah to study Nitrogen management - Steer compost 2015 | ecosystem: Environmental > Terrestrial > Soil > Agricultural land | place: USA: Utah...
AGAAAATGGAACATCAATGAAATTATTACATCTGACATTCAGCCCGCGTGGCGAAGAATCTGAAAGCACGCAGCTTTCCCGGGCCATTGTGAATCAGCTTTGCAGTCAGCATTCAGTAAGCTGCATCATCAGGCGCGACTGGCGTCTTAATGCCACTTCGGCCATTGACGCCGACTATGCCAAAGCACTGGCCAATGCCGCCAGCGCCAAATCAGATAACACGTCGCTAGAGGGGTCGCTGGAAGAATCAGAGAGATTGATATGCGAACTTGAGGAAGCTGACCTGGTTGTAATTGGCACGCCGATGCACAACTTTACCGTACCCGCTTCGCTAAAAACCTGGATAGACCTTGTAGTGCGCGTAAATCGGAGTTTCAATATCACCCCAACAGGAAAAGTAGGTACGCTCAACAGCAAACCCGTATATATCGCCATCGCATCCGGGGGGTTTTTTGGCAGCGAACACAGTCGTCAGCCCGATTTTCTGACGCCCTATCTGAAAGCGATTCTGGCGACGATCGGGCTACATGATGTGCGTTTTTTTTCGGCGCAGGGGATGGCATTGGATATCAATAAAGTCAAAGCGCAACGACAGCATGCGCTCAGCCATGTAATGACTATCGATACCGCAATATCGCAACCAGGATAACGTTGTGGGTCAGGCCCCCAGCCGTGGCAGTGCCGGGCACGGTGGTATTTATGATGCGGTGAGCATCAGCGTTTGTTGAAGCAGAGATGCCAAAGTGATGAGCAAAACGTAAGCCGTGTCGCTCATCGTTTGCAGCAAAGATTGCCTTACTTCCCAATACAAAAGTTCGAAAATATTTCACCCAGCAAATCATCGCTGGAAAACTGGCCGGTAATACTCCACAGCGACTCATGTGCGAGTCGCAATTCTTCGGCAAACAGGTCCAGCACGCGATCGTTTTGCGCCGCGTGTTCCTTTGCATTAAGCAAGTGCTGCGCGGCTTTTTGCAACGCTTCCAGATGCCGTTCCCGCGCCAGCCACGGCGATTCCGCACCCGGGTTCCAGCCGGCAATCTGCAACAGTTTGCTGCGCAGCACATCCAGGCCGGTTTCATGAACCGCAGAGATCAGAATGCGCGAGACTTCGTGCGTGCTGGCCGTGTTGCCATTTGCCGCAGGCCGCGCAATCAACGCCTTTAAGGCGCCTTCATCAAGCAGATCAATTTTGTTGAATACTTCCAGCACCGGGGTGCGTTGCGGCAACCGGCGGGTGATACCGGCATCCAGTTCGTCGTTGGGCGTACGCGCATCCTGCAGGTGAATAATCACATTTGCCTTGGCAATCTCTGCCCAGCTGCGCGCAATACCGATACTTTCGACGGTATCATCGGTGTCGCGCAAACCTGCCGTATCCACAATATGAATGGGCACGCCTTCAATGTGGATCTGCTGCGTGACCTTATCACGGGTGGTGCCGGCAATGGGCGTGACAATGGCAATATCATCGCCTGCCAGGGCATTAAGCAGGCTGGATTTACCAACGTTCGGCTGACCCGCCAGCACGACGTGCAAGCCTTCGCGCAGAATCATGCCCTGGCGCGCCTGGCGCACCAGTTCTGCCATATCGCCAATCAGGCCGCCCAGCGTTTCACGCGCCTGGTATTTTTCCAGAAACTCGATTTCTTCTTCGGGAAAGTCCAGCGTAGCCTCTACCAACATACGCAAATGAATAATCTGATCCGCCAGATTGTTCACCTGTGCCGAAAAGGAACCGCTTAACGAGGCCATGGCGCTGCGCGCGGCGGCCTCCGAGGAAGCGTCGATCAGATCGGCCACGGCTTCGGCTTGCGCCAAATCCAGACGATTGTTCAAAAAAGCGCGCTGAGTAAATTCACCAGGTTCAGCGTGACGTATGCGCAATGGCATACCCAACTGCAGGCAACGATCGAGTATTCTTTTCAATACCGCCGGACCGCCGTGCCCCTGTAATTCCAGCACGTCTTCGCCGGTGTACGAATGCGGCGCTCGGAAATAGAGGGCGATGCCTTCGTCAATGGGTTCGCCCTTGCTGTCGCAAAAGGGCAGAAAATATGCATGGCGTGCAGCCAGTTCACGTCCAAACAACTGTGATATCAACCCGGTCAGATCGGGTCCCGAAATACGGATGACGCCTATACCGCCACGCCCCGGGGCGGTTGCGATAGCAGCAATAGGATCGTTGGCAGGTGTAGACATAGGCGAAACATCAGTGAAGTTAGCCTATTATATCGGTTATTTCAGGGGCCAATCCTGAAATTTGATCACCCGGCCGGCTTGTTGCGCAGTGCCGCAAGCAGCGCCAACCAAACCAGTCATGCCTGCAGGCACGGCGCTTATTTGGGACACATCTGAAGCCATTGGCCCACTCCACCGCTATCGACCAGATACCACGAAACAGATGTGGCCAGGCGCGCCTGAGGTGAATCGCCAAATGTGACAAGAAATAAATTTATAACAAGAAACCATGGACTTTCCGGGAAATGGTGATAGAATGAAATCTCAGCCACTTGCCCGCACTTTGTGCGGGCATTTTTTTTTGCCTGTTGCGGATAAATGACGAGCGTCATTATTATTAGATTGCAGTCCGTTGCAACATTCGTGATATTGCGCATTTTTGCCCTGTCGCACTATACAACCGCTCACGAGCTTTAACGGCGCATGTTGGGGCGCCTGTTTGCAATCAGGAGCCCGGATGCTCCCGCCCTTTCTTTTTACTTCGCAAACAGCTGACTCATGTCTCTGAAGGCCTTGAATTCCAGTGCGTTACCACAGGGGTCAAACAGAAACATGGTGGCCTGTTCACCTACCTGGCCTTTAAAGCGAATGCCCGGTTCTATCACAAACTTGGTATTACGCGCTTTCAGGCGCTCTGACAAGGCTACCCACTGTTCCCAGTCAAGCACCACGCCAAAGTGTGGCACCGGTACGTTATGGCCGTCTACGGCATTGGTGTGCGCCTGTTGCTGGCTTGCTGTTTGAGGATGTTCATGAATTACCAGCTGGTGACCGTAAAAATCAAAATCTACCCACTGTTCACTGGAACGTCCTTCGGACAGACCGAACACGTCGCCATAAAAATTACGGGCAGCTGCCAGATCATAAACGGGGATGGCTAAATGAAAAGGTGACAGACTCATTGGTTTTCCTGATTGATATAAGTGATTTGGGTTTGGCAATACCGCCATTGGCAAGCTTATTGCAAATGCCATTGCGGTCGTGGATTGCGAGTGTGATTGCGTACTGCGCTCTGGATACTGCACTCAATACTTTTTATTGTAGGGCTGACGTTAAAAAAATAAAATCAATATATATTTGTAATATACACAAATATTATTGATATTTTGAAGACGCAATGATCCGAGAACTCAAAACATTTATTGCAGTGGCCCGCGAGGGCACGTTTGCCGGGGCTGCAAAGAAAATCGGCCTGACCCAGGCAGCGGTTAGTGCCCAGATGCAGCGGTTGGAAGATGGGTTGGGATTTGCGCTGTTTGATCGACGAGGACGCTCGGCGAAAATCAATGCGAAGGGACAACAGTTGCTTTTGCAGGCGCAGGAATTGATCCATCTTTATGGCAATCTGGGTGAAACGCCTGTCGCTCATGCCAAAGCCATGCATATCAATGTGGGCGCCATTGCCACGCTGCAACGCACGGTATTGCCGGACGCGCTCGCAGGTTTTCATAAAACCAGTCCGGGTTGCCATACCCGCATCATCCCCGGTGTCTCGATGGAATTAGTGAATCTGGTGGATGCGGGAGACGTAGATATGGCGGCCATTATCCGCCCGCCCTTTCCATTGCAAAGCGACTTGCAATGGCAAACGCTGGCACGCGAACCCTTCAGACTTATCGTTCCTTCTCGGATCGCAGGCAGCGATTGGGTCCATTTACTGTCTGAGCAGCCATTTATCCGCTACGACCGCGCCTCTTTCGGGGGAAGGCTGGTTGACCGCTTTCTAAGAAATATGCATATCGGTCTGAATGAGATTTGCGAATGTGACGAACTTGAAACGATTGCCAAGCTGGTGGAAAATGGCGCAGGCGTCGCTCTGTTTCCACAAACCGCCGCTTTCAAGCGCTGGCCCGCAAAGATCCGCGCCATTGATTTGGGCGTTCATACCTTCTATCGCGAGACCGGATTGCTGCATAGGCAGGAACAAAATCTGCCCGAACCGGTACGCCAGCTTATTCAATTCATCATGAAATGTTCACAGCGCCGGCCCTCCGTGAGCGCGTTCCCGCCCGCAATAGAATGATCAATGTAATTGACCTTGGAATCTTCACGCACTTATTGTCATACACGTATCAATAAAGGCATTAGCACAGAGCAAAGTTGGCCACAATTGCCCTGAAAGTCCATATAGCGCCATCGCAGAAATGGTTGATGAGTCGGAACTGACCTGTGTACGCGCAGATTGGCTTCGCGGCGCGTCTTACTCTACGACTCACTTAATGCCCCCGGGCACGCCAAACTCAACTGATAACGCCAAGGGCGCGGGCCCTGCCCTGGCGCAACGGACCACCCAGCCTGGTAATGGCTTCTTCAGGCGACTGGGAGAACACGGCTATCAGCCGTCTTTTTGAATATATATTCGAAAAGCGTATCCATTGCCGAACCAGTCTGGCCTGGAACAGCCGTATTCATTGCGTGTAAGCGACGTTCTGAGACAAGTCTTATATAAGACTTTTAAATATATACAGTTTTCCTTCGCATTTTTTCTTTTGAAAACGTACAATGAGCGCTTAAAGTATGTCAATTATCATTGGAATATGATGCAGCGCTATTTAGCTGGGTTTTTGTTTGCACTTGCTGGTGCTTTGCTGGCGAACTGGCTGCATCTGCCCTTGCCGTGGATGATCGGGCCGCTGCTTGTCACCGCCATAAGCAAGCTGCGCGGCGCCCGCACACAATCACATGTGGTATTCCGCAGCATGGGGCAGTGGGTAATCGGCACCTCTCTGGGCCTGTATTTCACTGAAGAAGTCCTGCATATTGTTCTGGATAACACAGTTGCTATTGTGCTGGGCATGCTGTTCGCCTTATTTCTGGGTAGCGTCGGCGCTTTTGTCCTGCGCCGCTGGGCCGATGTAGATTTCAAAACAGCCTGGTTCGCTTCAGCTATCGGTGGCGCGAGCGAAATGGCCAATCTTGCCGAACGCAATAACGCCCGGATAGACCGGGTTGCTTCCGCCCATAGCCTGCGTGTATTGCTTGTCGTGGTGATCGTCCCGTTTGTATATAAATTTCTCGGGCTGCATGGCCTGACAGTCAACACAACGGCGGCGATCGCATTTTCCTACAGCGGTTTTTTGCAAATGATCGCCATTACCTGCGCCTTTGGTTTTGCCTTTGGCAAACTGCGTATTCCCAATCCCTGGGTGCTTGGTCCATTGTTTATTATGACGGTACTGACAAGCAACCATATTGAACTGTCTGTCATTCCGCCGGAAGTCCAGCATGCCGGGCAGATGTTCATCGGTTGGTCGCTTGGCGACAAATTCGGGCCGGATTTCTTCAGACGGGCGCCAAAATACCTGGGCGTCGTAGCACTGGTTTGCATCGGCTCCCTGTGCCTGGCACTGATTTTTTGCGCCCTGCTGACGCAGATTTCCGACATCCCGCTGGCAACACTATATCTGGCAAACAGCCCGGGGGGCATTGCAGAAATGACTATTACTGCGAAAGTGCTGCAGCTGGGTCCACCGGTAGTCACGGCTTTTCATGTATCACGAATGGTGTTTGTGTTACTCGTTACCGGGCCGCTATATCGGTTACTTTCGAAAAAATATCAACTCATATGAAAAGCCGCGCTCCCGTCCAGCAAGATATCGCCATCAAGTTAATACCGTTTATTGTCGGCTGCGCTTTGTTCATGCAAATGCTCGACGCAACCGTTGTGGCAACCGCCCTTCCCATGATGGCCGTGTCGCTGCAGTCTACCCCGGTTCGCATGAACGTGGCCATTACCTCCTATTTGCTGGCTGTGGCGGTGTTTGTGCCGATCTGCGGCTGGGCTGCCGACCGGTTCGGAGCAAAGCGCCTTTTTCTTTTTGCCATCAGCCTGTTTGCGCTCACCTCACTGACCTGCGCCTTGTCATGGGACCTGACTTCCCTGACAGTGTCCCGGTTTATTCAAGGTATTGCAGGTGCAATGATGGTGCCGGTCGGGCGCATTATCATGCTGCGGACCATACCACGTAACCAGATTCTGAAAGCGACATCGTTTCTTTCCATCCCCGCGCTGCTCGGCCCGATTCTGGGACCGCCCCTGGGCGGCTTTCTGGTGACCTATGCCTCGTGGCATTGGATATTCCTTATCAATATTCCAATCGCCATTATCGGCATTGTACTTGTACTCAAGTATGTGCTTGAATATCGCAGCGAGAAAAAGCCCCGGCTGGACGCGCTCGGATTCCTGCTCAGCGGTGTGGGTATGGCGACGTTTGTTATCGGTATTGAAGCCATCGGCAACCATACCCATGGATATCTGTACCCGCTATTACTGCTGACTACCGGCTTGATATGCACGCTACTGTATATACGCCATGCAAAGCGCCACCCGGAACCTATTATCGATCTGTCACTTCTGAAAATCCCTACGTTTTCGGCAGCGGTGATCGGCGGAAATATGACACGCCTGTCGGTAGGCGCAATGCCCTTTCTGCTCACCCTTCTGTTCCAGGTCGGTTTTGGCTACTCGCCGCTGGCCAGCGGCATGATTACCTTTTCCATGGCTATAGGATCGCTGGTGATGAAATTCATCGCGACGGCAGTATTCGGACGATGGGGCTTTCGTAAGGTGCTTCTGATAAATGGCACCCTTACCGGGTTAATGACAATCGCGAACGCATTTTTCATCGAGAGTACGCCGGTGCTGCTCATGGGCACCGTGCTGCTGCTGGGCGGCTTCTTCCGCTCATTGCAGTTCACCGGGGTAAACAGCCTTGCCTTTGCAGACATTGAGCCGGAACAGATGAGTCAGGCAAGCTCGTTTTCAGCCACCGCGCAACAGATTGGCATCAGCCTGGGCATGGGTATTGCCACCGTTACGCTGGATCTGAGCATGCAATTGCGGGGCGCCAGCCACGTTTCAATTAGTGATATCCATACCGGGTTCTGGGTAATCGGGCTGCTATCCATTGTCGCCGCTTACTGGTTTTATAAACTGGAACCCAAAGCCGGCGAAGGCATTACCGTACATAAGGAACGAAAAAACCGGGTCAGATTCAAGCGCCGGCGCAAATCGGCCGCCGTATCGGATCGCAAGACACCCGCGAAGCCAGAACGAACTGGCAGCATAAAGCTGTAGCACAATAACAGGCAAATCCGCCTGATCGGCTGCGAAGGATAAAAGAGCGCGATCGCCTGCCGGCAGGTTCGTTTCCTTGTTCGTCGCTTCGGTCTGTTCACCGATTCCTTCAATTCGTTCCTTAAGCGAACAGTGCTACGAGCGCAATAATATTGCAATTGAAATATTTTTAAATTTCTGCCTACTTGCACAAGCCAGTATTTGCTCACGTATAAAAAAGCCAGTCAGAACTATATAAATCAAAGCGCAGCAGCACAAAATGCAAGACGAATACACCTGATTTGCAGGCCTCATGATCCTGCAACGCCAGGCTTCCTGAATCGAACTTGATTTGTCCCACTATACTGTTAAATTCAACATACGCTGCCAACTGCCGGTGTCTTACTCATGAACAGCATTACTTCATTGTCCAGACCATTCGTTCTTTGCATACTTATCAGCCTGCTGGCTGGCTGCTCCCTGCCTTCCCTGGAAGGTCGAACAAACAGCAAGGCACTGACGCAAGCGCAGGCGAGCGATACAAGGTTGGGCCAGGCCATATTACCCCTGGCCCGCGCACACCCGGATAAAAGCGGCGTTTATCCATTAGCCGACGCCCAGGAAGCTTTCGCCGCGCGCACGCTGCTGGCACGCGCCGCACAAAAAACGCTGGATGTGCAGTATTACATTTGGCATGACGATATCACTGGAACCCTGTTACTTGATGAACTGCGTGCAGCGGCCGACAGGGGCGTTCGCGTTCGCCTGCTGCTCGACGACAACGGCACGGCAGGTCTGGATGAGGAACTTGCTGCCCTGGACAACCATCCGAATATCGAAATTCGACTATTCAATCCGTTTATCGTACGCTGGCCAAAATCCATCGGCTTCGTTACCGACTTCATGCGTGCAAATCGTCGCATGCACAACAAATCGTTTACCGCGGACAATCAGGCAACAATCATTGGCGGTCGCAATGTGGGTGACGAATATTTTGGGGCGGGCGAAGCCGTCTTGTTCGCAGATCTGGACGTTCTGGCTATTGGCAAGGCTGCCGGCGATGTTTCCAGCGATTTCGACCGTTATTGGGCAAGCAAATCATCTTATCCTGTCAGTCTGATCTTGCCAAAGGTTGGGACTACGATACTGCCGCAACTCAAAGCCAGAGCCGAAAGCATGATACAGTCCCCCGCTGCTGCCCAGTATACGCAAGCAATCAAAGATTCGCCGTTTATATCGAACATGCTAAAAGGCAACCTCGCTTTTGAATGGGTCGATATCCGCATGGTTAGTGATGATCCAGCCAAAGGCCTGGGCAAAGCAAGCTCAAATGGCTTGTTGATTTATCAACTGGCAGACATTCTGGGGCGCCCTACCCGGAATGTTGACCTGATATCCCCTTATTTTGTACCCACCGCCGCCGGTGTTCAGGTATTTACAAAAATGTCGCAAAACGGTGTGAAACTGAGGGTATTGACTAATTCACTGGACGCCACGGACGTTGCTGCGGTGCATGCAGGCTACGCCAAAAGACGTGAAGATCTCCTGCGCGCCGGCATCGAACTATATGAGTTGCGACGCGTATCCACTAACGACAAACGCAATGACAGCGCCGGGCCCTTTGGCAGCTCCGGATCCAGCCTTCATGCAAAAACATTTGCGGTCGATCATAAGCGCGTATTTGTCGGGTCATTCAACTTCGATCCCCGATCAACCCATCTGAATACTGAAAATGGGCTTTGTCATTGAAAGTCCCGATCTTGCTTTGCAGATCGAAAATTACTTCGATAAAGAGATCGCCAGGACAGCTTATGAAGTTCGCCTGTCAGACACAGATGACGTCTACTGGCTGGAGCAACGTAACGGTAAGCCGATACGCTACGATTCTGAACCCGAGACCAGCCTGATCAAACGCGGCATGGTCTGGTTTTTGTCGATACTGCCTATCGAGTGGTTGCTGTAATTGCTGCAGATAGTGAAACTCATAAGGCCGCTCGCGTTTTAACTGCCTTATGGGTCGATTAGTTCGAAGCCGCCGGGATTGGTAATGAATATCTAATGGATTTTACCGGCCTTATTTTCCTGAAAATATCGGCTCCGACCCTTCAACACAATGCCGGGGTCGGTCAGGGTAGTTGTCGGTCAACTACTTAATAGCCGCTGCGATTTGACGGGCAAGCTCTGCAATTTCGTCCATATTTCCTTTTACACGGCCATGACGCTCGACTGTTTGCCCGATATACCGGGGGACCAGGTGAAAATGCACGTGGTAAACCGTTTGTCCGGCAATTTCGTTATTGAACTGCGACAGAATAAAGCCGTCTGCTTTCGTTACTTCCAGCAGCGCTGGCGCGATTTTTTTTGCAGTAGCCACACATGCTTGCGCGCCCTCTACCGACAAATCAAGCAGGTTTTCGGCCGCTTCCTTGGTCAAAATAAGCAAATGCCCCCTGGTTTGCGGCATGATGTCCATCATGACGTAGGTCTTGTCGTCTTCATATACTTTGAAGGACGGTGCCTCTGCCCGGAGAATTTTCGCGAAAATATTCTGACTATCGTAGGCCATGTTAGCTCCTGTATCGCCTGATTGAAAACCAATAGGATCCCCTGAACGGGACCCGGTACATTGCTGCAATGCGGCACAATAAATGTGCCGGCGGCTGGATTATCTGGGATTATAAGCAGGAATTGTCAATGGCATGAGTAGAGCTGCGGGGATACTGTAATTATTCGCCATCAAAAAGAAGAAACAGCCAGATCCTGTATCAAAACAACTTGAATGGGCTTTCCGCTACGCAAAAGTAACCTGGATACAGCTTCAAAGCGCGCGAGAATAACCATAAAACGCGGTTTCCTCCCGGATCGTGGCGCTATCTTTTTTTAAAATCAGCCTGGTGTGCTTGGATAAGCGGCGAAACCTCCCGACGATTTACCTTGCCACACGTATTTTTCGTTACTTTGGTCTCTTTTTGCACAAACAGACCGGGTTCTTCCACGAACGACGTACCGAACACAAGCCTCTGTCTGCCCTCTTTCCCACCCTTTTCGGTGTCGTTACCGACACATACAGTCAAAGTGGACCCATCTGTCTTGCTCGTTTGAGAAGCCGTTGGCTTCAGACCCCCCTACTCCTACCCTATCCTTGTCTGCCGACGTTGCCATGGTGAAATTTCTTTTTTATACGGAGTCACCCATCTAACGCGCGCTCAAAACAGGTAAAAACGCACCCCAAAAACCCGTTTATTGACGATTTTGGCCTGTGGATAAGCTCTGGGCGAGCTATTGTGAATAACTTATGTATCAAAACTTGATAAATAGAGGGAAACTGGCAAGTGGCAAAGTTGTTCATTTTTATACACCGGCAAAAATCGATGTATTCACCAACCAAATTTCCCGCTAAGTACATGAATATGTACGCAAATTTATCCGTTTCAACATATCCACAGAGTATCTATCTCTTAATCTTTTATATATTCAAACAGATTAATAACTAGAGGTGCTTTAGCACCGAAAGTGCCTGTTCCAGGGTCTCCTGTTTTTTAGCAAAACAGAAACGAACCAGGTTATGGTTTGAACCAACATCATCGGGATTACTGTAAAAAGCAGAAACGGGAATCAGGGTCACTTTCTTTTCCTGAGTCAACCATTTGGCAAAATCAAGTTCCTTGTCTTTAGAGATTGCTGAATAATCTGCCAGCAAAAAAAAGGTTCCCTGGCTACGTATTGGTTTAAACCGGGTGTTTTTCAAACCTTCATAGAGAAAATCATGTTTTTCCTGATAAAAAGCAGGCAATGTCAGATAAGTTGAAGGATCTGCGGTATAAATGCCCAGTGCAACCTGCATTGGCGAACTTACGGTGAACACCATAAATTGATGTACTTTTCTTAACTCTGCGGTCATTGCCGCAGGCGCGCAGCAATACCCTATTTTCCAACCCGTTGTGTGATAGGTTTTGCCAAATGATGAAATATGAAAAGTTCTTGCAGCAAGAGCGGGACGACTACTTAGGCTGAGAAACGGTTTTTCGTCGAAAACAATATGTTCATAGACTTCATCTGCCAGCAAAAATGCGTTTGTATCGGCAATAATGGCTTCCAACGCATCCAGATCGCTGTTATCCAAGGTAATACCAGTTGGGTTGTGAGGGAAATTCAATATTATTAATCTGGTTTTTGAGGTAATTGCCTCCCCTACCCTGTCCCAATCCACTGAATAACGACTTTGCTGGTCCCCAGGTGCAATGAGAGGCACAAAAACCGGCGTTCCACCAGCCAGACTGATGGCCGGTACGTATGAGTCATAGCTTGGTTCCAGCACAATGACTTCATCTCCGGAATTGACGACAGCAAGAATTGCTGCCATTAACGCTTCCGTTGCCCCACTGGTAACAGTAACCTCAGCGTTTTCATCGTATTGATGCCCGTACAGTGTTGCGACCTTTTTTGCGATATTGCTTCGCAACAGTTGGTCGCCTGGCATGTAGGGATATTGATTGTGGCCGGTTTTCATCGCTTGGGTAACCAGATCTGTAAGTTTTGGATCTGGATCGAAGTCTGGAAAGCCTTGACCAAGGTTAATTGCCTTGAAATCGGCCGCCATTTTGGTCATAACGGTAAAAATCGTGGTCCCAACGGCCGGAAGTTTTGAGGAAATGCTTGTAATCACTTTTTGCGTCTCTTACTGTATTAATTTTATCAACAGGGCTATAATCCTTATTATGCCTGAATGTTGATGATCTTATACACAAACAATACCTATATATTCACAGTATATCCACCTTGTTATCAACATACTTATCCACAATTGTTCCACGTGGAACAATTTAAAGCATGTCATTTATCTGCTGTTGCGTTTAAAATAGCATTCCCAATAGAACCCCTTTTAATGTTCCACGTGGAACATTTCGTTATCCCTACGATTGAAAGCACAAAATGAACTACCCAGACGAATTTGACGTCATTATTGTTGGTGGAGGTCACGCCGGTACAGAGGCGGCGCTTGCCGCTGCGCGTTCGGGGTCCAAAACTCTTTTGCTGACCCATAATATTGAAACTTTGGGGCAAATGTCCTGCAATCCGTCGATTGGCGGGATAGGGAAGGGGCATTTGGTCAAAGAGATAGATGCTCTTGGTGGTGCAATGGCCATTGCGGCGGACGAAGCGGGGATTCAGTTCAGGATTCTGAATAGTTCGAAAGGTCCGGCTGTAAGGGCAACCCGTGTGCAGGCCGACAGACTACTCTATAAACAGGCAATTCGTTCTCGTTTGGAAAATCAGGAGAATTTGTGGTTGTTCCAGCAGGCGGTTGATGATCTTATTCTTGAAGGGGATAGGGTGGTTGGCGCCAAAACCCAGATTGGTGTGGTGTTTCGTTCGAAAACGGTCGTTCTGACAGCGGG
>Ga0079224_100010520_pt1 | contig 12694 bp, 10 predicted proteins | sample Stecom2015_FD_80414 | JGI IMG/M metagenome (GOLD analysis project Ga0079224, IMG submission 80414) | Agricultural soil microbial communities from Utah to study Nitrogen management - Steer compost 2015 | ecosystem: Environmental > Terrestrial > Soil > Agricultural land | place: USA: Utah...
ATTAATTTAAACTTATTATGAAAATTTGACTCGCTTTATAAGGGTTAAAAGAAGGAACGTATTTAATATATCCCATCGTAATTAGATATTTTAAACATCTGTGATAGGTTGCTCTTGAGGAGATTTTACTTAATTTCATAACTTCTTCTCGTGTAATTGAGACAGGATTTTGAAAATTGTTGCAGCTCCAGCATTGAAACAAAGCCATGTAAATACTTATGTGTGAAGGGTTTAGAAGATTATCATGAAGAGCTTTATTAAAAAAGGTGTTAAATTGTCTTAAATACTTCATAGCAGTTAACTTTAAGGTTTTAAAGCATTACCAAAAAGAAACCGATATTTAATTGGTGAATATCCAGTGTGTTTTTTGAAAAAGTTACTAAACGAGGACAAATTATAGAATCCCAACATTTCTGAGATTTCTGAAACAGAAAATTCAAGGTTGAGTAAAAGTAATTTTGATTCGGTAATTAAATATTTTTCGATATATTTTTTGGCAGTAATTTTTGTAAACTCTTTTGTTATTTTGTTTAAATAATTGGTTGTGATATTCAATTTATCTGCATAAAACATCACAGAGTGTTCTTTTGAAAAATGCAGTTCTAGGAGTTGAACAAAAAGAAAGAAGATATTGAAATTTTTGTTTTTTGTACCCCTGTTTAAAATATTATTATCAAATATTTTCTGCTTTAGATAATTAAAACCTACAATAAAAATTTCTTTTTGAAGGCTAAAGTTTTTTGTGAGTTCTTCGTTTTTGAGAAAGATGAAAAATTTTTTGAGGAATTTTCTTTCGCTATCTTGTATTGAGCAAACAATATGATTAAGGTTGGTTATCAACTCATAAGTTTTGATAAGGTATTGAAAAGTGTTATCGCTAAAAACTTCTGAGTTAAAAGCAATTATATAAATTTTTTGAGATAAGATTGGAGCAATAGAATAATGAATTCTATTAGAGATAAGAATTAGATTATCTGCATTGTAAGAGTATTTAATACTCTCTATGTAGATAATTATATTTGTGGTGAATGAAAGTACTAAAGAATAGAAATTATTAGGGATAATATCTACTGAATACACTTTATCTGAAGTGTTTTCTATGACAATGACTTTTAGAAGTTGTGATTCGTTATGGGAATTTTTCTCTAACATCTATATTAACTTATATGAAAATGTTGGAGAAAGCAGGTAGATGAAAAGGAGCTAAACTTAAGCTCCTTTTCATTTTTTTTATTATTCTAATATGATAAATAAATTCTTGAGACAAGATTCATTAATAAAGCATCTTCTATACTTGAAACGGAACCATAAATTGATATGATAAATTTACCCACAGATAAATCCCAATCTTTATCGTCATCACCTCCGCTATCATAAAGTGAATATCTCAAAAATGCCGCATTTAGTAGCAGTACTTCTTTTTCATTAGCTAAAAGGTTGCCATCTGTGAGAACAGACATTTCATAAGCAATGATGTTGTCTGACATTTCACTTTTTATAGGTTTTGAATCGTCCGTAATTATTTCTGCTAAATCTAGGATTTTCTCATGAGCGTAAGTTGAGATTTTATTTAATGATAGCAGGTCTTGAAGTTTATCTAACGGGTTATCTAAAATGGATTCTATCAATGGTATAAAACTTTCATTTAAATGAATAGTTGGATGATTTAGGGTTGTCTGTTGAACCATCAAATCTGAAACATCTTTAGAGATATCTTCTAAATTAGAGGATTTGCCTGAAGAGTTAATGTAAAGATGAAAAAGATTATAACTTGTTATTCCTATGTCTTCATAAGGATTTAGAGAATTCATTGTTTGCGGTCTTGCTGTTATAATATCCTTTCTTGATAAAGGAGTTTCATCTATAGTGCAAGAAAAATTTATTGTTGCCAGACATAACAATATAATGGAAAAAATAGTCTTTTTCATGATATTGAATTTTTAAAATGTTACTGAATAATTTCAGTTCTTTTTATCCGGATAAGCAGAACTATGAGAGTGAATTCAAGGCAAAGCTATTTTAGGATAGGTAAGCTTGTCAAATGAATAAGTGTGATTTTACGGAATATATATTATGGATTTTCTGAAAAACCATACATGTTATTATGTCTGTATATTGTTGATTATTAACTATATATGTTATAGGTGTTTCTAGAAGTTGTGTTTTTTGTGAAGGAATTGACAAAGTGTGTGAAAATTATTTGATTAAATATTATAAAAGGTGTTATTAATTTAAGAGATAGTGTGTAAATTTGGATAGTTGCCAGTTTTCGTATGACTCGACTTATAAACATATCAATATGTTTAGGGTGGTGTTTTGTTATAACTGCTCAGTATGAGGGACTTCATAAATTAGATTACACTACTCTACAATTAAGGATTGAGCATTCAAAGGACAATAAGGATTTGTTGAATCTTTATTTAAAAACCTATTTGGATAAAGCCAAAACCGAAAAAGACTTTGAAAAACTAATTAAGGGTTACAGAAACTATATTTATTATGGAGATGAGAAGTTAGCGATTATTTATGCGGATAGTATGGTTAAAGCATCTCTAAACATCCAAGACAATTCCGTTATAGGTTCAGCATATTTGACGAAAGGAATTGTCCATTACTCTTTAAGCCAATATATTGAAGCTCTGGATCATTACATGATTGCTCAGGAGTATATCCAAAAGACAGGAAATGACTATTTAAAACATAAGGCATCCTATAATATTGCACAATTAAAGTATTATTTAGGGAAATATGATGAGGCGTTGTTATTGTTTGAAGAATGTTTGAACTATTTTGAGGCTGATAATCCTAGAGGTTATTTAAATTCTTTACATTCGATTGCTTTATGTCATACCCGTATGGGCAACTATGGTTTAAGTTCGGCTACTATTCAGAAGGGTATAGAGGAGGGGAAGCGGTTATCGGACATATCTATGGAACACTATTTCATTCATCAGGAAGGGATTAATCACTATTTTAGATTTCACTACAAGCAGGCTATTGAATATCTACTTCAGTCGACCCCATTAATTTTGGAATCTCAGGATTTTGCCAATGTCATGGTGGCTAATTTTTATATTGGTAAGAGCTATATTGGCTTGAAGAATATTAAAAAAGCAAAGGAGTATTTCGAAAAGGTAGCCCAGGATTTCGACGAAAGAAAATATATTAGACCAGACCTAAGAGAATGTTTTGAGTTTTTCATTAAGCACCATGAATCAAATGGGGATTTGAGATTAAAATTGTATTATATAGAAAAACTGTTACAGGTTGATAGTGTACTGACCACAAATTATAAGTATCTCACCGAAAAGATTCACAAAGAATTTGATACGAAGACTTTAGAAAAGAAAAGGGACGAAGCTTATCAGCAGTTAGAAAGAGAAAAAAAGCAAACTAGGCTTTTGTGCTTTGGAATAGTTTGTTTAATTGGAATTTTGATTATTTTGGGGTATAGATTTCAAAGAAATAAGAAGTTATACAAACAGAGATTTGAGGAATTGATGAGCCGGGGAGAAAAGTCTACCAAGATTAATACTGAAGAAAAGAGAAGTCAAAAAACCGATTTAGAAATAAACCCTGATGTAGTTCAACAATTATTGAAACAACTTGAGAAGTTTGAACAACAAAAGAAATTCTTGGAGAAAGATTTGTCGTTGGCTAAGATGGCAGCAACGTTTCACTCGAACACCAAGTATCTTTCTAAAGTCATTCTATTTCATAGAGGTAAAGGATTTGTAGAGTATATTAACGATTTAAAGATTGACTATATCGTAGAACTTTTAAAGAGAGATAAGCGATATAGAAACTATACGAATAAAGCATTGGCAGAAGAGGCAGGCTTTAGTAGTACGCAACGATTTGTCAATGCTTTCGTTTCACGTACGGGGATTTCGCCTAGTTTTTTTATCAGCGAACTTATGAAATTGAGTACGTAATTACATTTACTGTTCACTCAATTTGTTTTTGAGTAAATAGTGATTTAATATTCTTCGGATGTCTTTGTTGTCTTGTTTAACAGCGATAAAGCTAGTTTTATCTGAAGTGTTTTTAGGACAAAATCCGTATCCTTTATAGACACCATTTTGAATCCATACTAGCCCGATTTCTGAATCATTTCGGCCGTTTACTTCTATAAGTATGCTTGTATTGTTTAGAGAGCAGCGAGAAATAAATTGGTCAACGCGTTTATTGTAGTCTGTTTCGTTTTCTTGATTGACACAAGCTCCTTTACACTCTTTGATATGATATTGAAAGCAAGAAGAGGTTGTTTTGTATAAGCCATTTATTTTTTGGCATAGGCCATATTTTTCTGTAATAGCATAAAGGGCATTTTGAGCTTCTTTGTAGGTTGAGAAAACCGTGAGTTCTTGTTGGGCCGGGATTATTTTTGAAATTCTGAGTGCTTTGTAATTGTTGCTATTTTCAAGGTACAGCCCATATTGATAAATTGTTTTTCTTTGGGCACGATTGAATAAAGGTTTGTGTTGTTTTATGAGTTCAGACTCATAAAGCAAGGCAATGAGCTCGCTGCCCATTACTTCGTAACTTACTCTTTTGACATAGATTTGGATTTTGATGGACTTACGGTCTTTTGCAGAAAAATGCTGTTGTACTCTTTTACGGATGTTTATACTTTTCCCGATATAGACTAAGTTGTCATTTTGGTCATAGAAAAAATATACCCCTGAGAGGGTGGGTAATTCTTTGAAATGAGAGGTGACTAAATCACTTATGAACATTTTGCTTTAAATTTTGTAATTCTTGTTTCAGCTCTGCAAACACAGTTAGAACAGTTTGCGTGTCTAGCTCAAAATCGCTTCGAGAAAACTCTTGAGTGGTTATGCTACAGGCAAATTTCCAGATTTGCAGGACGTCTGTAAAGGGAATCAGATAGGGCTGCTGTAAAGGGTTGTCGGGGGTTACTTTTAGCCCATGTTCTTCGATGGCTTCAAGCCTTTTATAGGTAATACCCTCACGGGTGATAAAAATATAGGTTTTACCGACTTTGAGATCATTATTACTTTCGACGTAATTGCCAATAAGGAGTGAGCCGTCTTTATGAGGGGGCATTGAATCGCCAATTGCCGTAAAGGCTCTATATTTTCCTGGACCTAAAAAAGGCAACGAAATCGTAGGGAGGCTCTCAATATATTCAGGGTCACTGTATCCTGAGAGATAACCCATAGTTGCTTTTTGAGTTATGATCTCTATTTTTTTCTCGCCGGAGCTATCCACTTTGATAGGCAATAATATTTTGTTGTCGGGTAAGGCTATCAATTCCTTTAAAGGGATTTTCTTGAGGTTTACAGACACTAACAAATCGATGCTAACGTGGAAGTAACGAGACATTTTAATCAGTAAATCGATTGGAGGTTGTGTGTCGTCATCTTCGTACCTACTATATCTACTACGGGTAATAGACAGGTCATCGGCTACTTTTTGTTGAGAGTAACCGAGTTGAGCTCTTAAATATCGGAGGTTATCTGACAGTATTGACATTGCCACAAATTGTGGCAACAAAAATAATAAATCTTGCCACAAAACGTGGTAATTTTGACAAAAAAATAATGGAGATGGAGCGGACGATTGTACATTTTGATTTAGACACGTTTTTTGTTTCGGTTCAAAGGCTGATAGACAGCAGATTAAACGGTAAACCTGTTTTGATTGGAGGGACGTCCGACAGGGGAGTGGTGGCTTCGTGCAGTTATGAAGCCCGGCAGTTTGGCGTTCACTCGGCTATGCCTATGCGATTGGCAAAACAATTATGCCCGGAGGCGGTTGTAGTTAAGGGAGATTATGACCTATATAGTAAGTATTCGAATATAGTAACCGAAATTATTGAGGAGAAAGTACCGGTAGTGGAAAAAGCTTCTATAGACGAACACTATTTGGACATGACGGGGATGGATAGATTTTTTGGGACTTGGAAGCTCACCCAGGAATTGAGGCAAAGGATTATTAAAGAGACGGGATTGCCAATTTCTTTTGGCATGTCGAGCAACAAAACGGTGAGCAAAGTGGCTACGGGAGAAGCCAAACCCTGTGGGGAAAGGAAGGTTGAATATGGTACGGAAAAGATGTTTTTAGCACCGCTATCAATCAGAAAAATCCCGGGAATCGGAGAGAAGACCTATCCGTTATTGCGGAACATGGGAATATCACAGGTTGCCACCTTACAGCAGATGAACGTTCGAACCATGAAGCAAGTGATGGGTGAAAACGGCGTAAGTATCTGGAAAAAGGCAAATGGTATAGACAATAGTGCCGTAGTGCCTTTTCGTGAACAGAAAAGTATGAGTAAAGAAACCACCTTTGAGCAGGATACGATTGATATGGATTTATTGAAGAGAGTGTTATTGTGTATGGTTGATGAGCTTGCGTTTGAATTGAGAAGAGAAGGAAAGCTGACGTCGTGTGTTACTTTAAAAATCAGATATAGCAATTTTGATACGCATACGATGCAGGCAAAGTTGAGTTTTACGGCTTCTGAACGAGTCATTAGCGATAAGGTTTTACAGCTATTTCATAAGTTATATAGCAGACGGATGTTGATACGACTTATAGGAGTAAAATTTAGCGACCTGATTAAAGGAAATTATCAGATTGATTTGTTCGACGATACGGTAAAAGACATTCAGCTATCGCATGCCATAGATAGAATCAGGATGCGCTTTGGGATGAATGCAGTAGTTAAAGGATTTGCATTGAAGTAGTATGTTACTGAATATACACAGTTATTACAGCCTCAGGTATGGTACCTATAGCATTGATCAACTCATTGAGCAAATGTTGGCGCATGGTTATGACACAGGAGTGCTCACCGATATCAATAATTCTTCGGCTACGTTGGAATTTATCAGGAAATGCAAAGCTGCGGGAATAAATGGTTTGGCGGGTATGGAATTCCGGCATGAGAGCGAATTGCTGTATGTCGGGATTGCGAAGAATGAAGAGGGATTTAAGGAATTGAACGACCTTATGACTTATGCTAACCAAAGCCAAGAGCCCTTGCCCAAAAGAGCGCCCGAGTTTAAAAATGTGTTTGTGGTTTACCCATTTGGGAGTCTCAAACCCAAGGAGTTGAAGGATTACGAATATATTGGCATCAGGAAGTGTGAGGTGAACAAAGTCGTGTTGGCGCCTAAGCAAGATTTGGACCGTTTTGTGATATTACAGACTATTAGCTATCAGCCCGAAAACTTTATGCTCCATAAACAACTCCGAGCTATTGATCACAACATTTTGATTTCGCAGCTCGAAGAGCGACATATCGGGAGGGAAGATGAAACTTTTATCAGTAAAAGCCAATTGATAGCGACTTATGGCAGTGTTCCGACATTGATAAAAAATACAGAAAGACTCTTAGGAGAATGTGGGTTTGATGTTGAATTTTCGGGCTCAAAAAACGTAAAACATTTTACGGGCAGCCGTTATGGGGATAAAGAACTATTGTATAGATATGCCATGCAGGGGCTAGAGAAAAGATATGGACAGAACAACCCGGTGGCTCGAGAACGAGTGTTGAAAGAACTTGAAATTATTGACCAACTCAATTTTTCGAGTTATTTTTTGATTACAGACGATATATGCCGATATGCTCGAAGTCAAGATTTTTACTACGTAGGGCGAGGGAGCGGAGCCAACAGTGTGGTGGCTTATTGCTTGGAAATTACAGACGTATGCCCGATTGAACTGAATTTGTATTTTGAAAGGTTTTTGAACCCTAAAAGGAAAAGTCCGCCTGATTTTGATGTGGATTTTTCGTGGCAGGAACGGGATAAGATATATGAATATATCTTTAAGACCTATGAGAATGCCGCATTAATGGGGGCTATGGGAACGTTTAGAGACCGCTCAATCCTAAGGGAGCTGGGCAAGATATATGGATTGCCTAAGGGGGAAATTGACCGTTTGATCAAAGAACCCGAGAGTTTACTCAATAAAAATGAAGTCACTTCGGCCATATTGGGAGTATATAATCAAATGGCAGATTTCCCGAATCAAAGAACCATACATGCTTCGGGAGTTTTGATATCAGAACGACCTCTCACTTATTATACGGCTTTGGATTATCCGCCCAAGGGGTTACCTACTACACAGTTCGATATGTATGAGGCAGAAGAGTTGGGATTTGAAAAGTTTGACATACTGAGCCAAAGAGGGATAGGTCACATTAAAGACTGTAGGGAGATTATCAAACAAAACCAAGGTATCACGGTTGATATGAGCAACCCCAAAAAGTTTTTTGAGGACGCTAAGATTGCTGAGCAATTGAAAACAGCCAATACGGTGGGATGTTTTTATATAGAAAGCCCCGCCATGAGACAACTCTTGAATAAACTAAAATGCGATAATTATTTGACACTAGTGGCAGCCAGCTCGATTATCAGGCCGGGAGTATCGTCATCAGGAATGATGCAAGCCTATATCGAAAGGCATTTGAACCCGGAGAAGGTGCAGTATTTACACCCGGCCTTTAAAGAGCAATTGGAGGAAACATACGGTGTGATGGTCTATCAAGAGGATGTGATGAAGATAGGACACCATTTTGGAGGATTGGATTTGGCCGATGCCGATGTGTTGAGGAGGATGATGAGCGGGAAGTATAGAAACAAAAATCACTTAAAAGAAATAGCGCAAAAGTATTATGATAACTGTAAGCAGAAAGGTTATCCTGAGGCCATAGCCAAAGAAGTTTGGAGGCAAATGGAATCGTTTGCGGGGTATAGTTTTAATAAGGCTCATAGTGCTTCGTTTGCGGTAGAGAGTTACCAGAGCCTTTATTTAAAGACTTATTTCCCTTTGGAGTTTATGGTGGCCGTGTTGAATAATTACGGTGGGTTTTATTCGAGAGAGGTATATGTGAATGAGGCTAAGAAGGCAGGAGGCCATATATGTTTGCCGTGTGTAAATCGAAGTCAATTTAATACCTGTATCAAAGGGAAGGATATCTATTTGGGTTTTGACTGTGTCTTGAATTTGGAAAATCGATTAGCTCACCAAATTATAGAAGAGCGCCAACGCAATGGTGAGTATAAAAGCTTAGAGAATTTTCTAAAACGCACCGGTGCAGGCTTGGAGCAACTTGTTATATTAATTAGGTGTGGAGCATTCAGGTTTTTGAATATTGGTAAAAAAGAGCTATTGTGGGAAGCCCATTTACTCACTAACAAAACTTATGAAAAGGGGGTTGAAGAGCTTTTTGAGGATAATGTGAGCTTGGAGTTGCCGAAACTCGAAAGCTACGGTTTGGAAGATTTGTATGATGAGATTGAACTGTTGGGCTTTCCGGTATCGGGGAGTTTGTTTGATATGGCTAAATCAAAGTACAGGGGGGATGTGAATGCCGGAAATATAAAATCCTATGCCGGAAGGGTAGTTAGAGTTGTGGCGAATTTGGTTACTTATAAAACCATAGTTACCAAAGGAGGGAACATCATGAAGTTTGGTACTTTCATAGATGTGAACGGAGATTTTATAGACACGGTCCATTTTCCGAACAGCTTACAACTCTCCCCCCTAAGAGGGAAAGGGTTGTATTTAATAGAGGGTAAAGTAGTAGTGGAATATGATAGCCCAGCCATAAACGTTTATAAATGTGCCATGATGCCTATGAAACCTGACCCGAGGAGTGTTTAATATAATATATTCTTTATTTGCTTATAAATCAGGAATTAATAACAATGATTATAATTTAGTAATCAAATTACTTTTGATAAAAATTTGGATATTAAATTTATTTTTCTTAAATTTGCATTTGTAATCAAGAAGAAATAAAAAAAGCTAAATTCTACTGGTAATAGAAAATAGCTTTAAATTTTGTTTTGCCGACTAAAGAAAATTTACTTACTGCGCTTAACAGTAAAATAGGAGATTGGTCATCTCAATGATTTTAATAGGAGTTCTTTAAATCAAAGTGTATTTTTTCTAATGGCAAAGGTAATATTTAATATTGACCTGTGCAATACTTCATTGATTAAAGCACTCCATCTTAAGCGAATTTTAAAATTAATAATCAATTAAAATTTATTAAAGATGGATGCATCAACTATTTTATCAGTCTTAGGTATGGCTGCAGGAAAAGTTATTGTTAAGAAAGCAACGGAGACTTTGCTCGATAAGAAAGATAACTTATATACCTATCTACAATCCAATTTTACAAAAATCAAAGACGAAGATGTTCGTTTTTCTATTAGCTACTTAATAAGGATTGAAATTCCTGATAGCTCAAAGTATTTATTAGTTCGTGGTCATCGCATTAAGGATCAAATGCAACCAGTTGGCGGAGTGTACAAAAAATATGATGGTTTTTCTGAATTTGAAAATTTTGGTTTTAAGAAAGACTGTGATAGAAAGGGAATAAAATCAGATGACATCAGCAAAGATGATTTGCGTTTTCGTGTGAAAGGTAAATATGCTTTAGATGTGATTAAATGGTTTGAATCTCGAAAAAACAGAGAAACAACATTTAATCGTGAATTCGCCGAAGAGCTGATTGAAGATCATGGATTTGATCCGGAAATTTTCGGACCTCATAATCAGCAATTCAGAGAAGTACAACGCGTAATGAACGTATTCAAATACAGTACTTATCACGAATGCTATGAAGTTTTAATCTACGATATTGTAGAATTTAGACCTACACCAGAACAAGGTGAAGCGCTTAAAAAACTTTTAGCATTGCCACGAACAAGTAATGATGATTTGATGATTGTCGATTTGCATGAAATCGAGCAATTACGAGTAATGGAAAATGGCAATCAAATTGCTAAAATTGGAGAACACACAAAATATTTAATCAATGAAAAATAATTACACAGAACAACAATATATAACTGAAGAGTTATTAGCACTTGCAGCCGCTAATTTAGAATTGGACGAAACTAGAAAAAAGCAAATGATTTCTGCTTATGAAGCTGTAAATAAAGTTTTTGATGATAATGAAGAATTCTTTAAAAACTATACAGTTAATGTTTATGCGCAAGGGTCTTTAATCTTGGGTACTACGATAAAACCATTGCCTGGGAAGGAATTTGATTTGGATATTGTATTAAAAGTTGATGATTCGTATCTGAATCATACGCCAAAGGAAATATATGATGAAGTTTACCGTGTTCTTAGTGAACACGGTACATATGAACCTTTATTGCAAAAGAAAAACCGTTGTATCCGAATTAATTACAACAGTGATTTTCACATGGATATTTTGCCAGGTTGCAAAATAACTTCTGATAATTCAAGAGTAATGATACCTAATGATAAAACTCTAAGAGATTGGTCTCGTACCGATCCGAAAAGTTATGCAGAATGGTTTTTAAATATTGCTGAAAAACATCAATCACAATTTATGCTTGCTCAAAAATGGAATAGTGTAACCAGAGCAAGTGTTGAAACCGAAGATTTACCAACGGATGTTTATGTTAAATCTCCACTTCAACGTACGGTTCAGATCGTTAAAAGATACCGTGATTTATATTATGATAAGCGTGATTTGACTAAAACACCAGCTATATCAAGTATCGTTTTGACAACTATTTTAGCTCAAAGTTATGGAGAGGAACTTTCCATACAGTTAGCACTAAAAAATGCGTTGATAAAACTTAAGAGTTTAGCAGATGGTTATAAGTTTAAAGGCATAAAATTTTCTGTTTATAATCCAATTGATTTATATCCTGATCAAGAAAAACGAGAAAATTTCACCGATTCTTGGACAGATTTACATTACAAAAGCTTTGTAGAATTTGTATATGATTTAGAGAAGAAAATTAATGCTTATATACATAACCCGAAGAGTGAAGAAACTTATAAAAGTTTGTTTGGAAATGGATACTACAAGCAAAATGTTCAAACTTTAATCAAGTTAGACGAAGCATTAAAAGGAAAGCCTCAGTTATCTGCGATTTTATCTGGTACCGCACGTACGGATGCCTCTGGGACTATTAATACAACAACAGGTGTTAAAAATGGTAGACATGGTTTTTTTGCTGAGTAATAAAGATAAAGCCCAACTAAATTGGATGGGCTTTTTAGTTAAATCGTGGATAGAATGTGAGGAAAAATTTAATTGGATTAGATTTAATTTAATTGGTAAAAAACTAGTGGGTACAGCAACACAAGTGTATAATGGACGTACTTATAAATTTACCATAGAATATTCACCATTTAATAGGGGAAGATTTGATAGAGTTTATGTTGAATCAAAAGGTTTAATAAAATCATTTGATACGCATTTCAATGGAGATGGTTCTTTGTGTTTATATCATCCTACAAAGGATTTATATGGAAGACCATTTGTAGAACTTGTGGATATAATTCCTTGGATAGCAGAGTGGCTATATAGCTACGATAAATATTTGGAATTTAAAGTTTGGGTAACCCCCGAGCATCCACATAGTAAGATTTAATTTATAAGGCTCTTTATGTAAGAGTAAAGGGCCTTCTTATACAATAAGAATATGAACAAAATTGTAAAACTTAAAGACTTAGTACGTATCCGTTCCGGGATGGTTGTGTCGAAAACATCGAACAAAGATGAACGTCTTTTGACAGATGCATTCGTGCGCATGATAGGGACATCGGATTTTGATGAGGATTTGAATTTGAGAAATGATTTAGAGCCGAATGTCTTGTACAAGGATAGCATCAGTCGAAATTTTTTACAGAGCAACGAAATTCTTTTCAATGCAAAGGG
>Ga0079224_100010521_pt1 | contig 12694 bp, 11 predicted proteins | sample Stecom2015_FD_80414 | JGI IMG/M metagenome (GOLD analysis project Ga0079224, IMG submission 80414) | Agricultural soil microbial communities from Utah to study Nitrogen management - Steer compost 2015 | ecosystem: Environmental > Terrestrial > Soil > Agricultural land | place: USA: Utah...
CAGCAGGACGCGATCCTCGCCGTCTCGCTCGACCAGAAGGCGCTCGAGGCGATGCCGGTCCACGAGTACGTCGACCTCTACGTCATCTGAACGTCGGCACCGCCGATGCCCGGGCTGCCAACCGTCGCCAGCATCACGAAGCCCCGCCGCCCGGCGGGGCTTCGGCTTGGGGTCGCCCTGGCGCTGGCGGCGACGGTGGCGCAGGCTGCGGCCAGCGGTTTTCCCCAGCGACGCGCCGGCCTCTGGGAAGTCCGGGCGGTGGGCGCCGAAGCCGCCGGGCTGCCGCCCACCCTGCATTGCGTGGGCGAGAACAGCGACACCGCCGAGCATCATCTCGGCCGCACGCCGGGCGTGCGTGGCGCCTGCCGCCTCGGGCCCTTCGTGCGGGCGGGCGATGCCTGGGTCGCCGAATCCGTCTGCCGCGACGGCAAGACCGTCGTGTCGAGCCGCAAGGTGGCCGTCGGCGACTTTCGCAGCCACTACCGGATCGACACGGTGGTTCGCTACGAACCGCCGCTCGCCGGCGTGCGCGAGGAGGACAAGGATGCGCTCGAGGCGAAATACCTGGGCCCCTGCAGCCCGGGCATGAAGCCCGGCGACATCGAGATGCCCGGACTGGGCGTGCTCGACCTGGGCGACGGCGGCCCGCCACGCGCATCGAAGCCCTAGCCCGACTCACCATCGATCCAACCCTATCCAACGGTCTCCCAATCCGAGGTCATCCATGGGCAACAACTCGTTCAAGACTCTCAAGGAATTCAAGCTCAAGTCGGGCAGGACGGCGAAGTTCCACTCGCTCCCGGCGCTCGCGCGAAGGTTCCCCAATATCCGGCGGCTGCCCGTCTCGATCCGCATCGTCCTCGAGTCCGTCCTGCGCAACTGCGACGGCATCAAGGTCACCGAGGCGCATGTCGAGCAGCTCGCCAACTGGCAGCCGAACGCGGCCCGCGTCGACGAGATTCCGTTCGTCGTCGCGCGCGTGGTCCTGCAGGATTTCACCGGCGTGCCCCTGCTCGCCGACCTCGCCGCCATGCGCTCGGTGGCCGACCGCACCGGCAAGGACCCGAAGGTGATCGAGCCGCTGGTGCCCGTGGACCTCGTGGTCGACCACTCGGTGATGATCGACCACTTCGGCACGCCCAAGGCGCTGGACCTCAACATGAAGCTGGAGTTCAAGCGCAACGCCGAGCGCTACCAGTTCATGAAATGGGGCATGCAGGCCTTCAAGACGTTCGGTGTCGTGCCTCCCGGCTTCGGCATCGTCCACCAGGTCAACCTGGAGTACCTCGCCCGCGGCGTGCACAAGTCGGCCGACGGCGTGTACTACCCCGATACCCTGGTCGGCACCGACAGCCACACCACGATGATCAACGGGATCGGCGTCGTGGGCTGGGGCGTGGGCGGCATCGAGGCCGAGGCGGCCATGCTCGGCCAGCCCGTCTACTTCCTGACCCCCGACGTCATCGGCGTCGAGCTCACGGGGCAGCTTCGCGAAGGCGTGACCGCCACCGACCTGGTCCTCACCCTCACGGAGATGCTGCGCCGTGAGAAGGTGGTCGGGAAGTTCGTCGAGTACTTCGGTCCGGGCGCGGCCTCGCTCGCCCTTCCCGATCGCGCCACCATCGGCAACATGGCGCCCGAGTACGGTGCGACGATGGGCTTCTTCCCGGTGGACGAGAAGACGATCGAGTACTTCCGTGGCACCGGCCGCACGCCCTCGGAGATCGACGCCTTCGAGAGCTACTTCAGGGCGCAGGGCCTATTCGGCATGCCCAAACCCGGCGAGATCGCCTACTCCAAGGTGCTCAAGCTCGACCTCGGCACCGTCACCCCCTCGCTCGCCGGCCCGAAACGCCCCCAGGACCGCATCGAGCTGGGCGACGTGAAGCGCACCTTCACCGAGCTCTTCTCGAAGCCGGCGGCCGAGAACGGCTTCAACCAGCCCGCCGAGCGCCTCGACCAGGTCTTCAAGACCAGCGACGGCGTGGAGCTGCGTAACGGCGACATCCTGATCGCGGCGATCACCTCCTGCACCAACACGTCCAACCCGGGCGTCCTGCTGGCCGCGGGCCTGCTCGCCAAGAAGGCGGTCGAGGCCGGCCTCAAGGTGCGCAAGCACATCAAGACGTCGCTGGCGCCGGGCTCGCGCGTGGTGACCGACTACCTCGAGAAGGCCGGCCTGCTGCCCTACCTGGAGAAGCTCGGCTTCGACGTCGCGGCCTACGGCTGCACGACCTGCATCGGCAACGCGGGCGACCTCAGGCCGGAGTTCAACCAGGCAATCGTGGACCATGACCTGGTCTGCGCCGCCGTGCTGTCGGGCAACCGCAACTTCGAGGCGCGGATCCATCCCAACATCAAGGCGAACTTCCTCGCATCGCCGCCGCTGGTCGTTGCCTACGCGCTGGCCGGCAATGTCCGCGTCGACCTGATGAGCGAGCCGGTCGGCATCGGCAAGGGCGGTCGCCCCGTCTATCTCGGCGACATCTGGCCGTCGAGCGACGAGATCTACGCCCTGATGCAGTACGCCATGAACCCGAAGGCGTTCCGCGAGAACTACGCCCAGGTTCGCGAGAACCCCGGCAAGCTGTGGCAGGGCATCAAGGGAACGACCGGCCAGGTCTACGACTGGCCGGAATCGACCTACATCGCCGAGCCGCCGTTCTTCGAGGGCTTCCAGATGACCCCGGCCACCGAGACCCGGCCGATCATCGGCGCTCGCGCCCTCGGCCTGTTCGGCGACTCGATCACGACCGACCACATCTCGCCGGCGGGCGCCATCAAGGAGGACTCCCCGGCGGGCCGCTACCTGAAGGAGCACGGCGTCCAGAAGGCCGACTTCAACAGCTACGGTTCGCGGCGCGGCAACCACGAGGTGATGATGCGCGGCACGTTCGCCAACGTGCGGATCAAGAACCTCATGATCCCGCCCAAGCCGGACGGCTCGCGCGAGGAAGGCGGCGTCACCCTGCACCAGCCGAGCGGCGAGAAGATGTTCATCTACGATGCCGCCATGCGCTACATCTCGGAGGGCGTGCCCACCGTCGTCTTCGGGGGCGAGGAGTACGGCACCGGCTCGTCGCGCGACTGGGCGGCCAAGGGCACCCAGCTGCTCGGCGTCAAGGCGGTCATCGCCCGCAGCTTCGAGCGCATCCACCGCTCCAACCTGGTCGGCATGGGCGTGCTGCCCTTGCAGTTCAAGGGCTCGGACAGCTGGGAGTCGCTCGGCATCGACGGCACGGAGACGTTCGACATCCAGGTGCCCTCGACGCTCAAGCCGCAGCAGGACATCACGATGGTCATCCATCGGGCCGACGGCACGAGCACGCGCGTGACCCTGCTCTCGCGCATCGACACGCCGGTCGAGGTCGAGTACTACCTGCACGGCGGCATCCTGCCGTACGTGCTCCGGGAGCTGCTCGCCGCGGCCTGAGCGCGGTCGCGGGGATCCCGCCGGCGGCGCGGATGCGGCCGGCGCGCGATCCGGAAGGGGGCCCGTACGGGCCCCCTTTTTCGTTCCCGTCCTCGCGGCCCGGCGGCGAGCGCGCGACCGCTTCCTCGCCGCGGCAGCCTCGATCCGGCTCGCGCCCCTCGCTCGCACCCACGCAGGGCCCGTTCGCCGGTCCACGGGCGCGCAGCCGGCGGTCGATCCTTTACACTGCCGGCAGAAGATTGGGACCCGGCATCCAGTTGTTCTCAGACGACCCGAAACCCCCGACCCGCATCGGTCCGCTCGCGCGCGCGATCCTGATCGCCGGTGGAGCCTTCATCGCCTGCATGCTGGCCCAGCTGGTGTCCATGCAGCAGCCACAGGCGCTGCTGGTCTGGCCCGCCTCGGGCGTGGCATTCGCCGCCGGCCAGCGCTGGGGGCCGCAATGGACGCTGCCCGCCGCCATCGGCGCCGCCCTGTGGTCGGCGCTCTACTTCGATCCCGCTCCCGTTCCGCTCGCCGCCGGCATCGTCACGATCGCGGGCCCGCTCGTTGCGCTCGGGCTCATGTCGCGCCTCGAGCGGTGGAAGCCCGCCGAGTATCGCCTGGAATCGGCCATTCGGCACATCGTGGCGATCATCGTCGTGGCAGCGCCGATCGACGCCATCCTCGCCTCCATCGGCGGGACGGTGAGCGGCCTGTCCGGCGACATCCATCCCGCCCACGTCTTCACGTACTGGTGGCTGATCGACTCGCTCGGCATGCTGCTCGTGCTGCCCGCCTTCGCCCAGCCCGCCGCGGTGGACGCGGCCCCGCCGCGCTCGACCGAGATCGAGTCGGTGCTCGATCCCGGCGCCCTCACGCTGACCGCGATGGTGATCGTCACGAGCCTGCTGATCGGCAGCATCGGGCCGCTCGCCTACGCGTACGCGCTCTCCTTCTTCTACATCCCGATCGTGGCATGGACGGCGATCCGCTGCGGCGAGCGTGCCACCGCGCTCACACTGCTCGCCACGGCCGCGGCCGTCCTCATGACGCGCGCGTGGCAGGTGGGCCATGCCGGTGACGACGTGTTCCGCGGCGTCGAGGCCTCGGTGCTCGTCCTGGCGGCCGTCCTGGTCGCGAACATGCTCCAGGCGATCGCAACCGACCGACGCAATGCCCTCTTCCGGGTCGCCCGCCTCGCGCGCCAGGACATGACCACCGGCCTGCTGAACGATCGCGGCCTGCTCGCCGAGGTCGGCGAGCGCCTGGCGGCGCGGAACCGGCCGAACTACGGCCTCATCGGCCTGCACATCTCCAACTTCGATGCCCTGAACGACCTGTGCGGCGCCATCGAGGCACTGCAGCTCGAGCAGAGCATCGCCGCCCTGCTGGTGCGGCAGCCCGACACGCGGGCGGCCGCCCGCATCTCGTCCGGACGCTACTCGCTTCTCATCGAGGCGGACACCGTCGCCGACGTGCGCAGCGTGGCGCGCGAGATCTACTCGCAACTGAATGGCCAGGTGTACCGCACCGCCCACGGGAGCGTGCGGCTGCAGGCCTGCGTCGGGGGCCTGCTGATCGATCGCCATGCCCTCATCAACAGCGAGGACTGCCTGCTGTCGCTCTCGGACGCGCTGGCCATCGCGGCGAGCGTGCGCGATCCGCAGCTTTTCGTCGAGCCGCTGTCGCAGTCGATGATCGATGCGCGCCGCGCGCACCAGGGCAAGATCGAGCACATCCGGGAGTCCATCCGCGAGCGGCGCTTCGCGCTGCATGCGCAGCCCATCATCGATCCGGACGCCCCGCCGGGAATGCTGTCCTACGAGGTCCTGATCCGTCTGCTCGATCGCGACGGCACCCTGATCCGCCCGCCGGAGTTCCTTTCGCTCGCCGTACAGGCGCAGATGACACCGGCGATGGACCGCGGGGTGATCACCGAGATCTTCGCCTGGCTCGCCGATCATCCCGAGGCACTGGCGCGCACCTGGAAATGCTCGATCAACCTGTCGGGGCTGACGATGAGCGAGGGCACGATCGCGGACTTCATCCGCGAGGAGAGGGCCCGCTACGGGATCCCGCCCGAGAAGATCGTGTTCGAGATCACCGAGAGCGAGGCCATCCGCTCGCCCGGCGCCGCCTCGCGCCTGGTGGACGAGCTCAAGTCGCAGGGTTTCGGCATCGCGCTGGACGACTTCGGCACCGGGCTGGCGACCTTCGAATACCTCAAGCGCTTCCCGCTCGACTACCTGAAGATCGACGGATCCTTCATCCGCAACCTCGCCAGCAGCCCCATCGACGAGGAGATCGTCATGTCGACCGTGCGGGTCGCGCACCGGCTGAATGTGCGGACCGTGGCCGAGCATGTCCACAATCGCGCGGTCTTCGATCGGCTGGTCGAGCTCGGCGTGGGACACATCCAGGGCGAGCTCATCGGCGTGGCGCAGCCGCTCGAGGAGCTCTTCGCCGCGGCGCCGTTCCAGGCACCGGCACATCGCCCCGACGTGGACCTCGAGAACGAGGCGAGCGACGCCTGACCACTGGCCTGCATGGGATCACACCGTGCAGGCGAATGCGGGGTCCGATCAGCCCGGAAGCGCGCTGGGCTCGTACAGGCCTGCAAACTCCCCGCTCGGCTCGATCGGCTTGATCACGTCGAGCAGGACCCCGTTGGGATCCTGCGAAATGAAGTGACGCTGCCCGAAGGCCTCGTTGCGCAGCTCGAGGAGGATGGGCAGCCCTGCCGCGCGAAAGCGCTCGTAAACCGCGTCCGGGTCCTCGACCTCGAAATTCAGCAGCAAGCCGCCGGCCGGGCGCCCGCGAAACCTCGCCGGGATCGTCTCGTGGTCCAGATCGAGAATCGCCAGGTTCACCGTCTCGTCTTCGCTCGACTGCAGGTGGACGTACCAGTCCGCAGTGAACAACGGCCTGAAGCCCAGGTGCTTGCAGTAGAAGTCGCGGGTTCGGGCGACGTCCTTCGTCATCAGGACAGGGTAGTAGCTCGTCGTCTTCATCGTGTCTCCTTCGGCCCAGCGAAACATACACTCTGCATGTTTCGGTACTATAACATACAGGTTGTATGTCAAAGCAAGCGCAAGGGCACCGGTCACAGGCACGCGCGGCGGTCACCCGCAGCGCCCTCATGGACGCCGCCTTCGAGCTGTTCCGTGAGCGGGGCTATGCCGGTACGTCGACCCCCGACATCTGCGCGCTGGCCGGGATCACTCGCGGCGCCCTCTATCACCATTTTGCCGACAAGCGGGACCTGTTTCGGGCCGTACTGGAGCGCGAGGCGAAGGCCGTAGCCGACGAGATCCGCTTCGCGGCGGCGGCTACGCCCGACAAGCGTGAAGCGCTGATGGCGGGGAGCCTCGCCTACCTGGATGCCATGAAGCGGCCGGGGCGCACCCGGCTCCTGCTGGTCGAGGGACCGAGTGTGCTCGGCCTCGAGGAAGCGACGGCGATCGACAGGCGGAATGCGGCCGCGACGTTGGAGGAAGGGCTCGCCGAAACGATCAAGGACTCGGGGGTCGACATCGCGAGCCTCGCGCGGCTCGTCTCGGCGGCCTTCGACAGGGCGGCGCTGGAGATCGACGCCGGCCGCGACAGCGCACAAACGCGGACCGCCATGCTCTGGCTGCTCCGACGCCTCCTCGGCGACCAATCCTGATATGGCTTGCCGGAAAGCAAAACGGGTTGGCTTCTTGCGAAAGCCAACCCGTTGATTCATTGGTCGGGACGGAGTGATTCGAACACTCGACCCCTTGCACCCCATGCAAGTGCGCTACCAGGCTGCGCTACGCCCCGAGCCTTTGATTATAGCATTTGCCGCCCGATTCCAATCCATCCTTCCCGCCCCGCTCACTCCTCGCGCAGCAGTTCGATTGCCGCCATCAGGTCGGCACGGGTGGCTCGCACATCGGTCTCCGCGAGGGTATGGATCGGATCGACCGGCGGCAGGTCCGCATCGCGGCCCCGCACGCTCGGCGCGAGCTCGCCGAGGCGATTGCGCGCGCCGCTGATCGTGAAGCCCTGCTCGTAGAGCAGCTCCCGGATGCGCCGCACCAGCAGCACCTCGTGATGCTGGTAGTAGCGCCGGTTGCCGCGGCGCTTCATGGGGCGCAACTGGGTGAACTCCTGCTCCCAGTACCGCAGGACATGCGGCTTGACCCCGCACAGTTCGCTCACTTCACCGATGGTGAAGTAGCGCTTGGCCGGAATCGGGGGCAACGGGTTCTTGGGAGCGTCGGTCTTGTTCTGCATGTTCAGGTCCGGCCCGGAGCCCTGGCGCGGCTACGGAAGGCATCAGCGCGAGGCCGCCGCCTCCTCGATCTGCGTCTTGAGCTTCTGGCTTGCGTGGAAGGTGACCACCCGCCGGGCGGAGATCGGGATCTCCTCGCCCGTCTTGGGATTGCGGCCGGGCCGCTGTGGCTTGTCGCGCAGCTGGAAGTTGCCGAAGCCCGAGAGCTTGACGGACTCGCCACGCTGCAGGGCGTCACGGATTTCGTCGAAGAAGGTCTCGACCATGTCCTTGGCCTCGCGCTTGTTCAGGCCGACCTGCTCGAAGAGCATCTCGGCCAGCTCGGCCTTCGTCAGCGTGAAGCTCTCGGCCGGGCGGGGCCTCGTCGGGGTCGGCTCCTCGGGCTCCTTAAGGGCCCGACCGAGCTCTACCCGACCAGCCAGCGAAGCATCGTTGACGGGTTCTGACATGGGCATCGGGTACCGGTGCATTCCCCAGGGCTGGCTCCCGTTCAGCGCAGGCGCGCGCCGAGGCGGTCCGCCAGGCGGGCCACGATCGCCTCCACCGCGCTGGCGGCTTCGGCGTCGCTCAAGGTCTTGCGAGTATCTTGCATCCAGATCCGGAAGGCAAGGCTTTTTTCCTTATTTTCCAACCCCTTACCGCGATATTCGTCAAACAGTCGAACATGCTTGACACAGGCGGCGGCGGCCTCCTCGCGACGCGCGCGCTCGATCTCGGCGACGATCCGGCCGGCCGGGACGCCCGTGTCCACCACCACGGCGATGTCCCGGATCGCGGGTGGAAAGCGCGACACGGGCTCGTACACCGGCACCCGTACCGACAGCATCGGCTCCAGTTCGACCTCGAAGAGCACGGGTGCCCGCGACAGCTCGAAGCGCGCCATGAGGCTCGGGTGCAGCTCGCCGATCCAGCCCGCCGGCGCGCCATCGAACAGGACGCGCGCGCTGCGCCCCGGATGCAGCGCGGGATGCGTCGCCGCCTCGCACTCGATGCGACCCGCCATGAGCGACTCCAGGTCGCCCTTGAGGTCGAAGAAGTCCACGTGCCGGGTCGGCAGGCCCCACTGCTCCTCGCGCGCCGGCCCGTAGGCAAGCGCGGCGAGGTGCATCGGCTGGCGCACCCCGGCCACCGCGAACGGGCCCGCCTGCGCGGACTCGTCGGCCAGGAAGATCCGGCCGGCCTCGAACAGCCGCACGCGGCTCGCCTTGCGGTTGAGGTTCGAACGCAGCGTCTCTAGCAGGCCTCCCCACAGGGTGGTGCGCATCACGTCCATCTGGGCCGCGATCGGATTGGCGAGGCGGATCGCCGGCGCCTCCGACAGTGCGGCATCGAGGTCGGTCGCGACGAAGCTGTAGGTGACGACCTCCTTGAAGTCGCGCGCCGCCATGGCCCGCTTGATCGCCAGCAGGGATCGTCGCCCCTCCGGCGCCGGCCGCATGGGCATGGCGGCGACGGGCGGACGGACCGGCAGGCGCTGGTAGCCCCAGATCCTCGCGACCTCCTCGATCAGGTCCTCCTCGATCGACAGGTCGAAGCGGAAGCTGGGAGGCGTCACCACGAAATCGGCGCCGTCGCGCTCGAACGGCAGCTCCAGCCGCTCGAACGCGGTCGCCATCTCCTCGTCCCGGACCGGCGCGCCGATCACCTTGCGCGCCCGGTCCGGCCGCATCCGGACCGGCTTGCGCTCCGGCAGGCCGGTGACCTGGTCGTCGACCGGACCTGGCTGCCCGCCGCAGATCTCCAGGATCAGCCGGGTGATGTACTCGATGTGCTCGACGGTGGTCGCCGGGTCGACGCCGCGCTCGAAGCGGTGGGCGGCATCCGTGGAGAAGTTGAAGCGACGCGAACGACCGGCAATCGCCGCGGGCCACCAGAACGCGGCCTCGACGTAGATGTCGGACGTGTCGAGGCTCACGGCGGTGGCCTCGCCGCCCATGATGCCGGCCAGGCTCTCGACCTGGCGATCGTCGGCGATCACCCCGACCTGCTCGTCGAGCTCGACGGTCTGGCCGTTGAGCAGCTCCAGTGTCTCGCCGGCGCGGCCCCAGCGCACGGTAAGGCCCCCGTGGATCTTCGCGAGGTCGAACACGTGGGTGGGTCGCCCGAGCTCCAGCATCACGTAGTTGGAGATGTCGACCAGGGCCGAGATCGAACGCTGACCGGCGCGCTCGAGCCGCGACCGCATCCAGGCGGGTGTCTCGGCGCGGGCATTCACGCCGCGAATGATCCGCCCGGAGAAGCGGCCACAAAGATCGGGGCTTTCGACTTTTACCGGCAACTTATCGGAGATTGCGGCGGGAATCGGCTCGAACTTCGGGTGCCGCAGGGGCGCCCCGGACAGGGCCGAGAGTTCGCGCGCCACCCCGAACACCCCGAGGCAGTGCGCGAGGTTGGGCGTGAGCTTCAGCGTGTAGACCTGCTCGTCGAGTTCCAGCGTGCGGCGAATATCCTCGCCCACCGTGGCGCCGGCGTCCAGCACGAGGAGCCCGGCATGCTCGTCGGAGATGCCGAGCTCGCGCGCCGAGCACAGCATTCCGTCGCTCGCCACCCCCCGCATCTTCACCGGCTTGATGGCGAAGTCGCCCGGCAGCCTCGCCCCCGGGAGCGCACAGGGCACCTTGAGGCCCGTCGCGACGTTCGGCGCGCCGCACACGATCTGGCGCAGCCTGCCCTCGCCGGCATCGACCTGGCACACCCGAAGCTTGTCGGCATCGGGATGGGGCTCCACGCTGCGCACTTCCGCCACGACGACGCCAGCGAAGGGCGGCGCGACCGACGCCGCCTCCTCGACCTCGAGGCCCGCCATGGTGAGCTCCTCGGCGATCCGGGCGGAATCCCAGTCGGGGGAGCAGAACGCGCGCAGCCAGTTCTCGGGGAATCTCATTTCTTGCTCTCCGGCTTCAGCGAGCGAACTGTTGGAGGAAGCGCAGGTCGTTCTCGTAGAACACCCGCAGGTCGCCGACGCCGTAGCGCAGCATGGCCAGGCGCTCGATGCCGGACCCGAAGGCGAAACCGATGTAGCGCTCGGGATCCAGGCCGATGTTGCGCACGACGTCCGGATGCACCTGCCCCGCCCCGCTGACTTCCAGCCAGCGGCCCGCGAGCGGCCCGTCGGCGAAGCGCATGTCGATCTCGGCCGACGGCTCCGTGAACGGGAAGTACGACGGCCGGAATCGCACGTCGATGTCGTCGCGCTCGAAGAACTGCGCCAGGAAGTCGGCGTAGACGCTCTTCAGGTCGGCAAGGCTGATGTCGTCGTCCACCCACAGCCCCTCGACCTGGTGGAACATCGGCGAATGCGTCGCGTCGGAGTCGACCCGGTAGGCCTTGCCTGGCGCGATGACCCGGATCGGCGGCTTGTTGGCGCGCGCGTAGCGGATCTGCATGGGGCTGGTGTGCGTGCGCAGCAGCAGGCCCGGCTGGGCACCCGGGACCGGCTCCAGGTAGAAGGTGTCGTGCATCGAGCGCGCCGGATGGTCGGCCGGCGTGTTCAGCGCGGTGAAGTTGAAGAAGTCCTCCTCGATCTCGGGGCCGTCGGCGACATCGAAGCCGATCGAGCGGAAGATCTCCTCGACCCGTGCGATCGTGAGCGTGAGCGGATGCAGGCCGCCCTGCCCGGCCGAACGTCCCGGCAGGGTCACGTCGATCGCCTCGGCCGAGAGCCGCGCATCCAGCAGCGCCGCCTCGATGGCGGCTTCCCGGTCGCGGACCAGGGCCTCGATGCGCTGCTTGGCTTCGTTGAGCGCCCGCCCCGCGGCCGCCCGCTCGGCACCCGACAGCTTGCCGAGCGCCTTCATCCGTTGCGTCAGCAGGCCGTCGCGGCCGAGGAAGCGCGCCTTGGCATTCGCAAGCGCGTTGAGGTCGTCGCAGGCGGCGACGAGGGCCGCCGCTTCATCGACGAGGGCTTGGGTCTGGCTGGAATCCATCTTCGGCTCGATCCTGGAGAGACCTGGGATGCGGCGCCCGAGGCGCCGCCACTGCGATTGCCCGCGCCGCGCAATGAAGAACGGGGCCGTACCGGCCCCGTCCCGATCCCGGCCGCCACCGTCGTGGGTCGGCCAGGGGCAAGCGCCTCGCGGCCCTGCCCGCGCTCAGGCGGTGCCCAGCGTGGCCTTCACCTGGCCCACGATGGCGGCAAAGCCGGCCTTGTCGTGGACCGCCATGTCGGCGAGGACCTTGCGGTCGAGGCCGATGCCGGCCTTGTTCAGGCCGTTGATGAAGGCGCTGTAGGTGATCCCGTGGGAACGGGCCGCCGCATTGATGCGGGTGATCCAGAGCGAACGGAAGACCCGCTTGCGCGCCCGACGGTCACGGTAGGCGTACTGTCCGGCCTTCATCACCGCCTGGACGGCGACGCGATAGACGTTCTTGCGACGGCCGCGATAACCCTTGGCGGCGGCCAGGACCTTCTTGTGGCGTGCGCGCGCGGTGACGCCGCGTTTGACTCGAGGCATGTCTGCGTCTCCTTAGGCGTACGGCATCATGGCCCGGATCGACGGGACGTCGGCCGGATGGACGTTGACCGCGCCACGCAGCTGGCGCTTGTTCTTGGTGGTCTTCTTCGTGAGGATGTGGCGCTTGAACGCCTGCCCGCGCTTGACGGTACCGCCCGCGCGGATCTTGAAGCGCTTGGCCGCGCCTCGCTTGGTTTTCATCTTGGGCATATCGACCCTTTCTCTCTTCTAATGCCTCGCCAGGTGCCCGGTCCTCGACCGGAACTTCAGGAGACCCGCTCGGCTTGTCGCGGTGATCAGCCCTTGCGCTTGGGCGCAAGCACCATCACCATCTGCCGCCCTTCGAGCCGCGGCATGGATTCCACCTGGACGATGTCCTCCACGTCCGCCCGCAGCCTCTCGAGCAGCCGGACCCCCAGCTCCTGGTGCGCCATTTCGCGCCCGCGGAAGCGCAGGGTCACCTTGACCTTGTCGCCATCCTCGATGAACCGGACGATGTTGCGAAGCTTGACCTTGTAGTCACCCTCGTCGGTCCCGGGGCGGAACTTCACCTCCTTGACCTGGATG
>Ga0079224_100010522_pt1 | contig 12694 bp, 12 predicted proteins | sample Stecom2015_FD_80414 | JGI IMG/M metagenome (GOLD analysis project Ga0079224, IMG submission 80414) | Agricultural soil microbial communities from Utah to study Nitrogen management - Steer compost 2015 | ecosystem: Environmental > Terrestrial > Soil > Agricultural land | place: USA: Utah...
CGGCGCCCGGTAGGGGCCCGCCCCTACCGGGCGCCTACCGCGGCCGGGTCAGCCGCGGCCGGCGGCGAACGGGCCGTCGGCGGCGAAGGCGAAGGCCGCGAAGCGCTCGCCGATGCGGCGGTGGGCGGCGGCGTCGGGGTGCAGTCCGTCGGGCAGCGGCAGCTCGGCGGAGTCGGCCTCGCCGTAGAGCCGGAGTCCGTCGAGGTAGTGCAGGTTCGGGTCGTCGGCCGCCCGCTGCCGCACGATCCGGGAGAGCTCCTCCCGGATCACGGTGAGCGTCAGCTTCCCGGCGGCGCGCTCGGCGGGGTCGCCGGTGGCGCGGAAGCGCAGTTCCCCGTCGCGGAGCGCGGCGGGATCGAAGGCCGCGGGGCCGGGGGTGTGCTCGTGGATCGGGCAGTGGATCGGCGAGACGACGAGCAGCGGCGCGGGGGGGTGGCCGTCCCGGACGGTGTCCAGGAAGCCGTGCACCGCGGGGGTGAAGGCGCGCAGCCGCATCAGGTCGGCGTTGACCAGGTTGATGCCGATCTTGAGGCTGATCAGGTCGGCCGGTGCGTCCCGGATGGTGCGGGCGGTGAAGGGGTCGAGCAGGGCGCTGCCGCCCAGGCCGAGGTTGACCAGCTCCGCGCCGCCGCGGGAGGCGGCCAGCGCGGGCCAGGTGGTGGTGGGGGTGGCGGCGTTGGAGCCGTGGCTGATCGAGCTGCCGTGGTGCAGCCACACCCGGCGGCCCCGGTCCGGTTCGGGCTCGACGGGGGCGTCGGTGCGCAGCGCGACGAGCTCGGTGGTCTCGTTGTGCGGCAGCCAGATCTCGACGTCCTTGGCGCGGTCGGGCAGGCCGGTGAAGCGCAGGGTGGCGATGGGGCCGGGCCGGTTCTCCGCGGTGCCGGCGGCCATGTCGATGGTGAGGGTGTCGCCGCCGGCCGCACCGGCCTGGTCGGTGAGGCGGCCGTCGACGAGCAGGTCGTACACGCCGTCCGGGCGGGGCGGCATTCCGGTGTAGGCGCGCTTGGTGGGCAGCGTGTCGAGTTCGACGGCGGTGGCCCGGGTGCGGAAGGCCAGCCGGACCCCCGACGGCTGGGACTCGGCCATGGCCAGCTGCGGGTCGGTGTACTGGGCGCGGGCCCGGGCGGGCAGCCGGTGCGGCAGCAGGCCGCGCTCGGTGCGCTCCAGGTCGAGGGCGCCGCGCAGCAGGTCCGGGGTGATGGGCGTGGTGGTCCAGGTGTGCATCGTGTCAGCCTGTCGGTCGGGTCCGTCGGGGTGCCGCGCGGCCGGTGCGGGCCGGGGTCAGGGCTCGGGCCAGTTGCGCAGCAGGGCGTCGAGCGCGTCCAGGGTCCGCGACCAGGTCTGCTGGGTGTCGGGGGCGCTGTGGCTGAAGCCGCCGCCCATCTCCAGCGTCACGTAGCCGTGGAAGACGCTGCCCAGCAGGCGGACCGCGTGCGTCTGGTCGGGTTCGGACAGGTCGTAGCCGCGCAGGATGGCCCGGGTCAGCTGGGCGTGCTTGACGCCGGCACTGGCGGCCGCGGTCTCCGGGTCGAGCCGGAGCTGCGCCGCGGCGTAGCGGCCGGGGTGCTCGTGGGCGTAGTCGCGGTAGACGTCGGCGAGGGCGGTCAGCGCGTCCTTGCCGGCCCGGCCGGCCACGGCGTCGGCGGCCCGGTCGGCGAGCTCCTCCAGCGCGAGCAGCGCGATCCCGGTCCTGAGGTCCTGGGAGTTCTTCAGGTGCGAGTACAGGCTGGCGACCTTGACGTCGAACCGCCTGGCCAGCGCCGACACGGTCACCTGCTCGAAGCCGACCTCGTCGGCCAGCTCCGCCCCGGCCCGGACGAGGCGCTCCCTGGTCAGCCCTGCCTTCACCATGAACATCACCCCGATCTTCCGAAAGTGATACTAGATCTCCCTAAAGATATTAGGCAAATCGGCGTCCGATGAAGCCGCGGCTCAGCAGAGGTGGACCCGGGGGCGGTCGGTGCTCCGGCCCTGGAGCGGCGGGCCGGACGCGAGAAGGCGTCTGCGGACTCGCCCGGCCCGACCGTCCCGGCGCCGGACCCGTGGACGGCGGCACCCCTCGCCGCCGGTACGCCCCGGGTGGAGAGGGCCGCCCGGAGGGGCGGCGGCGCTCGCGGAGAGGCCGGCACCGATGGGTCGGTGCCGGTCGGCGCAGGTTCAGGCGGTCCTGCTGAGGGGGGCGAACACGCCCGGAGGCGCGCCGTCGCCGCTTCCGGCGGCGGACGTTCCACCGTCCGGTGCGAACACCGCCGAGCCCACCCGGTCGCCGCTGCCGGTCGATCCCTCGACCGGCTCCGGCGTCGGCGTCGCGGACTCCGGCACCGCTGAACGACGGGTGAGCGAAGCCGGATCCGGGGAGCGCGACCGGTCTCATCGGCCGCCGGTGCGGGCCGTTCAGGAGCGGGTGAGGACGGCGAGCCGCTGCGTCGCCCTGGTCATCGCGACGTAGCGGTCGACCGCCCCTTCGACGCCCTCGCCGAACGCCTCCGGGTCGATGAGGACCACCAGGTCGAACTCGAGCCCCTTGGCCAGCTCCGGGGTGAGCGAGCGGACGCGGGGCCTCGGCCGGAACGCGGGGTCGCCGATGACGCAGGCGATGCCCTCCGCGTTCTCGGCGAGCCAGGAGTCCAGGACCGGGTCCAGGTCCGAGGCGGGTCCGTGCAGGACGGGGACGCCGCCGCTGCGGATGGAGACCGGCACGTTGGCGTCCGGGAGCGCGGCCCGGATGACGGGTTCGGCCTCCGCCATGACCTCCTCCGGCGTCCGGTAGTTGATGCTCAGGGACGCCGTCTCCACCCGGTCGAAGCCGACCCGCTCCAGCCGCTCCCGCCAGGACTCGGTGAACCCGTGCCTGGCCTGGGCCCGGTCCCCGACGATGGTGAAGCTCCGGGAGGGGCAGCGGAGCAGCAGCATCTGCCACTCCGCGTCGGTCAGCTCCTGGGCCTCGTCCACCACGATGTGCGCGAACGGGCCGGCGAGCAGGTCGGTGCCGGTGCCGGGCAGCGCGGCCTCGTCGACCAGGCTGTCCTGCAGGTCCCGGCCGCGCAGCATGGTCACCGCGCCCTCGCCGTCGTCGTCGGCCTCCAGGATGTCGTCGATGACGGTGGACATGCGCTCGCGCTCGGCGGCCGCCGCGGCCCGGCGGCGGCGCCTGTGCCGGGAGGCCTCCGGGTCGCCGAGCCGCTGCCGGGCCGCGTCCAGCAGCGGCAGGTCGGACGCCGTCCAGGCCTGGGCGTCGGCGCGCTGCAGCCTCCGGACCTCCTCGGGGGCCAGCCAAGGGGCGCACAGCCGCAGGTAGGCGGGGACCGACCAGAGGTCGCCGACGAGGTCGGTCGGCTCCAGCAGCGGCCACGCCCGGTAGAGCGTCCCGAGCAGCTCGGCGTCGCGCAGCAGCGCGGCCCGGACCGTCTCGGGGGAGAGGTCCTGGTCGCCGTGCTTGTCCGCCAGGATCTCGGCCAGCTCCTCCACGATCCGCTCGCGCGCCTCGTTGTGCGGGGTGGTGCCGCGGTCCACCGCCTCGAACGCCTCGGCCCAGTCCTCGGCCTCCAGCCGGACGTCGCCCCGGTCGGTGGCGACCGTCATCGCCCGGGTGGGCGGCCGCTCGTAGAACCGGACGGCCGGTTCGATCGCCTTCACCATGTCCGCCGACGCCTTCAGCCGGGCGGCCTCCGGGTCGGCCTCGGCCGGCGCCGTCGCCCCCTCGGGGACGAGGTCCCGCAGGGTGCAGGTCTGCACGCCCTCCTCGCCGAGGCTGGGCAGGACGTCGGAGACATAGGCCAGGTAGGGCTGGTGCGGGCCGACGAAGAGCACCCCGCCGCGCCGGTGCCCCAGGCGGGGGTCGGAGTAGAGGAGGTGGGCGGTGCGGTGCAGGGCGACGACGGTCTTCCCGGTGCCCGGGCCGCCGTCGACGACGAGGGCTCCGGCGGAGCCCGCGCGGATGACGGCGTTCTGGTCGGCCTGGATGGTGCCGAGCACGTCGCGCATCCGGGCCGACCGGTTGGCGCCCAGGCCGGCGATGAAGGCGGACTGGTCGTCGAGGGCGGCGTGCCCTTCGATCCCCTCCGCGGTGAACACCTCGTCCCAGTAGTCGCTGATCCGGCCGCGGGTCCAGCGGTATCTGCGGCGGCTCGCCAGTCCCATCGGGTCGGCGTGGGTCGCCGCGAAGAACGGCTCGGCCGCGGGGGAGCGCCAGTCCACGAGCAGCCGGTTCCCCTCGCCGTCGGTGAGGCCGAGCCGTCCGATGTACACCGTCTCGGCGTCGTCGGCGTTGACGATGCGGCCCAGGCACAGGTCCAGGCCGAAGCGGCGCAGGGTGCGCAGCCGGGCGGTCAGCCGGTGGACCTCCAGGTCCCGGTCCAGGACGGCCCGGCCTCTGCCGCCCGGAGCCCTCCGCTCGGCGTCGAGCCGGTCGGACAGGTCGGCGATCGCCCGCTCCAGGGTCTCCGCGATGGCCGCGAAGTGCCGCTCGTCGTCGGCGATCAGCTCCGGGTCGGCTTTGGGAGAGAGGTGACCGGGAAGGTCGAAAGCGCTTGTGGCCTGCGGATTCACATCGTCTCCCGGGTAGTGGGTTCTGCTCACGGTCGACGATTGTGCGGCATGACCGGGGTCTTGCCGCAAGCCCCGGGGTGCGCTATAAGTTGAGAGTGGCAAGGAGTGTCCTTCCTCCTCCCCGCCGTCGCCGGGCGCTCTCTCCCCGGGCGACGCGGCGCCGCACCTCCCGGTTCCTCCTGTGCGGGCCCCTCTGCCGTGGGCGTTCCCGGACGATCCGCGCGTCCGGTGCGACCGGCCCGGACCGCCCCACGGGCGGCACCCCGCTGAAGCGCCGACCGATGACCGCCGGACAGCGCCGGGCCTCCTTCTTCCGGCTGCCGCCCGCGCTTCCGACGGCGGCCCCGGATCGTTGACGGGGGTCTCGCCCCCGGACCGCCCGGCAGGCCTGCGGTGAAGCCCTGCCTCGTTGAGCCCGCTGCGGGACGCTCGGCGGGGCCGGGCGGGCAGGCCGGCCCGGGGCAGGACCGAAGAGCAGGGAAGGCCGGAGCGCAGAGGCGAAGAGGGATCCCCGTCAACGCTCCGGCTTCGGTCCGGTGGAACCCGCTCAGCCCGGTGCGGCCGCGCCGGTGGAGCGGACCACCACCACGGGGACCTCGCTGTGGTGCAGCACCGTCTGGCTGACCGAGCCGAGCAGCAGCCCGGCGAAGCCGCCGCGGCCGCGCGAGCCGACCACGATCAGGTCCGCGTCGCCGCCCGAGGTGATCAGGGTGTGCGCCGGCTGGCCTTCGACCGCCTCGACCTCGACGTCGACTTCCGCGGTCTCCCCGGTGCGCACCTCCTCGACCGTCTTGCGCATGTCCTGGGCGACCCGTTCGGCCATCGCCGCCTGCGCCTCGGCCACCGCGGCCCCGTCGGCGGTCTTGGGGTCCGGGCGGGACACCAGCCGCCAGGCGCGCACCGCGGTGACCGCGGCGCCGAGCCGGGCGGCCTCCGCCATGGCGAAGCGCAGCGCGCCGGCCGACTGCTCGGAGCCGTCCAGGCCGACCACGATCCGCCGCTTCTCCTGGTAGTCGTGGCCGTAGCCGGGCGGCACCACGGCGACCGGGCATGCGGCGTGCGCGGCCACCCGCAGGCTCACCGACCCGAGGAACGCGGCCTTGATCCCGCCCAGCCCGCGCGAGCCGACCACCACCAGGTCGGCCCGGTCCGAGGCGTCGATCAGCGCCGGCGCGGGCTCCTGCGCGGAGACCACGGTGTTCACCCGCAGTCCGGGGTGGGCGCGGACGACCAGCTCGGTCTCGGTGCCCAGCAGAGTGGAGGCCCGGTCGGCCACCTCCGGGGTGGGCGACAGCCGCACCGGGCGGCCGAAGGGCACCGAGATCAGCGGCATGCTCACCGCGACCAGGACGGTCAGCTCCAGGCCGGACCGCTCGGCGGTGCGCGCCGCCCAGGCGAGCGCGTCGCGCCCGCCCTCCGATCCGTCCACCCCGACGACGACCCCGCTGATCCGGTCGTGCCGCTCGGTCCCGTTCCCGTCGCCGGCCATCGCCGCCTCCGCTCACGTCGTGCCGCGCCGCTCACCGGGCGCCGCCACCGGCGCCCATCCGCGGGAAGCCTATGCTCGGAGCCGCCGGCGCGGTGCGCCTTCCCCGTCGGCGTCGGGCAAAGTTCGGGGACGGATCCCGCCAATTCCTCCTCTGCCCGGAGCCGTCGGCGGATGACCGCGCCGGACGGCGTGGGCGTCACGCTGGTCGCCCCCGGCAGGGTGGACACCGGGTTCTGGGACCCGGTCGGCGGACCGCCCGCCGGGGCGGGCCTCACCGCCGAGCAGGTGGCCGAGACCGTGCTGTGGGCGCTGGGCCGGCCGCCCGGCGTCGATGTGAACACGGTGGTCGTCCGGCCGACCGGGCAGCCGGTGTGATCCGCGGCGTCCGGCGCCCCGTCTTCGCTCCCGGGCCCGAGGGAGGGTCGGAGTCCCGGGACGTCGACGGGGTTCGCGCAGACGGCCGGGGCCCGCGCCGTCCCGGGACCACCGTCTCCTCCCGGTCCCCGCCTGCCCGGCCCGCTCCGGTGGAGAGCCCTTTTCACCGGTGGGCCGGGCGGGAACGACGGGCCGGGTCCGGCGCGGACGGGTCCCGATGCGGGCGGGAGCCCTCCGCCGAGGGCGTCCGGTCCCATCGGGGCCGCGCGGCCCCGCCCGGCGTCCCGGTCGATCCGGGCGGTTCGATGCGCGGCGGCGGCACCGCCGCAGACCTTCCCGGGATCCGGTCCCGGGCACCGTGTCCGCGCAGGCCGCCGCGGGCTCGCCGGTCGGCTCCGGACACCGCCCGCTCCGGGTGGGCCCGGGGGAGGCGGCACCGGGCCGCCGTCTCGTCCGGCCCGGTATCTCCGCAGGCCGGTCGGCCGACTCGGGTGAGACCGGCCGAGGGGCCGAACGGGGGCGGTCAGGGGAGGGCCGGCTCCCCGTCCTCCGGGGCGTCCGCCTCCTCGCGGGCCTGGGCGCGCAGCCGGCGCAGCGTCCGGGCGTCGGTGAACCCGACGGCGCGGGCCGCTCTCTCCATCCCGGCGCCGGCCGCGATCAGCCTCTCCGCCCGCTCCAGCCGGGCCAGCCGGCGGTAGGCCTGCGGGGTCATCCCGGTCGCCGCGACGAAGCGCCTGGTCAGCGTGCGCGGGCTGACCAGGCAGTGGCGGGCGAGGGCGTCCAGGGACAGCGGATGCTCCAGCGCCCCGTCGATCGCGTCCTGGGCGCGGTGCACCACGTCGTCCAGGTGGGACCGGTGCGCCAGCAGCACGCTGAGCTGGGCCTCCCGGCCGTTGCGCCGGGCGTAGACGACCATCTCCCGGGCGACCTGGGCGGCGACCGTCTGGCCGCTGCGCTGCTCCAGCAGGTGCAGCGCCAGGTCGATGCCGGAGGCGATGCCCGCGGAGGTGATGACGTTGCCGTCCTGCACGAACAGCACGTCGCGCACCACCGAGGCCCGGGGGAACCGGGCGGCCAGGCCGTCCTGGAGGGTGTGGTGCGTGGTGCACCGCCGCCCGTCCAGGACTCCGGCCCGGCCCAGCGCGTCGGCGCCGGAGCAGACGCTGGCCAGCGTGCCACCGGCCTCCTGGTGCGTGCGCAGAACCGCGAGCAGCCGGCCGCTGAGCGCCCCGGCCCCGGGGAACCGGCTCGCCCACCCGGGGACCAGGACGATGTCGTCCGGCCCCGGGTCGGCGAGGCCGGTCCCGGTGTGCACGTCGATGCCCTGCGCGGTGGGCACCCGCTCGGTGTCGCCGGCGTAGCGCAGCACGTAGTCCGCGCCGCGGTCCGCGGCGTGCGAGAACACCTGGGCCGGCCCGGACAGGTCGAGCAGGTGCACCCCGGGGGCCACGATGAACTGCACGATGGTCATGGTCGGACCATCATGCCCGGTCGGCTCCGGTGATGTAGTCCTCGGCGGTGACGACGGCGGCGAAGCGGCCGTGCAGCGCGCGGACGGTGCGCTCCTCGATGTCCCGCACGCCGAGGGTCTCCGGGTCGGCGAGGATCTCCTCCTCCGGGCGGGTGAGGTCGGCGCCGGGCGCGGCGATCGGGTTGGTGGCCGTCGCGTCGACCACGTAGTCCACCCGGTAGCCCAGGTCGGAGGCGATCCGGGCGGTGGTCTCGCAGCACTGCTCGGTGCGGATGCCGCAGACCGCCAGCTCGGTGATGCCGCGGAGGGTGAGGGTGCGGGCCAGGTCGGTGGTGGTGAAGGCGTTGTGCGAGGTCTTGTGCAGCACCGGCTCCCCCTCGGCCGGGGCGAGCGGGGGGATCGGGCGGATCAGGTCGTTGGCCGGGTCGAACGGGCCGCCGGATCCGGGTTCCTCGTGCAGGACCCAGACGACGAGCTCACCCCGCTCGCGGGCGGCCCGGACCAGCCGGTCGACGGTCTCGGCGATGTCCGGCCGGGAGATGGTGCTCCAGCCGGGCCAGCCCTCGCGCTTGCGGAAGGACTCCTGGACGTCGATGACGAGCAGTGCTCTGCGTGCGGTTGCCATGCTCTGATCCTGGCGCGGCCGGCCCAGGAGCGGCGAGGGCGGCGCAGGTCCCGGGCCGGACCGATCCGGTCACCGGGGAAGGGGTCCCGCCGCCGGCCGCGCGGGGACCCCCCTGGGCCGGCCCGGCCGGACGGGGCGCGGGCGGAGCCCGATCTCGTCGATGTCCGCGGTGGTCAGCGCCTCGGCGATCGGGGCGCCGGTGCGCTCGGCCGCGGCCAGCCGCTCCTTGACCTGGGCCATGGTGCGCGGCCGCCAGCCCGGCCCGTCGCAGCAGGAGGAGTGGAAGGTCACCCCGGCGCGGAGCAGGATCCCCAGCACCCGCCACCCGGCGTGGTCACCGCGGCGCGGGACCTCCAGGTCGTTTCCGGCGTCGATCAGCTCTGCCGCGCAGTTCGGGCAGGCGCGCTCCCGCCGGCCGGCGTGCTTGAAGGCGACCCGGCAGTCCAGGCAGACGTGGTGCAGGCCGAGGGCGCGGGGGCGGGTGCACATGCGGGCCAGTATGGCCGGTCCCCTCCGGCCGCTCAACGGGGTTTCCGCCCCCCGGCGGCATCGGGTCGGGGCCGGACCTCCGAGGACCGGAGGAGGAGCACCGTTCCGGCCGCTCATGGCGGGGAGCGGCCGGAGCAGGTGCTCGGCTCCGTCCGCGCCGGCCGGCGAGCCTGGAGGGGAGAGGCGGAGATCCCGGTGATCGGCACCGGCGACGGGGCGGAGGCCGCCCCTGGGAGGCGCGTCCAAGCACGGAGCGGCGGCGCGGTGCGCGTCGTTCCGGGCGGCGTTCGGACACGTCCGCGGCGGGGGCCGACGAGGAGGCGGCCCCGTGACGCCGGTGCCGTCCCGGACCGGGCGGCTCGGTCCATCGGATCCGCGGGGTTCCTTTCCGTCCGCTCCCATCCGGTTCCGGGGGTGTCCGGCGCGGCGCGGGCCGGTGGGACAGGGCGCCGGTTACCGTCGGGGCATGGTGGACAAGGGGGACGTCGCGGACACTTCGCCGGGGGAGGCCGCGGACCGCGCCGGGGTGGTCGCCGCCGCCGACGCCTGGGCGGAGGCGATCGTGGCCCACGACGCCGAGCGGATCTCGGCGTTCATGGCCGAGGGGTGGGCCATCGTGTCCGAGACGGGCGTCGGCGCCAAGCGGGAGTTCCTCGACCTGATCGCCTCCGGCGAGCTGACCCACTCGGCGATGGAGCGGGTCGGCGAACCGCGCGTCCTGCTGCTGGACGGCGTCGCGATCTACACCGCCCGGGTCACCAACACCGCCCACTACCTGGGGCGGCGCTACGACGCCGACGAGTGGACCACCGACGTGTTCATCCGGCGGGAGGGCCGCTGGGTGTGCGTGCACAGCCACATCACCCCGGCCGCCCCGGAGTGGGTGCCCGAGGAGTCCCCGGCCCCGTGACCGGTGCGGCGGCGGTGCGGGTCAGCGGGACAGCGAGGCGCGCAGCGATGCCAGGGCGCGCTCGACCGCGTCCCGGTCGCCGGTGGTGACCAGGGCGAGCAGCAGGCCGCGGACGGTCCAGGCGACCAGCTCCGCCTCGGCCCGGGCGGTGCCGGGGTCGAGCCCTTCGCGGACGCCCAGCTCGGCGAGGAGGCGGGGCCAGTCGTTCAGCGAGTCGAGGAACTCGCGGAACGGCTCGGGGTCCTCCGCGGCCATCCCGAGGACGTGGAAGAAGGCGCGCAGCCGGTGCTCGCCGGCCGGGTCGGCGTAGTGCCGCCACAGCCGTTCCAGGGCGCCGGCCCGGTCGCCCCGGGCGGCCTCGGCCATGAACGCCCGCTGCTCCTCCAGCCGGATGCGGTGCAGCACCGCTGCGAGCAGCCGGTCCCGGGAACCGAAGTGGTAGATGAGCATCCGGTGGCTGGTGCCGATCTCGGCGGCCAGCGAGCGCAGCGTGATCTCGCGCAGCGGGCGGTCCCGGCAGCGCTCGATCGCCTTGCGCAGCAGCTCCTCGCGCTGGTCGGCCATGCACCCTCCCACTCCGTGTACCAGTGGTACATTCAGTGTACCGCTGGTACACGACCCTCCGGGAGGCGAACGATGACGACCGAGCCCAGCACCGTTCCGGCACGGCTCGGCGAGATCCGGGACGACCTCGCCGACCTCTACCGCGACCTGCACGCCCACCCCGAGCTCTCCTACGCCGAGCGGCGCACCGCCGCGGAGGTCGCCCGCCGCGCCGGGGCCGCCGGGTACGAGGTGGCCACCGGCGTCGGCCGCACCGGAGTGGTCGCGGTGCTGCGCAACGGGGAGGGCCCCACCGTGCTGCTCCGCGCCGACATGGACGCCCTCCCGGTGGAGGAGAAGACCGGGCTGCCCTACGCCAGCACCGCCACCGGCACCGCCGCCGACGGCACCGAGACCCCGGTGATGCACGCTTGCGGACACGACATGCACACCGTCTGCCTGCTCGGCGCGCTCGACGTGCTCGCCGCGGCCGCGGACTCCTGGTCGGGAACGGTGCTCGCGGTCTTCCAGCCCGCCGAGGAGCTGGCCACCGGCGCGGCGGCCATGGTCGACGACGGCCTGTTCGAGCGCTTCGGCACCCCGGACGTGACGCTGGGCCAGCACGTCGCCCCGCTGCCCGCCGGCTGGGTGGGCTGCCACGCCGGCCCCGCCTTCGCCGCCACCGACAGCCTGCGGGTGCGCATGTTCGGCCGGGGCGGCCACGGGTCGCGCCCGGAGACCACCGTCGACCCGGTGGTGATGGCGGCCTCCACGGTGATGCGGCTGCAGACCGTGGTCTCCCGCGAGGTCGCGGCGGGCGACGCGGCGGTGGTCACCGTCGGCTCGCTGCGCGCCGGCACCAAGGAGAACATCATCCCCGACGAGGCCGAACTCCAGATCAACGTGCGCAGCTTCGACACCAGGGTGCGGGAGCGGGTGCTGGAGGCGATCACCCGGATCGTCAAGGCCGAGGCCGCCGCCTCCGGGGCGGAGCGCGAACCGGAGATCACCCCGTTCAACGCCTTCCCCCTGCTCTACAACGACGAGGCCGCGATGGCCCGGACCGAGGCCGCGCTGCGCGCGGAGCTCGGCGACGCCGCGGTGGTCGACCCCGGGCCGGTCAGCGGCAGCGAGGACTTCGGCCGCTTCGGCACCGCCGCGACCGCCCCCACCTGCTACTGGCTGTTCGGCGGCGCCGACCCCGAGGCCTTCCGCACCGCCTTCGAGGCCGGCACCCTCGACCGCGACGTCCCCTCCAACCACTCCCCGTACTTCGCCCCGGTCGTCGAACCCACTCTGAGCACCGGGGTGCGCGCGCTGACCGCGGCCGCCCTGGCCTGGCTCGGCCCGAAGGACCGGTAGCCCCGGTCCTCCAGGCCCCGCCGGGGACGGCCGGCGCCCCGGTGCCTTCCTCCGGCCGCGGCGGCTCGGGCACGCCGGAGAAGCACCCCGCCCCTGTCCCGCAGAGGCCGCCGGGAGTGCGGTGAGCACCCGGTTCGGCCCATGGGGCGACCGCCCGCCGGCACCGGAACGCGGCGGTCGATGAAGCGGCGGAGGAACGCCGGTGATCCCCTCCGGGGCCCGCGCCAGGTCCTCCGGGCGGCGCAGGTCGGCCCGACCGCGCGCGCCCGGCCGGCACCTCCGCCACCGCCGCACCGATGCCGCGGACGCCCCGCACCAGGACCCCGCCGTCCTCCTGCGAGGGGACCGAGTACGTCCGCTGTGACGTGGAGGAGGTGATGGTGTCGACCAGCATCACCGGTTTCTCCGAGCGCTTCGTCTGCACGTACCTGGATCCGGAGACCGGGAGGCAGGAAGACGTGGAGATGACGGTGCAGGGTGGCGGCACCACCCATTTCTCCCCCTCCACCGACTGACCGGGGGCCGCCGGCCTCCCCGGACGCTCCGGCGCCCGATCCGGCCGTTCAGGAGGCCTTCGCCTGTCCTCCCGGCGGCTCCTCGACGGCGCCGGCGGCGTCCGTGCCGTTCCGCACCCGGCCGAGCAGCGCGGGAACCCGGCCGGTGTCCCGAGCGGTCGTGGCGCCGGCTCCAGTCCGCACTTTTCAGGCCCGGGCGAGACGGCGGCGGCGCCGAGATCAACGCGGGGAGGGCGGGCCCATCGCAGAACGGGACGGGAGACCGGCCGCATGCCCGACGGTCTCTCAGAGGGCCGGGATCAGCCCCGGGTCGGCGCCGAGGCGTGCCACGTCCGCGCGGACGGCGGCCGTGAACCGGCCGACCTCC
>Ga0079224_100010524_pt1 | contig 12693 bp, 11 predicted proteins | sample Stecom2015_FD_80414 | JGI IMG/M metagenome (GOLD analysis project Ga0079224, IMG submission 80414) | Agricultural soil microbial communities from Utah to study Nitrogen management - Steer compost 2015 | ecosystem: Environmental > Terrestrial > Soil > Agricultural land | place: USA: Utah...
CCGGCCACCACCACCCACCAGCAGTTGACGCCGGAGCAGCGGCTGGCCGCCGGCGTCACCGACGACCTGGTGCGGCTCTCGGTGGGCATCGAGGGCATTGACGACCTGAAGGCCGACCTGGACCGGGCGCTGGAGGCGGCCACGGGCCTGTCGGCGGGGGACGGGTCCGGCACGGCGGCCCGGGGCCGGCGCCTGGTGCTGAATTCCGAGGACGTCATCCGGCGGGTGTGCGCATCCAGCACGGTCCCCGTGGAGGATGACGGGGGCGCGGCTGGACAGGCGGGCCCGGCGGCCGCCCGCCCGCAGGTCATCGCGGTGGTGGGCCTGTCGACCAATCCCGGTCGTCCCAGTTACCGGGTGGCGCGCAAGCTGCAGCGCATGGGCTACAGGATCGTGCCGGTCAACCCGCGGGGCGGCGAGATCCTGGGCGAGCCGGTGTATGCCCGGCTGGAGGACATCCCGGGCCCCGTTGACGTGGCCGTGGTCTTCCGCGCCCCGGAGCACGCGCCGGAAGTGGCCCGCAGCGCCGTGGCCAAGGGTGTGCGCGTACTCTGGCTGCAGGAAGGCGTGGTCAGCGAGGAGGCGGCCGCCGTCGCGGCGGGGGCCGGCCTGGACGTGGTCATGAACCGGTGCATTTACAAGGAAACGCAGCGGCTGCGCGGGCACATGGCCACCTTCCGGCCGGCGTGAACGGCCGGGGCAATCCACCGGCTGCGGTACGCCTCGGCCCGTGCGCCGCGGCCCGCGCGGCCGCCCGCCGTCGCTCCGACCGGACCATCACGTCCGGGCGGGAACCACTGCCGCCGCGTCGATCTCAACCAGGCACTCGGGCCTGCTCAGGACTCCGCGGCTCGGGGCGCGACTTCCGCCCGCGGGGGACGGGTTTCGGGCAGCCGCAGCAGGAACGGCACTCCCGCCAGCGGCAGCAGGGCCAGGGCCTGCAGCACCGCGCCCAACCCGACCCGCTCACCCAGGGCTCCCAGGGGGGTCACCACCACCCCGGCCAGGCCGTGGATGAAGCCGATGATGACGCTGGCGGCCAAGGCCGGCCGGTGGGGCATCAGTTCCTGGGCATAGACGACACCCGCGGCGGTGGTGGCCGACAGCGCCGCCGCCGCCAGCGCCAGGAACACCGGCGCCCAGGCCGGGGGCGCGGCCAGGAAGGCCAGCACCGGCAGCGGCGCGGCGATCTGGGTCAGCAGGGTCACGCGCCGGCGGCCGGCGCGGTCGGAAAGGTAGCCGAAGAGCAGGGTAGCCGCGGCCGAGGCGACCAGGTAGAGGGTCAGCATCAGGTTGCCGAGGGCGGCGCCTTCGGGCCGGCCCGCGTAATACAGCGGCAGGAACACCTGCAGGGCGGCACCCGCCTGGACCCTGGGGAACAGTCCCGAGGCCAGCAGCGCCAGGTTGACCGCCTGGGACCGGGCGACCCGGGGAGCGGGCTCGTCCGCGGGGTGCGCCCGGCGCACGGCTGCGGGCGCCGCCGCTTGCGGGTCCAGGCGGTGGGTCCCGGTGAGGACTGCCGCCGCGGCCAGCAGGCCCAGCAGGCCCCCCAGCAGGCCCAGGCCCTCAGCGAAGGGGCCGTTCATCAGGACGATGGCGATCACCGGCGCCAGGGCCACGCCGGCGGTACCGATGAAGGTGTGCATCGACTGGGCCAGGGCGGCCCGCTCGGGCGCCAGGGCCCGCACCAGGCTGGCCGACAGGGGGTGGAACAGCCCGCTGGCCGCCGCGGCCGCCGCCACCGCCGCCGCCAGGGCGGGGTACGTAGCCGCCAGGCCCAGGCCCGCGGTACCGGCGCCGCACAGGAGCAGCACCGCAGGCAGCACCCAGGGCCTCCGCACCACGTCGGCAACGTGGCCCAGCGCCGGCTGGGCGAGGCCCGACACGATGCTCTGGATGGACACCAGGCTGGCCGCCAGGGGCACCGACAGCCCCCGCCCTTCCACCAGCAGCGGCAGCAGCGGGGGCAGCACGCTGAGGGCTGCGTCGTTCAGGAAATGGGCCGCAAAGAGCAGGAGCAGGTGCTGCACGGGAAGGTCGCTCCCTGGTGGCGCGGGATCACAAACGGGGTGAGCAATTCGACTGCGGGGGAGGCTGTCCTGCTCGCCCGGGCCGGCACTTACCGCGGCCGGGCGCTGCCGGCCGCCGCGCGGGCGGGCGCGGCCGGCGCCAGGGTGGTCAGCGCCAGGCCCGCCACCACCAGGGCGCAGCCCAGCCCCTGCAGCCACGTCAGCCGCTCGTCCAGCACCAGGGCGGCCGTGAGGATTCCCGTCACCGGCACCAGCAGCGACATGGGGGCGATGCGGCCCGTGGGATACCGGGCCAGCAGCCGGTTCCACATGCCGAAACCGAAGAGGGTGGCGCCGTAAGCCAAGAAGGCCACGGCGAAGGCCGAGGTGAGGTCCGCCTGGACCGCCGCCCGTATCACGGCGTCCCGGCCGTCCAGCGCCAGGGACAGCCCCAGCAGCGGCAGCGGCGGCACCAGGCTGGACCAGATGGTGACGCCCAGCATATCCAGGTTCAGGCCCAGGGCGGCCGCGCGGGCCGTGGCCAGGCGCACCACGATGTTGGAAACGCCCCACCACGCGGCCGACGCGATGGTCAGCAGCAGGGCCGCAGGGGGGACGGCCGCCGGCGCGCCGCCGGCCGGCCCGCCCGATACCAGGTACAGGCCCAGCGCGGCCACCGCCAGGCCCAGCAACTGGCGGCGGGAGATGGGCTCCCGCAGGAAGAGGGCGGCCAGGGCGATGGTAAACACCGCCTGGGACTGCATGACCACCGAGGCCACGCCGGCCGGCATCCCGATGTGCATGGCGTAAAACAGGCAGCCGAACTGTCCCACGCCGGCGGTCAGGCCGTAGATCACCCAGTAGCGGGCTTCGATGGCGGGGCGCCGGGCCACCAGCACCCAGGGCACGGCCACGAAGGCGAAGCGCAGGGCGGCCAGCAGCAGGGGCGGCACGCCGTCGAGGCCCAGGCGGATGACGGTGAAGTTGGCGCCCCAGATGGTGACGATCAGCAGGGCCAGGGCCAGGTCACGAGCGCTCAGCACGGCCGGCGGCAGGCCTCCTCGGTTCAGGGCGACGCATGCCGGAACCTTCGCTCAGGGGCCTGCCGACTCCCGCTCCTGGCCCTGCTCATCCCCGCCGGGGGGACGGCCGGGGCCGGCCGCATCCGCACCGGCGGGGCTCCGCGCCGGCAGGCGGCCGGCCCGGCGCAGGGCGTCGCGCAGCAGGTACTCGATCTGGGCGTTGACGCTGCGCCACTCGTCGTCGGCCCAGCGCTGGACGGCGTCATAGATGGCCGGGTCGAGCCTCAGCAGGAACCGCTTCTTCTGCGGCACGGGCGCTTCACATCCCGCTCAAAGGGCCGGGGGCGCGGAAAGGCCCGCCGCCCCCCGTCTGCCGCGGTCAACCTCAATACAGCGTGCCGGCATTGAGGACAGGCTGCGCCGACCGCTCGCTGACGATGGCCACCATCAGGTTGTTGATCATGGCCGCCTTGCGCTCGTCGTCCAGGTCGATGACCCCGTTGCGCTGCAGTTCGTCCACCGCCATCTGCACCATGCTGACGGCGCCCTCGACGATCTTGGCCCGGGCGGCCACCACGGCCTCGGCCTGCTGCCGCTGGAGCATGGCGCTGGCCACTTCGGGCGCGTAGGCCAGGTGAACGAGCCGAGCCTCCAGCACCTCCACGCCGGCCACGGCCAGGCGCTCCTGCAGTTCGGCCTTAAGGTCGGCGGAAACGTTGTCGGTGTTGCCCCGCAGCGAGGGCTCGTTCTCGTCGTCAAAGGTGTCGTACGGGTACTGGCTGGCGATGTGGCGCACCGACGTCTCGCTCTGGGTGGTGACGAAGTCCTCATAGGCGTCCACATCGAACAGGGCCCGCGCGGCGTCCACCACCCGCCAGACCACCACGGCGCCGATCTCGATGGGGTTGCCCCGGGAGTCGTTGACCTTCAACGTGCCGCTTTCGAAGTTGCGGACCTTGAGGGACACGGCGGGCTTGGACGTCAGCGGCAGGGCCAGCCAGAAGCCCGGTTCCCGCAGCGTGCCCGCGTAGCGGCCGAAGAAGATCAGCGAGCGCGATACGTTGGGCTGGACCACCACCAGGCCGGTTCCGATCGCCACGGCGGCCAGCATCATCAGGACGGCCAGGATGATGTCGAGGACGGGCGTGGTCACCGGCACCGCGTCGCCCGTGGTCGACATGACGCCGCGGATGAACAGGAACGGGCCGCCGGCGGCCAGCAGCAGCATCAGAAGCAGCCCCAGGACGCCGGGTACGGCACGAGCACGGATTTCCTGCATCCTCATGCAGCCTCCCCGCTATGACATCGTGGTGACATCGAAATGATATCACGATGCTTCCGGAAGGAGGTAGGGCCCGGTTGGGGGGCGCCGAAAGCCGGGGGAAAGGAGGGAGATCTCGGCCGTGTTCATCGCCCGCAAGCCGGGGTAACGGGTGCGTCGTGCCGCGGGGGTCCTCCCCACGCGGGACGCGAATCGCCGTGGGGCGGTGCAGCGCCGCCGGCGCTACGGATGCGCGGGGTACACATCGCCGTTCTCGGCCGCCTTCCCGTCCTCGTACGGGGCGGCCAGGCGGCGGTAGAACTCCTGCTTCACGTTCTCGACGACACCGGTCACCAGGGCGATGTGGTGGTAGCGCAGCCTGGGCTCGTCGTCCAGGATCTCCAGCAGCAGCCGCGTGACGGCGTAGTTGATCAGGCCGGCCCGGGCGTTGAGGTCGGCGCCCTGGCTGCGCACGGCCTCGGCCAGCCGGCCGACGGCCTCGTCGATGGCAGGCCGCTGGCCCGGCTCGATGTACGGCACCACGTCACCTCCTTCCCCCGTCAATGTTCCAGCCAGTAAGCCCGGCCGTCGACGGGATCCCATCCCAGGGGGCGGAATCCGGCGACGCCGGTCAGGGTGGCGGTGGCTGCGTCGAAGACGGCAGGACCGTCGGGACCCAGCCCCAGCAGGTACCGGCCGCCCGGGTCGAAGGCCAGCGGCCAGTGCAGGCCGGCGCCCACCGGCCGCACGCTGCCCGAGGCGGGATCGACCACCTGCCAGCCGTCCCGGGCCCGCACCCAGAGGACGCCCGCCCGAGGCTGCCAGGTCAGGGCCAGGGGCTCCAGGTCATGTTCCGCCAGGCTGCCGGTGGCCGCGTCCAGGATCGCCAGGTGGCCGCGGACGGGCGCCGGGTACCCTGCCGGGTCCCGCTCCTGGCCGGCCCGGTAGGTGACGAATCCCAACCAGCGGCCGTCGGGGGACCACACCGCCTGCAGCGGGCGCCACGACGGCTCCTGGCTGGCCAGGTCCGACACGTTGGGGATCCGGCGCAGCACCTGGCCCGTGCCGCTGATCAGGACCAGGTCCACCGACGCGCTGCCGCCCAGGTCGGCGGCGGTACCGCCGGGTAGGCCGGCGGTGCCGGGCCCGCCGGAGTTGCTGCTGCCCGGCGCGGCGGCAGCGGGAGCGTGGAACAGGGCCGCCGGCGCTCCGGGCGCCAGCGCCGCGCCTACCACGACGCCGGTGGAAGGCTTCCAGAAATCCGACACCTGGGGGCCGTCCAGCATCCCGGACAGGGGCAGCGCCGGCGGGATCCGGTAAAGGACCGCGCCGTCGGGGCCCACCAGCACCGCGGTATCGTCGCCGGTCCAGGCCGCCCAGGCCAGGCATCCGTGGACGCCGCCGGCCAGGGTGATGCCGGCGCCGGCAGCCGGTTCCCAGAGGGTCAGGGACCGGGCGGGGCAGTCCCCGGTGCCGGCGTCGCGGTGCCAGGCCAGCAGGCGGCCGCCCCGCAGGGCGTGCGGGCCGGCCGGGTCCAGCAGCGGCAGTTGCGGCATCTGCCCGGCCGGCCCGGCGCCGGCGGACGGGTTGCCGTCGCCGCCCGCCGCCACCACCGCCGCGGGCGCCGCCACGGTCCACGCCAGGCCGGTCTCCGACGCCGACAGCGGCATGTTCAAGCCGTCGCGGGCCGACCCGCGCGCCGGTCCCGGCGCCAGCGACAGCCGCACCTCCAGCGACCGCGTAACGTTCTGGTAGAGGGGAAGCTGCAGGTGGGTGCCGTCCCCGCTCCAGGACGGCACCCCGGTCCGGATCTCCGCCGGCAGCTGGCGCTGAAGGGCCGCCACCACGGCTTCCTGGTCCACCGGCCGGCTGAACTCGGCCTCCAGCACCGCAGTCCCCGCCCGCAGCACGGGCAGCCGCACGGCGGTGTCCTCCTCGGTGAACCTTTGTTCACCGGTGGCCGGAAGCCAGGTGGAGCCGCCCAGCGCCAAGCGCGCCACCGTGGGCAGGGCGAAGCGGATCTCGAAGGACGCCGGCTGGCCCAGCCTGCGGCCATCCTCCGCCGACAGCGCCGCGTCCACGGTGATGGTCACGGGGATGTCGTCGCCGGGCGGCAGGAGGAACAGGCGCAGCCCCTCGGGCATGCGGTCGAGGTCGTTGCCGCCCGCAGGGGTCAGGGCCACCAGGGCCTCCCGGGGATCGACCCGCACCTGCTCCGGGGCGTCGGCGGCCAGAGGTGCTCCGAACCAGAGGGTCACTTCCTGGGGGCCGTCGCCCGCCCGGGGCAGGTAGAGGGCGCCGGGCCCGTACCCATAGGCGTCGCCGGGCACCGCCAGGACCGGCTGCGGCAGGTTCGCCGGTTGGTCCGCCGGGGCCGGCGGTGACCCGGTGGGTTCGGCGGGCGTGGGGACGTCGGGAGGCGAAGAGCTGCGGCACGACGCCGCCAGGGTGAGGGCCGCCAGCAACAGCACCAGGCGGGCGGCACCGCCGGCCGCTTTCACCCAACGCGGGTTCGTCGCCCGGATGCCCGGGCGCTGCTGACGAACCACCCCTCGACCGTCCTCCGTTTCACTGCGGGAAGCCCGCCTTCCATCATCCGTCAGGTCGCTTCCGGCGTTCAAGGCTTCGCGCCGCCGGGCCTGGTTCCTATGGTCGATGGCTGGCTGCGCAGGGTGCGGGAACCTGCGGCCGCGTCCTGCGTCGAAGTCCGGCAGGAGGGGAGGTGCAGGCATGGCTCGGCTGCATGCAGTCCGGTGGGCGGCTGCGGCCCTGGCTGCGGTTCTGGGCGCGGCCGTGCTGCTGGGTGGGGGGCCGGCCCTGGCCGCCGGCGAGAACGGTGCCGCCGGGGCCCCCGACGACCCCTTCGCCGGGATCAACGCCGTCGAGGAATACGCGCGCACCCACCTGGCCGGCGTCTTTGCCGGGCTCTACCTGGAGGGGGCCGATGCCGGCGGGGCGGGAACCCTGGTCATCAACACGGCCGGGACCCTCTCCGACCAGCACCGGCAGGCTCTGCTGGACCTGGCCGGCGGCATCCCGGTGCGGTTCCGTACGGTGGACTATCCCCTGGCGGAACTGGAACGCCTGCAGCAGGAGATCACCATGGCCATGCCCGACCTGGAGCGCCAGGGCGTGCAGATCGCCGTGGTCGGGGTCGACGTCATCCGCAACCGGGTGCAGGTGACGGTGACCGGCAGCGCCGGGGAAGCCGCGGCCATCCTGGGACAGCGGTTCGACGGTTCCAGGCTTGAGGTGGTGACGGGCGAACCGCCGGTGCTGCTGGAGTCAGCCGGCGACACCTCCGGCGAAGGCGACGGAGGTGCCGCCTCCGGCGAGGATGCGGGTGCCGGCGGCGGGGCCGCGGAACGCAGGCCCGGCTTCTGGCAGCGCCTGCTCGACACCATCCGTTCCTGGTGGCGGGTCCTGTTCGGGTGAGAGCTTGCGGGCCCCGGCGTCCCGCCCGGGCGAGTCCTCCGCGGCCGCGGGGGACTCTTTCTGTGCCTCCGGCCGCCTCTACACCCGGGTCTCGCTTTCGGCCCGCGGACGCGACCGGAAGTCGACGCGCTTGTGGGAGCCGTCACAGAAGGGCTTGTTGTGGGACGCCCCGCACCGGCAGAGGGCGATGGGCTTCCTGTCCAGCACGAACTCCCCGCCCTGGGCGTCCAGGAGCCGGAATTCCCCCTCCACCAGCAGCGGCCCGTCGTCCCGGGTGGTGATGGTGGCGCCGGCCATGGATCCACCTCCCCGACAGGGATCGACCGTCGCTGCCAGTGTGCGCGCCCGCACGGGCCGTCATGCGAGCGGATCGTCATCCTTGCGGAACGTCGTGCCTGTGGCTGTGGTTCCCCCGGGTGGGTCAGGGCAGGATCCACTGGGCGATCCACGCCGCCGTCCACGGCAGGGCCGCCGCCAGCACCAGGGCCCGCGCCGGCGGCCGCGCCCCGCGCCGGCCGCGCCAGCGGCTCCACGCCCAGAGCGGCAGCGTCAGCGCCAGCAGCAGCGCCGTCGCTCCCAGCAGCGCCCGGGGAGTGGTGGGCAGGGCCCCGTGGGCCAGCAGCCCGCCTACCAGGTACGCGTTGAACAGGAACCAGGCCGCCGGCAGCCGGCCGCGCTCACGGACGGCGGCCGGCGCGCGCAGGACGAGGCCGTACCAGGCGGCCGCGGCCCCGTAAGCGGCGGCATAGGCGGCGGCCACGGTCAGGGCGAAGGCGCCCGTTTCGACCAGGACCCGCCACGGCTCCAGGCCCTGGGCCACGCAGGCTTCACCTCCGCCAGCACCACCAGGCCCGCCAGCAGCAGCGCGATGCCCAGCAGTTCCGTGACCGTCGGGCGCTCACCCAGCACGGCGATGCCCAGCAGCGCCGCCGTCAGGGGCTCGGCCAGGCTCAGCGTCACCGCCGTGGACACCGGCACCGTGGTCAGCCCCTGGGCATAGAGGCGGTATGCAACGGCGATGGTGATCAGCCCCAGATGAAGGATTACCCCGGCGCCCCGCGGGCTGAGCGCCCAGGAGAGGTCGGCGCCGGGCAGCAGGGGCGCCAGCAGCAGCGCCGCCCCGCTGAAGATGACCGCCATGGCGGCGTCGGGACCGCGAGTGTCGAGGACGTTCTTGCTGGCGACGGCGTAGGCGGCGTACGCGGCCCCGGCCCCAAGGGCCAGCAGGATGCCCACCACGTCGGCTTCCACCTGGCCGGCGGACAGCGCCAGCAGCGCGGCGCCGGTCACCGCCAGGGCAGTGGACGGGTACCAGCGGGGCGCCGGCCGCTCCCCCCGCACCAGCCAGGCCAGAAGTCCCGCGAAGACGGGGGAACTGCCGATGGCCGCCATGGTGCCCACCGCCACACCGGTGGCCGCCACCCCGGCGAAGAAAGCCAGCTGGTACGCGGCCACGCCGGCCGCCGCCAGCACCGTGGGCAGGACGGGCCAACCGCGCAGGCGGGCCAGGTCCCGGCGGGCCGCCGCCACCACCAGCAGGACTGCGGCGCCCACGGCCAGGCGGAGGGCGCCGATCACGGCCGGGGTGGCCCCGGCGGGGGCCAGGGCCTGGGCCGTGCCCGTGGTGCCCCAAAGCACCGCGCCCGCCAGGATCAACCAGGTGCCTCGCCGCACTGTCCCGAACCTCCCTCCACCCTCTACGCGCCCCGGCACCAGTCCCCTGCGGCGGCGGCCCGCGGGCATGAACCGCCAGGCGCCTGTTCCGCGCGCCGTGGTCCCGCCGGGAGGCCCACGGCCGCTGTTGTGGAACCAGCAGGCAGGAGGCGATACCCGTGTCCCACCGCTACGCCCAGGTCTGGGACCTGGACGTGTTCTTCCCGGGCGGCAGCCGCTCGCCCCAGCTGGCGCAGGAACTCGAAGTCCTGGAACAGTTGATCCCGGCCCTGGCGGGCCGCGCCGAAGCCCTGGCCCCGGCAGCCGGTGACGGGGCGGACGCGGTGCCGGCGCTGACCGGCCTGATCAGCGACATCCAGGACGCCGCCGCCCGGCTGGAGGAGTGTGCGTCCTTCGTCGCCTGCCTGTCGGCCCAGGACGTCCACGACCAGCAGGCCCGGCTGCTGGAAACGCGGGTGGCCGCCCTCCACGCCGCCATGAGCAACCTGCGGGTGCGGGTGGACCACCTGCTGGCGGCGCTGCCGGACCGGTCCTTCGCGGCGCTGCTGGCGGACCCGCGCATGGCGCCCATCGCCTTCGAACTGGAGCACAGCCGCCGGCTGGCCCTGGACCTCCTGCCGGTGGAGCAGGAGGAGTTGATCAACGACCTGGCGGTGGACGGCTACCATGCCTGGGGGCTGCTGTACCAGGGCGTGGCCGGGCGCTTCACCGTCGAGGTGGAGGAGGACGGCCGGACGGTGCGGCTCTCGGCAGGCCAGGCCGCCAACCGCCTGGAGAGTCCCGACCGGGCCGTGCGGCAGGCCGTATGGGAGCAATGGGAGGCGGCCTGGGCCGGCGCCGCCGACCTGTGCGCTGCGGCCCTCAACCACCTGGGCGGTTTCCGGTTGGCCGCCTACCGGCGCCGGGGCTGGGCGTCCGTGCTCAAGGAGCCGCTGGACCTGAGCCGCATGTCCCAGGCTACCCTGGACGCCATGTGGTCCGCGGTCGAGGCCAACGCCCACCGCCTGCTGCCCTACCTCCAGCGCAAGGCCCGGCTGCTGGGGGTCGACGCGCCGGCCTGGCACGACGTCTCGGCGCCGCTGGCGGCGCCGGACCAGCGCGTCTCCTACGACGACGCGGTGGACTTCATCCTGGAGCAGTTCAGCCGTTTCAGCCCCGACCTGAGGGCCTTCGCGGAACAGGCCGTCCGCGGCCGCTGGATCGAAGCTGAGGACCGGCCGGGCAAGCAGGCCGGCGGCTTCTGCGCGCCCTTCCCGGTGTCGGGCCAGTCGCGGATCTTCATGACCTTCGGAGGCACCACCGGCAACATCACCACGCTGGCCCACGAGCTGGGCCACGCCTACCACAGCCACGTGCTGGCGGACCTGCCGTACCTGGCCCAGCGCTACCCCATGACGCTGGCTGAGACGGCGTCCACCTTCGCCGAGAGCATCGTGGCCGACGCCGCCATCCGCCACGCCGCCGACGAGCGCCGGCGCCTGGCCCTGCTGGACGAGAAGCTGCAGAAGGCGGTCGTCTTCCTGATGAACATCCGCGCCCGCTTCTTGTTCGAAACGGCCTTTTACGAGCGCCGCGCCCAGGGTCCCCTGACGGTGGACGAACTCAACCGGCTGATGGAGCACGCCCAGAAGCAGGCCTATCTGGGCGGCCTCAGCCAGTATCATCCCCACTTCTGGGCGTCGAAGCTGCACTTCTACGTGACCGACGTGCCGTTCTACAACTTTCCTTATACGTTCGGGTTCCTGTTCAGTTCGGGGATCTACGCCCGGGCCCGGGCCGAGGGCCCGGCTTTCGCCGGGCGCTACGTGGCGCTGCTGCGGGACACGGGCCGCATGACCGTGGAAGACCTGGCCCGCCGTCACCTGGGCGTGGACCTGACGGGTCCCGAGTTCTGGCAGGAAGGCATCGACGCCGCGCTGGCCGACGTGGACCAGTTTCTCAGGCTGTCGGAACCGCTGGTGGCGGGGGCGGGCAACCCCGAAGCGTAGACCACGGCAGCGCCGGGCAGTTCCAAGGCTTCAGCCGCCACGGCCGCCAGGCGCCGCCGGTCTTCGTCCGTCAGCAGCGGGTCGCCGGGCGATAGGCCGGGCCACGCCCCGCCGGGCGAGGCCCCCGCGCCGGCTTCAGCCAGTGCCCCCGCAGGGTCCGTGCCGCCTGCCGCCGGCAGTTCCACGGGCAGCACGCGGTAGCCGCGCCGGCCCGAGTCGGGGTCGCGGAAGCGGTGGACCCACACCGGTTGATGGCTCACGCGGCTCAGGAAGATGCGCGGGCTGTCGTCGCCGGCCCGGCGCTCCACGGTGAAGGTGACCTCGGCGATGATTCCCCAGTCGGTGTAGCGGTCCCGCTGGTTGGACACGAAGTTGCCCATCGAGTAGAACACCGGCACCGGCCGGCCGCCGGGCACGGCCGGTTCCAGGATTTCCACCGGCTGGACCACGTGGGGATGGGCGCCGAAGATGACGTCGACGCCCAGGTTGGCCAGGTAGCGGGCCAGGTCCCGCTGCTCATCGCTGGGCAGGCGCTGGTACTCCAGGCCCCAGTGGGGCGCGGCGACGACCAGGTCGGCGCCCGCCGCCCGCGCCGCCGCTACGTCGGCGGCCATCCGATCGCGGTCCAGCAGGTTCACCATGTGGGGCTCCGGGACCGGGATGCCGTTGGTTCCGTAGGTGTAGGCCAGGACGGCGATCTTGAGCCCGCCGGCTTCCACCAGGGCGAAGCCGGGCTCTTCGGGCGCCGCCCGGGTGCCGGCGGCCTCCAGGCCGGCCGAGCGGATGACCTCAAGGGTCCGGACCAGGCCGGCGGCGCCGGTGTCCAGGGTGTGGTTGTTGGCGGTGGTCAGTACGTCGATGCCGGCCTCGCGGGCGGCGTCCAGCAGCGAGTCCGGCGAGTTGAAGCGGGGGTAGCCGCTCCAGCCCCGTTCCGGACCGCCCAGCGTGGTTTCCAGGTTGGCGATGGTGAGGTCGGCGGCGGCCAGCAGGTGGGCCACCGGCTCGAAGATAGGCCGGAAGTCGTGGCCGCCGCCGGTTTCCGCCGCCTGCACCAGCGGCAGGTGGATGAGCAGGTCGCCCACGGCCTTGATGGTCACCTGGGTGCAGGTGGGCGCCGGGGGCGCGGCCGGCTGCTCGGGCGCCGGCGACCGGTGGCCGGCGCCGGCTTCGACGCTGCCGTCTTCAATGTCTCCAGGGTGCGGCGCGCCCTTTTCCGTTCCGGGCCACCACCCGCCCGGCCGGCCCTGGACGGCGGGCAGGCCGCCCGGCGGCGCCAGCCGCCAGGTGAGCAGGGCCGATGTCAA
>Ga0079224_100010525_pt1 | contig 12693 bp, 10 predicted proteins | sample Stecom2015_FD_80414 | JGI IMG/M metagenome (GOLD analysis project Ga0079224, IMG submission 80414) | Agricultural soil microbial communities from Utah to study Nitrogen management - Steer compost 2015 | ecosystem: Environmental > Terrestrial > Soil > Agricultural land | place: USA: Utah...
CGACGACGAGCTCGTCTACGTCAGCGACGTGCACGTGGAACGGCTGGGGCTGTACTCGGACAAGCACGAGAGCGTGGCGGACCTGCCCGACGGGGCCGAGATCGCGGTCCCCAACGACGCGGCCAACCTGGACCGCGCACTGCAGACCCTCCAGGCCGAAGGGCTCATCACGGTGGACCCCGAGGCCGGGGCGCTGGCCACCGAGGCCGACATCACCGACAACCCCCGCGGCATCACGGTGATCCCGCTGGAGGCCGCGCAGCTGCCCAGGTCGCTGGCGGACGTGGACGCCGCGGTCGTCAACGGCAACTACGCCATCGAGGCCGACCTCACCGAGACCGCCAACGAACTGGCCTGGGAGCCCAGCGACTCCGCCGAGTACGTCGAGAACTACGCCAACGGACTGGTGGTCCGGGCCGAGGACGCCGAGGACCCGGCGATCCGCACGCTCAGCGAGCTGCTGACCGGCGACGAGGTGCGGGAGTACGTCGAGCAGACCTGGCAGGGCGTGGTCTTCGCGGTCGGCGACCGGGCCTGAGCCGCGGCCCCGGACGACCGGTTGTGGCCAACCGCCCGGTTCCCCTGCGGGACCGGGCGGTTCTCCTGTTTTCCGGGTGTGCGCAAGACTTTTCAGGTAACGGTTGTGTTGCGCAGGCATGATCTGGGATTGACGGATCCCAGTGGTGTGGGCCACTCTCTTGGGAGCGCTCCCAAAGCGGGGGACCACACGGGACGCGATCCAAGACATTCCACTTTGAGCGAGGGGTCGCACACATGCGAACTTTTGATCGTCGGCACTGGAAGACGGCCGCTGCGGCGCTGGGAGTCGTGACGCTCCTCAGCACCGCCGCCTGCGGCGGCGACGGTGACTCCGCCGGGGACGGCAAGATCACCCTCACCGTCGACACCTTCGGCGTCTTCGGCTACGACGAGCTCTTCCAGCAGTACATGGAAGAGAACCCGAACATCGTCATCGAAGAGAACAACGTCACCGACCTCAACGCCGACTACGTTCCCCAGCTGCAGCAGAACATCGCGGCGGGCAGCGGCGCGGGTGACATCGTCGCCATCGAAGAGGGCATCATCCAGCAGTTCTTCCTCAGCCAGGGCAACAACTTCGTCGACCTCGCCGAGTACGGCGCGGCCGACCTGGAGGAGAACTTCCTGCCCTGGAAGTGGGAGATGGGCAAGGGACCCAACGGGGAGATCCTCGGCCTGGGCACCGACATCGGCGGCATGAGCATGTGCTACAACAAGACCCTCTTCGAGGACGCCGGCCTGCCCACCGACCGCGACGAGGTCAGCGCGAGCTGGGAGACCTGGGAAGACTTCATCGAGGTCGGCAAGGAGTTCCAGAAGGCCGACACCGGCGCCGCCTTCGTCTCCACGGTCACCCCCTACTTCAACGCCATCAACGCCCAGGGCGGCACCCACACCTTCTTCGACGAGGACAACAACCTCGTCGCCGACTCCAACCCGGTCATCCTGGAGAGCTGGGACCTGGTCGAGAAGATGATCGACGAGGGCCTCTCCGCCAACCTGGAGATGTGGTCCGACGAGTGGAACACGGGCATCCAGAACAACGTCTTCGCGACCCTGCCCTGCCCGGCCTGGATGCTCGGCCACATCGAGAACACCGCCGGTGAGAGCGGCCGCGACCAGTGGGACGTCGCCAGCGTCCCCGGTAACGGCGGCAACTGGGGCGGCTCCTGGCTGGCCGTGACCACCCAGAGCGAGCACCCCGAGGAGGCCGCCAAGCTGGCCATGTTCCTGACCAGCCCCGAGGGCCAGAGCTCCGCGTGGAACGCCGCCAACACCCTGCCCTCCTCGCCGCAGGCCCTGGAGGACCCGGCCGTCACCGAGTTCACCCGCGACTACTTCAACCAGGCCCCGGTCGGCAAGATCTACTCCGAGACCGCCATGGAGCTGAAGCCGGTCTACTACGGCGTCAACAACGCCCAGGTCTCCGAGGAGTTCCGCAAGGCGATGCAGGCCATGGAGCAGGGCCAGGCCACCCCTGAAGAGGCCTGGCAGCAGGCCATCGACGGCGCGAAGCGCGCCTCGGGCGAGTAACCCCGGACCGGACACGTCCACCGGCCGCAGGTGAACGCGGACCCGTCCCGTGCCCCCGCCGACAGCGGCGGGCCCCTCCACAGGACGGGTCCGCGGACCCCGTACGGACGAACCCAGAGCAGACGGCCCGCCCCGACCCCCGAACCCCTCCCCCGTGTCGGGCGGACCGTCTCCTCTCTTCCATCTGACATCTGATCTCTCACGACGAGGAGCGCTTGACGTGACTCTTCTCAGACGCGGCGGCGCCCCGCCCGGGGGCACGGAGGAACCCGCCCTCCCCCCGCCCGGGAACGACGCCAGGGCGAAGAAGGAACGCAGGCAGATCTTCTGGACCCGCCTGGACCTCCGCGTCTCCCCCTACCTGTTCATCTCTCCCTTCTTCATCCTCTTCGCGATCTTCGGCCTGTTCCCCCTGCTCTACACCGTCTGGGTGTCGCTGCACGACTGGACGCTGCTGGGCGGCAACCAGGGGTTCGTCGGGATCGACAACTACATCCGCCTCGTCCAGGACGCCAAGTTCTGGAACTCGCTGTACAACACCTTCGGCATCTTCATCATCGCCGTCGTCCCCCAGCTGCTGCTGGCCATGTACCTGGCCGACACGCTGAGCCGCAGGATCCGCGCGGTCAACTTCTTCCGGATGGGGCTGCTGCTGCCCTACCTGACCTCCGTGGCGGCCGTGGCGATCGTCTTCTCCCAGCTGTTCGGCACCCAGTTCGGCCTCATCAACTACGCGCTGGGCTTCATCGGCATCGACCCGATCAACTGGCAGGGCGGCACCTTCTCCTCCTGGATCGCCATCGCGGTGATGGTCGACTGGCGCTGGACCGGCTACAACGCGCTGATCTACCTGGCGGCCATGTCGGCCATCCCCCGGGACATCTACGAGGCCGCCTCCATCGACGGGGCGTCCCGCACCCGGCAGTTCTGGCAGATCACCGTTCCGATGCTGCGGCCCACGATCATCTTCACCGTGATCGTCTCCACCATCGGCCAGATGCAGCTGTTCACCGAGCCGGTGATCTTCGGAGGCGTCTCCGGCGGCTCCCAGGGACAGTTCCAGACCACGATGATGCTGATCTTCGAGGAGGCCTTCCGCTTCAACAACTACGGCTACGGCTCCGCGATCGCCTGGACGCTGTTCATGCTCGTCGTGGCGCTCAGCGCACTCAACGCGCTGCTCAGCAGCAGGATCAAGGGGGCATGATGACCACCACCCTGACCCCGGCCCCGGACGCCGCCCCGGCGGCCGCCCAGCCCGCGAAGCGGAAGCGGAAGAACAGCGGCAGCACCGGCGTGCGCGAGGCCACCCCGCTGACCTACATCGGGCTCTCCCTCACCGTCCTGCTGTCGGTCTTCCCCCTGTGGTGGATGTTCGTCGTGGCCAGCCGCGACTCGGCCGCGGCCTCGGCCCGTCCGCCCTACATGTGGCCCGGGGGTAACTTCCTGGAGAACCTGGAACGCCTCTTCGCCAACACCTCCGCAAACTTCACGCTCGGTCTGATCAACTCGGCGGTCTCCGCCACCGTGCTCGCGCTGTCGGTGGTGCTCTTCTCCTCGCTGGCCGGATTCTCCCTGGCCAAGCTGAAGTTCCGGGGACGCAACGCCGCCGCCGTCGGCGTGGTGCTGACCATGGCCGTGCCCGTGCAGATGGGGATCATCCCGCTGCTGATGCTCATGGAGTGGTTCGGCTGGCGCGGACAGCTCACCGCGATCATCGTGCCCTTCATGGTCAGCGGCTTCGGCGTGTTCATGATGCGCCAGTACTGCGTCCAGGCGATCCCCGACGAACTGCTCGAAGCGGCGCGCATGGACGGCTGCTCCACCTTCCGTATCTACTGGAACGTGGTCCTGCCCGCGCTGCGGCCCGCGATGGTGGTGCTCGGCCTGCTGACGTTCATGACGCAGTGGAACGAGTTCACCTGGGCGCTGGCCGTGCTGACCCCGGCCAACCCGACGGTCCAGCTCGCCATCAACCAGCTCAACCAGTCGGCGTACTCGCGTGACTTCGCGCTCATGTTCACCGGGTCCGTCGTCGCCACACTTCCTCTGCTCATCCTGTTCTTCGTCCTCGGCCGCCAGCTGATCGGCCGGATCATGGAAGGTGCCATCAAGTGACCTCACAGTCGACCGCCCCCCTCGGCCAGGCCGAGGAGGATCCGAAACAGGACGTCCACTTCCCCGCGGACTTCGTGTGGGGAGTGGCCACCGCCGCGTTCCAGATCGAGGGGTCCACCACGGCCGACGGCCGCGGGCCCAGCATCTGGGACACCTTCTGCGCCACCCCCGGCAAGGTCGAGAACGGCGACACCGGCGACCCCGCCTGCGACCACTACAACCGGTACCGCGACGACGTGGCGCTCATGCGCGACCTGGGCGTCGGCGCCTACCGCTTCTCCGTGGCCTGGCCGCGCATCCAGCCCGAGGGCAGGGGCAAGCCCCTGGAGGCCGGCCTGGACTTCTACGACCGGCTCGTGGACTGCGTGCTGGAGGCCGGCATCGACCCGTGGCCGACCCTCTACCACTGGGACCTGCCCCAGGCCCTGGAGGACGCGGGCGGCTGGCCCAACCGGGACACCGCCAAGCGCTTCGCCGACTACGCGGAGATCGTCTACAACCGCCTGGGCGACCGGGTCACCCACTGGAACACCCTCAACGAGCCGTGGTGCTCGGCGTTCCTCGGCTACGCCTCCGGCGTGCACGCGCCGGGCCGCCGCGAGCCCGCCGCCGCGCTGGCCGCCGCGCACCACCTGATGCTGGGCCACGGGCTGGCCGTCAACGTCATCCGCGACCTGGGCCGCCAGGCCGGCCGCACCCCGCTGGTCGGCATCGTGCACAACCAGACCACGGTGCGCCCCTACACCGACAGCGAGGCCGACGTGGACGCCGCGCGCCGCATCGACGCGCTGCGCAACCGCATCTTCACCGAACCCCTGGTGAAGGGGCGCTACCCGGAGGACCTGCTCGCCGACGTCGCCAAGATCACCGACTACGGCTTCGTCCAGGACGGCGACCTGGAGACCATCTCCACGCCGCTGGACATGATGGGCGTCAACTTCTACAACCCCAGCTGGGTGTCGGGCAACCGGGAGAACGGCGGATCCGACCGGCTGCCGTCCGACGACTACTCGCCGTCGGTGGGCAGCGAGCACGTCGTCGACGTCGACCCCGGCCTGCCGGTCACCGCGATGGGCTGGCCGATCGACGCCAGCGGCATGTACGACACGCTCACCCGGCTGGCCGCCGACTACCCGGGGCTGACCCTGTACGTCACCGAGAACGGCGCGGCCTTCGAGGACGAGCTCGTCGACGGCGCGGTGCACGACACCGACCGGATCGCCTACCTGGACGCGCACCTGCGCGCGGTGCACGCCGCGATCGAGGCGGGCGTCCCCCTCAAGGGCTACTTCGCCTGGTCGCTGATGGACAACTTCGAGTGGGCGCTGGGCTACGGCAAGCGCTTCGGCATCGTGCACGTGGACTACGAGAGCCAGGTGCGCACGGTCAAGGACAGCGGCCGGTGGTACTCGCGGGTCATCCGCGACGGAGGGATCATCGGACAGCGCTAGTCGGCTCTGTTCCGGGAAAACAGATCAAAACCTCGCCGTCCCGGTGTCGCCCAGGATACAAAAGGAGGACATCGGGACGGCGCGGCCGTGGGTTGGGGGAAGAGCATGGAGCGTCGGCGGCGTCCGACACTGGAGATGGTGGCCGCCCTGGCGGGAGTCGGACGGGGGACGGTGTCCCGCGTGATCAACGGCTCCGACCAGGTGAGTCCGGCCACGCGGGAGGCCGTGAAGCGGGCGATCAAGGAGTTGGGCTACGTGCCCAACCGTGCGGCCCGCACCCTGGTCACCCGACGGACCGACACCGTGGCCCTGGTGGTGTCGGAGGACAACCAGAGGCTCTTCGCCGAACCCTTCTACGCCGGGATCGTCCTCGGGGTGGGCGTGGCCCTGTCCGAACGCGGCTTCCAGTTCGTGCTGGCCACCGGCCGCTCCGGGGCCGAACACGAACGGCTCGGCGGCTACCTGGCCGGCCAGCACGTCGACGGCGTCCTGCTGCTGTCGCTGCACCGCGACGACCCGCTGCCGCAGATGCTGGACGAGGCCGGGGTGCCCTACGTCTACGGCGGCCGGCCGCTGGAGGTCCCCGAGGAGCAGGTGTCCTACGTCGACATGGACAACCTCGGCGGCGGCCGCCAGGCCACCCAGCGGCTGATCGAGACGGGGCACCGCCGCATCGCCACCATCGCCGGCCCCCAGGACATGGTCGCCGGCGTGGAGCGCCTCCAGGGCTACCGCGAGGCGCTGCTCGACGCCGGCCTGGAGTACGACGAGGACCTGGTCAGCTACGGCGACTTCACCTACGACAGCGGCACGGCCGCCATGCGGGAACTGCTGGAGCGCGCCCCGGACCTGGACGCGGTGTTCGCCGCCTCCGACCTGATGGGGCTGGCGGCGCTGCGGGTGCTGCGCGCGGCGGGGCGCAGCGCGCCCGAGGACGTCGCCGTGATCGGCTACGACGACTCGACCGTGGCCGAACACGCCGAGCCGCCGATGAGCAGCGTCAACCAGCCCACCGAGCTGATGGGCAGGGAGATGGCGCGGCTCCTGGTCGACCGGATCACGGGGGGGACCACCGAGCCGGTCCAGTTGATCCTGGAGACGCACCTGATGATCCGGGAGTCCGGATGACCCCGCCGCCCGCCGTGCCCGTTCCGGTGGACGGGACCTGTCCCGCTGTGCCACGCTGACCTCCGAGAGTGACGGAGGAGACGACAGGGGGCGGTCGAGTGCCGGTGGAGACGCTCCGGGCACGGTGCGAGGTGGACGGGTGCGAGTGGTGCGACCGGTCCGACCTGCCGTGCCGCTACTGCGGCGGGACGGGCCAGTGGCGGCCGGAACGTCCCAGGCGGGACGCCGCCGGAGTGATCGGCTGGATCCGCGTGCTGGAGCAGTGCCGCATGTGCGGCGGCACCGGCAGGGAGCACAACCCGCTGTGAGCCCCGCCGGCGCCGCCCGCCCGGGCCCGGCCGGGCGGAACCGGTAGGTTTCCCCCTGGGACCGGTGTCCGGGCCCACGGTGCGCCCGGACGACAGGGGGTGGACGATGCGCTGGGTCACCTATCTCTCCCCGAGCGGGGGCGAGCGGCGTCCGGGAGTGGTGGACGACGGCTGTGTCCTCGGCTACCCGGGGAGCGAGGACCTCCCGCGGCTGCTGGCCGACGGAGCCGAGGCCCTGCGCAGCGCCCACCGGCGGGCGCTGGCCGCGCCGGTGGAGGTCATCGTGGAGTTCGAGACGCGGCTGTGCGCCCCGCTGGTGCCCGACCGCCCCGTCGCGCTGCACCGCGCGGGGTCGGGCCCCGTCACCGCCGACCCGGCGCTGGTGCGCGGCACCGACGACGGGGTGGTGCTCCCCGCCGGGGCCGCGGAGCTGGTCGCCGAGGCGGGCGCGGTCGCGTTCCACCACGGCACGGGAGAGGTCGCCGGGTACACGCTCGCCTGCCTGTGGAGCACGCCGCGGCAGGAGCCGGTCGCGCTGACCCTCGGGCCGGCGCTCGTCACCGCGGAGGAGGTCGCCGGCGCCGTGCTCGCCGTCGAGGTGAGCGCGGACGGCGCCGTGGTGGCGGGCGGGACGGTCGACGGCCCGTTCACGGGGGGAGCCGGGGCCGGCGCCCCGGTCGGTTCGCTTCCGGCGCGGACCCGGCCGCTCACGGCCGGGGAGGAGTTCTTCGTGGACGGCGGGACGCTCGGCTCCTTCGAACTGCGGATCGGGTCGGGAACGGGGACCTGAGCGCTCGGGGCGGCGCCCGGCCGGGGAGGTCGTCCCCAGGCCGAAGTCGGGGCGTGTGCAAAAAGTTATCCATGTGATGGAATGAGGCCGGTCCGGCCCCGCGGTCCGAGAAATTTCGGCGAAGAGGGCGCGAAAGACTAGACCAGTAGGGCCAAGCGGTATAAACCGGTCCTAGGCGACTCCGGTGATTAGGGATGGATCGGGGTAGTGCGGGGTGCCTGTCCTAATTGGTACGCTAACGGCTCACGCACGCTGTTCCCGGTTCGGCGCTGCGCGAAGCCTCAGCCCCACGAGGTGAGTCCTGCGGCGGCAAGATCTCCCTTCCTGATACCGGGTTCCCTACACATGACACCTCAGACGGCGCACTGTGTATGCACAGCGGGCCGCGTGGTGCTGTCCGGTACCCACCCCCACGGGGCTCTTGACCCCGGTGCCCCAGGCGGTGACACGAAAGGTTGCGAGGGTCCGTGTCGACACGAGCGACAAACAACGGCGCTGACGCCAACGACGACGTGCCGGAGCAGGCCGAGACGGCAGAGGCCGCGGCCGAACAGCCCGCCAGGCGGTGGTGGGACCCCCGGAACTGGCGTGTCCGCTCCCGGCTGGTGGCGCTCGTCGTCGTCCCCACGGCGGCGGCGCTGGTCCTGGGCGCCGCGCGGCTGTCCGAGAGCGCCCTGGACACCTTCAGGAACGAACGCACCGAGGCGATGGCGATCCTCGCCGAGGAGATCGTGCAGCTGGGCAACGAGCTGGGCAAGGAGCGGATGCTCGTCGCCGCCTACATCGCGGACGACCCCAACCCGCAGCGGCGCTCCAACGAGCGCGCGGTCGAGCTGCAGGAGCAGCAGAGCGTCGTCGACCAGGAGCTCAACGACGTCCGCGCGGCGGCCAACGAGATGGGCGACCCGGGGGAGCCGATCGTCCGGGACCGCCTGGACGCCATGCTGGACTCCCTGGAGAAGCTGAACGGGGTGCGCGAGGAGGTCGCCCACACCCGGGTCACGATGCTTCCGGCGGTCACCAAGTACCGCCAGATCATCGGCACCCTCACCGACTTCGTCGAAGCGCTGGCCAGCACCACCGACACCTCCTCGGAGCTGCGTGAGAGCATCCGCGCGCTCACCGCGCTGGGCAGGGCCCGCGACGACCAGTCCTACGAGACCGCGCTGATGCTGCACTCCCTGATCCGCGACTCGATGTCGGGCGGCGTCCAGGACTCCATCGAGAGCACCCAGGCGCGCTACAACAACGAGATCCGGAACTTCCGCAACAGCGCGACCCCCGAGCAGGAGGCGCTGTTCGACGAGAACTACGGGGGCCTGGACGTCAGCCGGCTGGGCACCATGCGGCTGCGCGCCCTGCTGCGGGCCGAGGAGGGCCAGAGCCTGACCGGCATCACCGACGGGGACGACCCGGAGAGCTACCGGGAGACCGCCATCAGCGCGATGGAGGCGCTGGCGCAGGTGGAGAGCTCCATGGCCACCCTGGTGCGCTCCGAGGCCACCCTGCACAAGGAGAACGGACGCGCCCTGCTGCTGCTGGACAGCCTCGGCGTGCTCCTCCTCATCGTCTTCGTCTTCCTCAGTACCTCGTGGGTGGCGCGCAGCATGGTCGTCCCGCTGCGCCTCCTGCGGGACGGGGCCATGCGCGTGGCCGCCCGGGACCTGCCCGACGCGATCGGCCGGATGCGCGAGACCAACGTGCGTCCGGGAGAGGTGAAGATCACCCCGATCGAGGTGGAGTCCGCCGACGAGTTCGGCGAGGTGGCGCGCTCCTTCGACGAGGTCCACCGCGCCGCGCTGCGGCTGGCCTCCGACGAGGCCGCACTCCGCGCCAACGTCAACGCGATGTTCGTCAACCTCTCCCGGCGCAGCCAGAGCCTGGTGGAACGGCAGCTGCGCCTCATCGAGCACCTGGAGCAGAGCGAGCAGGACGACGACCGCCTGGCCGAGCTGTTCCAGCTCGACCACCTGGCCACCCGCATGCGCCGCAACAACGAGAACCTGCTGGTCCTGTCCGGACAGGACAACACCCGCAAGTGGGCGCAGCCGGTCCCGCTGGTCGACGTGCTGCGCGCCGCGGTCTCCGAGGTGGAGCAGTACGCGCGGGTCAACGTCCGCGCCCCCTCGCACATCTCGGTCCTGGGCCGCCCGGTCAACGACGTCATCCACCTCATCGCCGAGCTGGTGGAGAACGCCACCGTCTTCTCCTCGCACGACACCCAGGTCTCGGTCAGCGCCCAGCCGACGGACAGCGGGGACGTCGTCGTCGAGATCACCGACTCGGGCATCGGCATGGCGCCCGAGGAGATCGAGAGCACCAACCAGAGGCTCGCCGAGCCGCCGCTCATCGACGTCGCGGTCTCCCGCCGCATGGGCCTGTTCGTGGTCAGCCGCCTGGCCAACCGGCACGGCATCCAGGTGCGGCTGCGCGCCGCCCACAACGGCGGCATCACCGCGTCCGTGACGCTGCCCAACGACCTGCTGATCACGCCGGTGGAGCCGGCGACCCCGGCGCTCAACCCGCCGCGCGGAACCGTGCCGGACACCTACGCCGAGGCCACCGCCGCCTTCGCCTCCTCCCCGGCGCCCGCCGACCCCGCCGACAGCGTGTGGCAGCCGCCCGAGGGCAACGACCGCCCCGTGTGGGAGCGCAGCAGCACGCCGTCGGGACTGCCCAAGCGCCCCGACCCGGCCACGCGCGCCGCGCAGCGGGCCCAGCAGACGCCGGAGCACCCGCCCAGCGGAGAGGACCTGTGGGACGCGGGCTGGGCCAAGCGCTCCCGCACCGCCTCCGCCGACTCCCGGCCCGCTCCCGCCGAACCGGCGGCCTCCCCCGCGCCGGAGCCCGACCGTCCGACGGCCCCGCCGGTGTCCGGGCCCCCGGCGCCGCCGGTGTCCGGGCCCCCGGCGCCGCCGGCGGCCTCGGGACCGCGGCCGGCCGCTCCGGAGCCGCCGCGCTCCGACCGCCAGAGCGTCTACGGCTACTCCGTGGACCGGCCCGAGCAGCAGCGTCCGGCCAACCCGCTGGAGGACCCGAACCGGGGCGCGGGGGACGGCCGCAACTGGCAGAACCCGCTGTCCCGGCCCTACCCCGGCAGCGGCGGCGACGCCCCGGAGCGGCCGGAGGTCCGCGAGGGCTACGGCTCCACCGCCTACCTGTCCAAGCGGTACGGTGCGGGCGGCAGCCAGAACACGATCATTCCGCCCTCCCCGGAGCACGAGTCCAACGACCCGCTGCCGATCTTCGACTCCATCGAGTCGAACTGGTTCCGCCGCCGCACCGTCAACCCGGCGGTCACCGCGGCCGAGACGGGGCCGATCAGCGCCGTCAGCACCCCCGACGGGCTCGGCGCGGCCGAGCCGCCCACGCCGCCCACGCCGTCCCCGACGCCGTCGCGTCCCGAGGACGAGTGGCGCTCCGAGGCGGACGTCGGGTGGAAGACCGCCGCCGAGCGGACCAGCGAGCCGATCGCGGGCGGGATCACGGCCTCGGGGCTGCCCAAGCGGGTGCCCAAGGCGAACCTGGTCCCGGGCACCGCGCCGGCGCCGGAGAACTTCAAGCAGATCACCTCGCGCTCCGCGGATCGGGTGCGCAGCCGGTTCTCCAGCTTCCAGCAGGGCATCCGGCAGGGGCGGGACGCCCTGAACAAGCGCTCGTCCCAGGAGGAGTAATGTCCGAATCGAAGGTCGATGTCTCGTGACGGCGAGGCCATCCGGGCCCGTACTGAGGAGTGGATACCCGATGAGTAATGAATTAACATCATCTGCACTTCTCGGACATGGGATCGCAAACAAGTCATCCGCGAGAAACTCTCGGCTGTCGGCCGTTGACCAGATCGGCCGATGTGAAGGCTGGGACCGACAGGAGAGCAGATGAGTCAACCGGTGAACGAACTCAACTGGCTGATCACTGACTTCGCCAACCGCGTGCCCGACGTGGCACACGCGATCGTGGTGTCGTCGGATGGTCTACCGTTGGCGGCCTCAGCCGGATTCCCCACCGATCGTGCCGACCAGTTGGCTGCGATCGCCTCCGGTCTCTCCAGCCTCACCCAAGGCGCGGCCCGGGTCTTCGAGGGGGGAGCGGTCGCCCAGACCGTGGTCGAAATGGAGCGCGGGCTGCTCCTTATCATGGCTATCAGCGATGGATCATGCCTCGCGGTGCTCGCTGCCGCCGAATGCGACCTCGGCCTGGTCGGCTACGAGATGACACTGCTCGTCGAGCGGGCCGGTCGGGCACTGACCCCGGCGGCACGTACCCCGGGCATCCACTGACCCACCACCGACAGGAGGAAGTGGTGGCACCACCTCACGGTAGAGACACCGGGAGCACCTCGTGGTTCGGCGACTCGCCGGCCGGTGCGCCCAGGCCGCTGCCCGAGCCGCCGAGCGGCGGGGAGCTGCCGGGAACGGCCCAACAGGTCACCGGACAGCAGTGGTCGATCGGTGAGAGTGCGCCCAGTTCGCTGGTACGGCCCTATGCGGTGACCCGCGGTCGGACCAAGCCGAAGACCAACCTGCCGCTGGAGGCACTGATCTCCACGACGGCGACGGCGCGCAGCGAGTTCGGGACCCTCACCCCCGAGTGCCAGGCGATCAGCGACCTCTGCCAGGAGTGGCGGTCCGTGGCGGAGATCTCCGCCCTGTGCCGGATACCGCTCGGTGTCGCGCGGGTCCTGGTGGCGGACATGGCAGAACAGGGTCTTGTGCAGATCAGGTCGTCGCTGAACACCGACAGCCGGCCCAACGTCAACCTGCTTGAAAGGGTACTCAGTGGACTTCGCAAGCTCTAGCCCGGCCGACGAGGGCGGTGCTGTGGCGAA
>Ga0079224_100010526_pt1 | contig 12693 bp, 10 predicted proteins | sample Stecom2015_FD_80414 | JGI IMG/M metagenome (GOLD analysis project Ga0079224, IMG submission 80414) | Agricultural soil microbial communities from Utah to study Nitrogen management - Steer compost 2015 | ecosystem: Environmental > Terrestrial > Soil > Agricultural land | place: USA: Utah...
AGGGCACCAGCAAGCCGACCTGGGCTTCCAGTGTCAGCGGACTGACAGGCTGCCATCCGAGCCGCGCCAAGAAGTTCGAGGCCAGCCAGAGCCGCCCGGCGCGTGCGGCCGTCAGCGCCCCGCCACGCGGCTGCCCCTCGCCCTGGAGCGTCCCCGCTTCGATACCGGCGCACGGCAGAAGACGCCACGAGGCGCCGCGCAGCAGGTCGAGTGGGCAGACATCGATGAACCCGGCCGTTTGCGCCATCGCAGCGGCACCGAGCTCGTGAGATACGTCGTCACGACCGTGCACCGCACCAGCGCGCACCCGCGGCTCTAGCCCGGTTCTCCAACCCAGCTCGACATAGGCGAGCTCGCGCGGCATCAGGTCGCCGCTGATCACAGGGGTAGCCTGTAGCTGAACGCCGAAGCCGAGCTCCGTGGTCGGCCCGGACGCTGGTGATGAGCGGCTCGGTGATCTGGGCGGTGGCGCTGGCGGTCCGGGGGAGGGGATCGGAGCCGAGTTGGTTGCGGCTTTCGGTGCCGGCGGTGGCGTGCTCGGCGCCGCTTCGATCGGCGCGGTCGACGCCTCAGGATCCAGGGTCAGCGCAGCGACCAGCGCGAGCGCGGTGATCGCTTCGCGGCAGTCACGGCCGACCACCCGGCGCTCGGACCGCTCGTCGAGAGGCCCGTGCACGCCGATCAAGCCTTCCGTCGCGTTCTCGAGCTCCGTGGCGCGCACCCGGAAGGCCCGGCTCGCCGGCGCTCCCGGCTCGGCAGGCCGCGCGCGGGTCGTGCGCGCCAGCACCTGACGCAGAAACTCCGTGGCGTCGGGACAGCCGGGCGGCACCTGATAGTCGAGCGTGAAAAGGGCGGCGCCCGCAGCGGCCTCCGCGGCCGGAGGCTCCTCGGCTCGGAGCGCTGGCGCGCTGCAGATCAGCGCACCAGCAAGCACGCTGCCGCGCGCACCAGCGCCTAGGCCGCCTGGCCGCAGCACTTCTTGTGCTTCTTGCCGCTGCCGCACGGGCACGGATCGTTGCGTCCGTCGCGCGGGGCCTCCCGGCGCTGCGGCGGGCTCGCGATCTCCTTGCCGTCCACGAAGACCCAGTGGCCATCGTGCTTGCGGAACTCCGCGCGCTCGCGGTGGGGGACGACCACGCCGCGCATCTTGTAGCGGGCCAAAAAGTCCACGGTGCCGGCGTCGTCGTGCGGTCCTCCCGCCTCGGTGCCCAAGATTTCGAGCCCCAGCCACTCGGCTTGTTTGGACCACGCTTCGGTGCTCGCGCCATCGACGTCGTCGACCCGCTCCGGATCGTGAGAGCCGATGATGTGATCGATCTCTCCCAGAGCGTAGGCCGTGTAGCGCGAACGCATCAGCTGCTCGGCCGTCTCAGCGCGCCGCTCGCCGCGGATCAGCGGCAGGCAGCAGGTCTCCGTCGACTCACCAGTTCCACACACACACGTCACGATGTTTTTCTCCTAAAGCGCTCAGCCGCCCAGAGCCCTGAGCAGGGACTGGTGGATGCCACCGAACGCGCCGTTCGACAATATCGCCACCACATCGCCCTCGCGGGTTTCACCAGCCAGGGCCGTCACGATCGGCTCGATGCCGGCGAACGCCCGGGCCGAGCGCCCGCGGGCGTTCAGGTCCGCGACCAACCGCCCGAGGTCCAGCTGCTCCGCCGGGGCCAGGTTGGTGCGCCCCAAAGGCGCCAGGAAAACTTCACTCGCGGCGTCGAAGCTCTGGGCGTACTGCGCTTGGTGGAGTCCGCGGCAGGCGGTCGCGCTCCGAGGCTCGAAGACGGCGAAGATCCTCGCCGTTGGGTGCCGCATCCGGAGCGCGAGCAGCGTCTCGCGAACGGCCGTCGGGTGGTGGGCGAAATCGTCGTAGACGAAGACGCCGCGCGGCTCGCCCAACAGCTCCTGGCGACGCTTGGTGCCAGCGTAGCGCGCGAGCGCTCCCGGCAGCTCGGCCAGGGGGACGCCGTAGCCCTGAACGACCGCGGCCATCGCGGCGAGCGCGTTGGCGAGGTTGTGCCGGCCAGGGACCGGCAGGGCGAAGCGGCCGGCGAACACGCCCCCGGCGAACAAGTCGAAGCTCTGCGCCGCGCCGTCCGCGGCCGCTGGCGCAGCCAGCCAGTGCGGCGCCACCCCGTGCAGCGTGTCCCCCTCGACCGCATAGTAGGCGACCTCGCTGCGCGCGCTGTCTCCGATCACGTCGACGACGCGTGGATCGGCCGCGTTGGCGATCAAGAGCCCGTGCTCGGGCACGCCGGCGACGAAGCGCCGGAACGCATCCAGGTACTGCTCGACCTCCGGGTAGATGTCGATGTGGTCGTGCTCGATCGAGGTGACGATCGCGACCTCCGCGCCATAGTGCAGAAACTTCGGCGTTTTTTCGAAGAACGCCGTGTCGTATTCATCGCCCTCGACGACGAAGGGCAAGCCGCGCCCGCGCGCAACCAGCGGGTTGGGGGCCTTGCCCTCGATAGGCAGCGTGCGGCGGGGCGCGCGCGCGGTTCGAAAGCTGCGCTCGAAGTTCTTCGGGACCCCCCCGATGAAAAAGCCGGGCTCGAACCCGGTGGCCTCGAGCAGCCAGGCCGCCATCGCGCTGGTCGTCGTCTTGCCGTGGGTGCCGGCGACGACCAGCGGCGACGTGCCGTTGAGCGCAAACTGGGTGAGCGCACCGGCGATGTGCGTGAACGGGATGCCGCGATCGATGGCAGCGCGCGCTTCGACGTTGTCCGACCGGCACACGTTGCCGATCACCACCAAATCCGGCGCCGGGTCCAAATGGCGCGCGTCGAACCCGGAGAGGCAGCGCACCCCCGCCGCGCGCAGCATCGGACCGATCGGAGGGTCGAAGGCGACGTCGCTGCCGGAGACCTCATGACCGAGCTCGGTCAGCAGTCCCGCCAGGGACCCCATCCCGGTGCCTGCCACCGCGACGATGTGCACTCGCATCGCCGCCACTTTTTCACAGAGCCCGCGCGCCGGCTAGAGCGACAAGCGGATTGCAGCGCAAACCGCTTGTCGCGGAAAAATGAGACGATCTAGAGCACCGACGCGCGAGCAAAGCTGAGGGTTTCCGGAGGAATCGGGGCCCTCACCCAAAGTGGGGCCCCGATTCCTCGGGTGCTCTCGGCTGGCAAACGGATCGGTGCTCTAGCGACAAGCGGTTTGCCGCATGCAGGTGGCGGGTGCTCCAAAGCGTGGGTCAACGCGGGGCCGCGCGTGCGAACGGCGCGATTTCGGCTCGCAGCTGTGGACGCGCTCGATCGGCGTGGATTCGCTGGGGGAGGGTCGGATCCTCGCGGTCCGCGCCCCCGGCGCCAGGAAGCTGGTATACCTGCCGGCCCTGATGAAGATCATCGACGCTTTTTCAGCCGCCCGTCGAAGCTACTCGTTCGAGTTTTTTCCGCCCAAGGACGAAGCGGGTCTGGAGCGGCTTTTCCAGACCATCTCCGAATTGCAGCCGTACGAGCCCACCTATGTCTCCGTCACGTACGGCGCCGGGGGCAGCACGCGCAAGCTGACCGTCGATTTGGTGCGGCGCATCAAAGCCGAAACCGGCATCGAGGCGATGGCGCATTTGACCTGCGTTGGCGCTGCTCGCGAGCAAATCGCCGACGTGTGCGACCAATTGGTGGCGAGCGGGATCCGGAACGTGCTCCCTCTGCGGGGCGATCCGCCCAAAGGGCTGGATTGCTTCGTTCGCCCCGAGGGCGGCTTCGCGCACGCCGCGGAGCTGATCGCCTACCTGCGGAGCCACTATGATTTCTGCTTGGCGGCCGCCTGCTACCCCGAGAAGCATCCGGAGGCTCCGGACCTCGACACGGATCTGAGGCACCTCAAGAGCAAGGTCGACGCCGGCGCCGACTTCTTGATCACGCAGCTCTTCTTCGACAACCGGGACTATTTCGGCTTCGTCGAGCGGGTGCGTGCCCTGGGCATCGACAAGCCGATCATCGCCGGCATCATGCCGATCACCAACCTGTCACAGGTCAAGCGCTTCACCGCGATGTGCGGCGCCAAGATCCCGGCCCCGCTGCTGGCCCGGCTGGAAGCCTGCGACGGGGACGCCGACCGGGTGCGTCAGGTGGGGGTCGAGCACGCGACCGAACAGTGCCGCGAGCTGCTCGCCCGGGGGGCTCCGGGGATCCACTTCTATACGTTGAACCGCTCCCCGGCGACGGTGCAGATCCTGAGAGCGCTGCGCGACGGCTAGAGCACCGATCCGTTTGCCAGACCGGAAAGCCCGATGAATCGGGGCCCCCACCCGGGTGAGGGCCCCGATTCATCCGGGAAACCCTCTCGTCTGCTCACGGCTCGGTGCTCCAGGTGGTCTCATTTGTCGCGACAGACGGTCTGCGATGCAAACCGTCCGTCGCTCCGGACGGTCCCGTGCAAGGAATTGGGCCGAATGCCACGATCCATGGCACGCGCCCGACATGGCCGAACGCACGCTACGAGTCAGAGCAGGGGCGCTGACCGGCGGGGCCACCGCGGTGGTGGTGTGCGCCCTGCTCGGTTGCACTTCGGAGGATCAGCCCGCGCTCTCCAAAGGCGGGGTGGACCTCTCCGAGATCCCGGTACCGAAGGCGGACGGTCCCAAGCTCGGGGCGCTGGCAGACATCACGCCGATCCGCGCGCAGCCGAGCCCGGAGTCCAAGCAACTCGGCTACTTGCACGCTGGCGGCCGGGTCGCCCGCAGTGAGGAGCCCTACGGCGACGAGGGGTGCCCCGGCGGCTGGTACGCCATCCGGCCGCGCGGCTTCGTCTGCGTCGGAGCGGGCGCCACGACCGATCTCGGCCACCCGACGTTGGTCGCCATGGCGCTGCAGCCAAAGCGCGACGCGGCGCTGCCGTACACCTACGCGCGCACGAAGAAGACCACGCCGATCTTCGAGCGGGACCCCAAGGACGCCCAGCGGGTCCGGGAGGTCGCCAAGCTGACGGCGCGGAGCGGAGCGGCCATCGTCGGCTCCTGGTCGGCGAAGAACGCCGAAGGCGGCACGGAGCGGCTCGGTCTGATGACCAACGGGCAGTTCTTGCGAGCCGCCGACCTGCGACCGGCCGAGCCGAGCGCGTTCGAGGGCGTCGATCTGCGGGACTCGGGCGCCGAGCTCCCGATCGGGTTCGTGGTCAAGCAAGGGGTGCGCGGGTTCCGAGTGGAAGACAGCGAGGTGGACAAGCTCGGCCGCATCGGATTTCACGAGATCTTGCCGCTCACCGGCAAGTACCGCGAGCTCAAGCCGTACCGCTACTGGGCTGTCGAAGACGGACGCTACGTGCGGCACCGAGACGTCACCGTCGTGCGCCGGCGCCACGTCTTCCCCGACCTTGCCAGCGGCGAACAAAAGTGGATCGACATCAGCATCATCACCGGCACCCTCACCCTCTACGAGGGAAAGAAGCCCATCTTCACCACGCTGGTCAGCGTGGGGCGCGACCGGCTCGGCGATCCGAAGCTGACGGCGTCGACCGCGCAGGGCACGTTCGAGGTCATCGGCAAACACGTCACCGCGGTCGGCTTCGACCCGAAGAAAGCCTCCGAGCTGTACGATCTTCATGACCTGCCGTGGGCCATCGAGCTGTCGAGCGGTCAGCTCCTGCACGGGGCGTACTGGCACGATCGCTTCGGCATCGAACACAGCCAGGGCAGCATCGAGCTGTCGCCCGCCGACGCCCGCCGCCTCTGGGAGTGGGTGGATCCGGCGCTGCCCGAGGGGTGGCACGGGGTCACTCAGCCGCCCGCCGACGGCAAGCGGACCCTGGTCGTCGTCCGCAAATGAACGGGCTGCGCGGGGGGGGGGGAGGTCGCGCCGGCGCCGCTCAGTCGGTGGTGGGCTCGATGCGAAAGCCGTGCTCGTCGACGTCCACCCGCAGGCGGCCTTGCTCCTGGTGCTCACCGCGGAGCAACGCCTCCGCCAGCGGGTCCTGGAGGTGCCGCAGGATCGCGCGTCGAAGCGGCCGGGCGCCGAGGCCTGGCTCGTAGCCGAGCTCGACCAGACGATCCTTGGCCGCGTCGGTGACCGCCAGCGTCAAGTGTCGATCGGACAGCAGGCGCTCGAGGCCGCGCAGCTGAATGTCGACGATCTTCCGCAGGTCTGCCCGATCGAGCGATCGGAACACGACCACGTCGTCGATCCGGTTCAGAAACTCGGGGCGGAAGAAGCCTCGCAGCTCGTCGAGCAGCACGTCCCTCAGCGCGTCGCGGCCGTCGCTGGTCTCGAACAGCTTCGGGTCGGCCTCGAGGATCCGCCCCGACCCGATGTTGCTCGTCATGATCACGACGGTGTTGGAGAAGTCGGCGAGCCTGCCCCGTGCGTCCGTCAGGCGCCCGTCGTCAAGCACCTGCAGCAGCAGGTTGAACACGTCCTGGTGCGCCTTCTCGACCTCGTCGAAGAGCAGCACCGAATAGGGGCGGCGGCGCACGGCCTCCGTCAGAAAGCCTCCTTGTTCGCTGTCGACGTACCCGGGGGGGGCACCCAGCAGCCGTTGGGCCATGTGCCGCTCCATGAACTCGCTCATGTCGAGGCGCGTCAGGGCCTGCTCGTCGTCGAACAAGAACTCGGCGAGCGCCTTGGCGAGCTCGGTCTTCCCGACCCCGCTGGGGCCCAGGAACAAGAAGCTGCCGATGGGTCGGCGCGGGTCGCGCAGCCCGACCCGTCCCCGCCGCACCGCCCTGGCGATCGCGACCGCGGCGTGATCTTGCCCGATCACCCGCTGCCCCAGGCGCTCTTCCATCTTCAAGAGCTTCTCCGCCTCGCCCTCCAGCATCTTGGCGATCGGCACGCCGGTCCAGCGCGCCAGGGTCTTGGCGACGTCTTCCTCGCCGAGCGTCTGCGCGACGTCGACGGCGCCCAGGCTGCGCGCGGCCCCTTCTGCCTTGGCGAGCCTCGCCTGCAGCTCGGGCACCTCGACGTGTTCGATCTCACCCGCGCGCCCCAGATTGCCGGCATCGCGGGCGGCGCGCGCCGAGGCCTGCGCCTGCTCGAGCTCGCTCTGCAGCGTGCGCACGGCGGCGACCGCGCCGCGGCGCGCCTCGATCGAAGCCGAGATTTGCTCCACCCGGGGCTTTAGCTGCTCCGCTTCGGCGGCCAGGCGCGCTCGGGTCGCGACGGAGGCCTCGTCGTCGGCGTGCTCGAGCGAGGCGAGCTGGGCGCGGATCGACTGCAACCTGCGGATCGCGTCGTCGAGCTCCGGCGGCACGCCGTCCACGTCCACGCGCTTGTACGCTGCGGCTTCGTCCAAAAGATCGAGCGCGCTGTCGGGCAAGAATCGCTCCGGGACGTAGCGCTTGGCGAGCCGTACGGCAGCCACGACGGCCGGATCGCTGATCTGCACTTGATGGTGCCGTTCGTACGTCCCGGCGACGGCGCGCACGATCTCGATCGCGGCCTCCTGAGAGGGCTCCTCGACGGGCAGGGGGGTGAGCAGGCGCAGGAGCGCCGGGTCGCGCTCTTCGATGCGACGCCACCCCTCCGGGGTGGTGGTGGCCAGCAGCCGCACGTCGCCGCGCTCCAGCGCTGGCCGGAGCAGCTCCCCGATCGCCGAGCCCACGGCGCCCTGGCCGAAGAGCTGATCCAGGTTGCGCGCGACCAGGATGCTGTCCTCTCCCCGGGCGGTGAACGCCCCGAGCAGCCCCCGCATCCGCTCTTCGATCTCGCCGCGCAGGCGGGCGCCAGCGACGATGGCTGCCGTCTCGATTTCGAAGAGCTTCGTGCTCGCGAGGCTGGTCGGGACGTCGCCGCCTGCGAGCCGCTTGGCCAGGGCACGGACGATGGCCGCTTTGCCGACCCCAGGTTCGCCGATCAAGATCGGATGACTCTTGTTGCGACGTTCGAGGATGGTGAGCAGACGGCGGATCTCCGACTCGCGGCCCACCACCGGATCCTCGTCGTTGCGCGCGCGGTCCAAGAGGTCGCGCGTGAACTGCCCCGCGACGGCCGCTCCGCTCCGCGCCGTCGCGGTGTTGGCCCAGCGCCCGCTCTGCAGCACCGACAGGTGATCCCGCAGGCCGCCGGGCGAAACGCCGAACGCGGAGAAGATCTCACCGGCGGCACCGCGGATCTCCTGGCTCAGCGCGTTGAGCAGGTGCCCGAGCTCGACGGACGTCGCGCGCTCGCGCTGTCGCTCCCGCTCGGCGCGCTCCAGAAGGTCGAGCATGGCCGCCGAGAGGTAGGAGGGCTCTTGCGATCGTCCGAAGCGCGACAGCGCCGCCTCGGCCGCCGTTTGCAGCTCGATCGGGTTCGAGCCCGCTCGCCGGAACACCTCGGCGACCGCCGGATAGCGCTCGAGCGCACGGGCCAGCAGGTGGACCGGCTCCACTTCGGCGTGTTGCCGCTCGTCTGCCAACGATTGGGCCGCCGAGACGAGCGATTTGGCATCTGGAGCGTATCGCGACAGCGACAATACCGAGGGGGTGCTTTGCGCCATGAGATGGCTCGAGATTACCCGGAGCGACCGCTGCACGCGAGCCCTCCAAGCGCCTGGGATCGGTCAGGTGCACGGCGCTTGTAAGGTCGCCACGCGTTGCGGCGCCCCGAGCCGAGGCTTACGCTCGAGAGGTGTCCGCGGACGTGGTCATGTACCGGACGCCGTACTGTAGCTACTGCCTCCGGGCCAAGAGTTTCCTCGAGGGCAAGGGGGTGAGCCTGCGCGAGATCGACGTCTCGCGAGATCCCGCGTTGCGGCGGGCCATGATCGCCAAGAGCGGCCGCAGTACGGTGCCGCAAGTGTTCATCGACGGGCACCCGGTCGGGGGCTACACCGACCTGCTCGCCCTCGACCATCGTGGAGAGCTCGATCGGCTGCTCAGGGGCGCGTTGGAGGAGCGCTCTTGATCCGAGCCGCATCGCCTCCGGAGCCCGGCGCCGCGGCCCTGCCTATTTTGGGTGTTCCGAGCCGCTGAGAGTGGCTCTATCGTGGCCGCGTGCCCACCCTCGCCGAGTTGCCGTACCCGCTGCTGGCCGCTACGGCGGTGGCCCTGGGGCTGGCCTTCGGCAGCTTCTTGAACGTCGTCGTCTACCGGTTGCCGCGCGGCCAAAGCGTCAGCCACCCGGGCTCCCGCTGCCCCGGCTGCGGCAAGCCCATCGCCCCTTACGACAACATCCCCGTCGTGAGCTGGCTCGTCCTCCGGGGCAAGGCTCGCTGTTGTGGGGCGCGCATCTCCCCGCGCTATCCGTCGATCGAGCTTTTGGGAGGGTTGCTCGCATGGGCCATCCTGGAGCTCGTCGTGTTGGCCTTGGCTCCCGAGACGCCGATCTGGCGGGCCGTGCTCGTGTTCGGCGTCTATCTCGCGCTCGGCCTCGGCCTGATCGCCGCGGCATTCATCGATCTGGAGCACATGGTCCTGCCCGACGAGATCACCGTCGGCGGCAGCCTGCTCGGGATCGCGTCAGTGCCGATACGGCACAATGTCGACTGGCTGCAGGCCGTCGTCGGCGGGCTGGTCGGCTTCCTGGTGGTGTGGCTCCCCTTCGATCTCTTCTATCGCTGGATCCGGGGGCAGCCGGGGATGGGGATGGGCGACGCCAAGCTCGTGATGCTTGCCGGTGTCTGGTTCGGCTGGCAAGGCGCCTTGTTCACGTTGATGGCCGGCGCCGTCCAGGGCACCCTGTTCGCGCTCGTGATCCTGCTCGTGAAGGGCCGGATCGAGGAGCCGGACGCGGTGCGGGAGGAGCGCGCGCAGATGCAACGGGAACTCGAAGCGGCGGAGGGTGAGGAGCGCCGCCGGCTGCTCGAAGAGCTCGAAAAGGATCCGATTTTCCAGGAGCCGGAAGCGGGGTTTGGCCGGGCGAGGCTGGCCTTCGGCCCGTTTTTGATCTTGGCCATCCTCGAATACATGCTGTTCGGCGAGCTGCTGGTCAGTGACTATCTTTTGACGTGATGCGAGCGGTTCGTCTCTTCGTCCCGGCGCTGCTGCTCGTGCCGGCGTGCGGCTCCGGCCTCCGGCGAGTGCCTACGGGGCCGCACCCGATGCGTGCCGTCGAGCCGCTGGTCGTGGAGTATCCGCCGCCGCCGGCTCAGCCCGCGATCATAGACAGTGACCCCGGGGAGCCGTGTCAGTGGATGGATGGCCACTACAGCTGGGCGCGGCGAGGATGGCAGTGGGTCGAGGGCGGCTGGGTCGTCCCGCCCAAGGGTTGCTACCGCGCGCCAGCCTCGCTGGTTTGGGTCGGGGCCGAGCAGAAGGGCGTGCTCTACTATACGGCGCCGCGCTGGTATCCGGCGGGCGCGGAGGCACTGGACGAAAAGCAAGTGCTTCGGGCGTGCGGGGAGCCGCGGCGTTGCGACGACCGGGGCCCCGCTCCCGCCGCGCCCAGCGAGCCTCCCGCGTGATCCGCCGGTTTCGGGCCCCCGGGCATGGCCGACCGGCGCCCGCTGATCTAGGTTTCGCGGCCATGGTCCGCCATATCTTTCGCGAATACGACATTCGCGGCGTCGCCGACCGCGACCTCACTGACGAAACGGTCCAGGCCATCGGCCGCGGTCTTGGACAGATGCTCGCGCCCCCGGGGCGCGCCGCGCGGATCGTGGTCGCGCGGGATTGCCGGAGCTCCAGCCCCCGCTTGTTCGACGCCCTGGTACAGGGGCTCGTCACCGCGGGGTGCGACGTCATCGACGTGGGGGTTGGGCCCACGCCGCTCCTGTACTTCGCCGTGCACCACCTGGACACCGACGGCGGCGTCATGATCACGGGCAGCCACAACCCCGCGCCGGACAACGGCTTCAAGATCATGCGGGGCAAAGCGTCCTTCTTCGGTCCCGAAATTCAACGCTTGCGCGAGCTGGTCGAACGGAACGCGCCGGCGCCGGACGCCCGCGGCTCGGTTCAGACCGTCCGGGTCGACGACGCCTATTTGGACAAGCTGCGCCGTTCGGTGAACCTGCAGCGCACGGACCTGAAGGTCGTGGTCGACGCCGGCAACGGCGCCGCCGGGCCGCTGGGGATCCATGCGCTGCGGTCCTGCGGCCTCGATCCGGTCGCTCTGTACTGCGAGATGGATGGCAGCTTTCCGAATCACCACCCCGATCCCACCGTCCCGAAGAACCTGGAAGACTTGATCGCCGCCGTTCGCCGGGAGGGCGCCGTGGTGGGGCTGGCGTGGGACGGCGACGGCGACCGGCTCGGCGTGGTGGACCAAAGCGGCGAGATCGTCTGGGGGGATCGGCTGCTGGCGCTGTTCGCGCGGGACGTCCTCAAGGCGCACCCGGGCGCCGCGGTGGTCGGGGACGTCAAGTGCTCACAAGTTTTGTTCGACGACGTCGCTCGTCACGGTGGGCGGCCCATCATGTGGAAGACCGGGCACTCGTTGATCAAGGCGAAGGTCAAGGAAGAGCAGGCGCTGCTTGCGGGTGAAATGAGCGGTCACATGTTCTTCGCCGACCGCTACCCGGGGTACGACGACGCCATCTACGCCGCGTTGCGTCTGATCGAGATCCTGGCGGCCGAGGGCCGCACCATCGAAGAGCTCTTGTCGGACCTTCCACGACGTCACGCCACGCCCGAGCTGCGGCTCGACTGCCCGGACGCTCTCAAGTTTCAGGTGGTCGAGCGGACGCGGCGCGAGCTCACCGGACGCGGAGCGCTGACGGACATCGACGGGGTGCGCATCACCTACGCCGACGGTGCCTGGGGGCTGGTCCGAGCCTCCAACACGGGGCCGGTGCTGGTGTTGCGGTTCGAAGCTCCCACGGAGGAGCGGCTCCTGGAGGTGCGCGCGGAGGTCGAAGCCGTGGTGCTCGCGGCGAGGGCCGAGCTCGAACGGGCGAACTGAGGCAGGGGTGGCGGCGGGTCGTATCGAAGGCAGCGGCTCGGAGCCGTGGACCGTGGCTCGCGTCCTGAGCTGGGCCAGCGAGGACTTCAAAAAGCGCGGCATCGACTCGGCGCGGCTCGACGCCGAGCTGCTCTTGGCGCACACGCTCGGGATCGACCGGGTCCGCCTCATCATCGATGCTCGGCGGCCGCTCGAGCCGGACGAGCTCGCGAGCTACCGCGAGCTCATCCGGCGACGCCGCGAACGAGAGCCGGTGGCCTACCTGCTCGGCGAGCGGGAGTTTTACGGGCTGCCGATGCGCGTCCGTCCGGGCGTGCTCATCCCGCGCCCCGATACGGAGACGCTGGTCGAGGTCGCGCTCGACCGCACCCGTGGCTCGGACATGTACGGGCGCCTGTTGGATCTGTGCACCGGTTCGGGCTGTGTGCTGCTCGCGTTCCACAAGCACCGCCCGACCTGGCAGGTGACCGGGGTCGACGTGTCCGACCAGGCCTTGGCGGTCGCGCGGGAGAACGCGACCCGGCTTGGGCTCTTGCACAACTGCCGGCTGCTGCTCGGTGATGGTTTCGAGCCCCTCCGGCCAGGCGAGCGCTTCGAGCTCATCACCGCCAATCCGCCGTACGTCTCTGAAAAGGACATGCAGGAGCTCGATCCCGGGATCTCGCGCTACGAGCCCCACCTGGCGCTCTTCGGCGGCGCGGAGGGTCTGGACCTGATACGCCGGATCATCAGGGAAGCCCCCGAGCGCCTGGTGACAGGCGGCGTGCTGGCGCTCGAAGTGGGCTACGATCAGGCCGATCGCGTCGCCGCCGCGCTGGCCGAGCGCGGCTTCGCCGACATCGATCGCCGCCGCGACTACGGGGGGCACCAGCGGGTGATCAGCGGGAGCTGGCCAGACGCTGCGCAAGACCCGGCGCCCTGATCGTCG
>Ga0079224_100010527_pt1 | contig 12693 bp, 8 predicted proteins | sample Stecom2015_FD_80414 | JGI IMG/M metagenome (GOLD analysis project Ga0079224, IMG submission 80414) | Agricultural soil microbial communities from Utah to study Nitrogen management - Steer compost 2015 | ecosystem: Environmental > Terrestrial > Soil > Agricultural land | place: USA: Utah...
CCTCCCCGATCAGCAACTGGACCCTGCAGTTCACCCTGGCCAACGTGAACATCTCCAACGGCTGGAACGGCGACTGGACCCAGAACGGCTCCCAGATCACCGTGACCGCCCCCGCCTGGAACGCCACCCTCAACCCCGGTCAGAGCACCGAACTCGGCTTCGTCGCCGACAAGACCGGCAGCGTCTCCACCCCCACCCAGTTCACCCTCAACGGAGCCACCTGCTCCTGACGGTGACCTGACCACCTGAAACACACCAACGGGGCCGCCGCGCCACCGGCGCGGCGGCCCCGCCACGCCGCAGAAGCAGCACACCGACACCGGGACCGGAAAACCGAGAAGCCGCACCAGTGCGGTGCGCACAGCGCGTGCGACCATTGGTGCGGCTTTCCTGGGTTCGCTCTGCTCCAGCCTGTCGAACTGCGGAGAGTCGATGTCTTCAGTGTCCGAGGGGGGACTTGAACCCCCATGCCCTTAACGGGCACTAGCACCTCAAGCTAGCGCGTCTACCTATTCCGCCACCCGGACGGGGTGCCCTCGGCGGCTCACCGCCGGACAAGGACAACCATAGCAAAACTCTGGCGTGGCCCGTACGTCGATAATCCGGGGCTGGCTGGTCGAACCCGCGGAACGGGCGCCGGAATCGCTGCGGGAACAGGCCGAATCGGCACGGAGTACGGGACGATGGCGGGAAGACCCGAGCACGGAGAGGAACGGTGTGCGACCCATGACGGACCAGGACGGGATGAGCGCGGCCGAGGTCGAGGTGGTGGACCTGTGCCGGGAGCTCATCGCGATCGACACGTCCAACTACGGGGACCACTCGGGGCCGGGGGAACGGGCGGCCGCCGAGTACGTCGCCGCCAAACTCGACGAGGTCGGTCTGGAGACGACGATCTACGAGCCGCACCCCGGACGCAGCAGCCTGGTGGCGCGGATCGAGGGCACCGACCCGTCCCGGCCGCCGCTGCTGGTGCAGGGGCACCTCGACGTCGTCCCCGCGGACGCGGCGGACTGGACCCACCACCCGTTCTCCGGCGAGATCGCCGACGGGTGCGTGTGGGGCCGGGGCGCGGTCGACATGAAGGACATGGACGCGATGATGCTGGCGGTGGTGCGCCAGCGGCTCCGCGAGGGGCGCCGACCGCCGCGCGACATCGTGCTCGCCTTCCTCGCCGACGAGGAGGCGGGAGGGACGTACGGCGCCCACTGGCTGGTCGACAAGCACCCCGAACTGTTCGCCGACTGCACCGAGGCGATCAGCGAGGTCGGCGGATTCAGCGTCACGGTCGGCGAGAACCGGCGGCTGTACCTCATCGAGACCGCGGAGAAGGGCCTGGCGTGGATGCGGCTGACCGCGCGCGGCACCGCGGGCCACGGCTCGATGGTCAACGAGGACAACGCCGTCACCGAGCTGGCCGAGGCTGTGGCCCGGCTCGGCCGGCACCGGTTCCCGGTCCGCCTCACCCCCGCCGTACGGGGCTTCCTGGAGGAGGTGTGCGAGGCGTTCGGCCTGGAGTTCCGCGAGGACGACGTGGAGGCCACCGTGGCCCGGCTCGGCCCGGTCGCCAGCATGGTCGGCGCGACCCTGCGCAACTCGGTCAACCCCACGGTCCTGTCCGGTGGCTACAAGGCCAACGTCATCCCCGGTGAGGCCACCGCGCAGGTGGACGGCCGCTTCCTGCCCGGGCTGGAGGAGGAGTTCTTCGCCGAGATCGACCGGCTGCTGGGGCCGAAGGTCACCCGCGAGTTCATCCGCTACCTGCCCGCCGTGCAGACCGAGTTCACCGGCGGCATCGTCACCGCCATGACCGAGTCGCTGCTGGCCGAGGACCCCGGGGCCAAGGCGGTGCCGTACTGCATGTCCGGCGGTACCGACGCCAAGGCCTTCGCCGAACTGGGCATCCGCAACTTCGGCTTCGTGCCGCTGCGGCTGCCCGCGGACCTCGACTTCGCCGGCATGTTCCACGGAGTGGACGAACGGGTCCCCGTGGACGCCCTCCGGTTCGGGGTGCGCGTCCTGGACCGCTTCCTCGACCTCGCCTGAGCGGACGCTCCGGGGCCGCGCCGGCCGCGGCCCCGGAGCAGGTCGGGGACGGACACGCCCGGTTGCTCGGTGAAATGAATCTCTTACTCGGTGCTACCGTTACTTTGCGTTCGGAGAGTTGGCTCTCCGTGTCAGTGGTGGGATCGGTCCTGCTCAGCCGTTGTCACTGAGGGGTTGTTCATGGTGTGCTCGGGTCGCGGACGACAGGGTGTGCCCGGTCGCGCGGTCCGCCGCGCCGCCCCTCCCGCTCCCGGCCGTCTCCCGGCCGTCGGCGCTTCGGCAGCGGCCGGAGGGCCGTGCGCCGGAGCCGGTGAGGTGCTCGCCGACTCCGCCTCTCCCAGCGCCTCGAAGACGGCGGGAGAGCCCACCACGACCGCCGCTCCTCTTCGGGACGGTGGTGTCTCCCCCTTCTCCGTCGGTCTCCCGGCACCCGGACCGCCACGGCGACGCCCCCGCAGCCGTCCCCACCTGATCAGCCGGTACGCGGCCGCACCCGCCCGGCACGGCACGCGAGCGGACGGTGCCCCCGCAGCCGGGTGACGCCCGGCACCGCCGCGTCCGCCGAGACCAACTACTGCTCAGAGGGAGAACACCCATGCACGCACCCGTGCGGAACACGACCTTCGCCGCCCTGGTCACCGCGGGTCTCTTCGCGGTCGGCCCGGCGGCGCACGCCGACACGGTCTCCGACGACCACGGCCCGGTGGCTGGCGGGAACGAGTGGGAGCCCCTGGTCGGCACCTCGATCAGGGTCTGCGGCGACTCCATCGCGGTCCTGGAGCACTCGGCGGTCTGCTCCGCCGGCGCCCCGCCGGCCAGGACCGGTGCGGAACGTCCTGTCCTCCCGGAGGAGCCGGGGGAGGCCCCCCACCGGTGCGGGGCGGAGGAGCACTGTCCCATCCGGGACCGGGCCGCCGAGGAGGCCCCGGTCGCCGAGCGGCCGGAGGAGGCCGACAGCGCGGACGAGACCCCGGCCGGGCCGGTGCGCACCGTCGAGCCGGGGCCGGTGGTCGAGGAGCGGCCGTCCGGGGAGGAGGAGGCGTCCCCCGGGGAGGAGGAGGCCGCCGCCGCGGCTCCCGAGGGAGCTCTTCCGCAGGAGCTCCCCGAGGTGCCGCGGATCCCGGAACCGGTGGTGTATCCCGAAGTGCCGGAGGCCGCCGCCTACGCGCTCACGGGAACCGGGTCCCACGACGCCCCGCTGCTCACCGCGGGGGTCGCCACGGTCCTGCTGGGCGGGGTGGCGATCTACGTCGGATACGGCCTCGGGCGCAGCGACCGTCCGAACCTGTTCCGGTGACGGCGCGGCCGGGCGGCGGTGGACGGCGGAGCGCCGCGTCGCCGACCCGGCCCCGCGCCGCCACGGAGGCGACCTGTCCGCGCCCCGCCGCGGGGCGCGGACAGGTCCCGGTATTTTTGTGTCTGAAATCACACCAGTCTTGGTTGTCGGATGATCCGGCGTCGTAGGGTGACACGGCGGCTGCCGTCCAGGTACACACGTACCCGGGCCAGCTCCCACCGGCCGTACTCGGCGTGTTCGGTCAGGGCCTGACGGGCCGCGCTGCGCGAGGTGCCGCGCGGGAAGCGGAGTTCCTGGTATTCGTACTCAAGCATTGCGTTTATTCTGCGACTGCCGACGGGTGTTACGCCAGAGCGTTGACCCGCACGGACTGAGGACAGCGCTCCTCCCGCAGCGGAGGAGGCCCGGACCGCGGCCCACCACGCGGGCCAGGATGTGCGAGAGGGCACCGGGCGGAGTCGGTTAACGTCGAAGTTTGGGCAACTGACACCGCGCGTCGCGGAGTGGACGCGTGAACGCGAGGCGAGACGTAGGGGAAGACGTGCCACCCAAGAAGGGCAGTGCCGGAGACGGCGTGAAGGACACCGCACGGGGCGGAGGAAACAAACTCGTCATCGTCGAGTCGCCGGCGAAGGCCAAGACGATCGCGGGCTACCTCGGCCGCGGCTACGTCGTGGAGTCCAGCATCGGCCACATTCGGGACCTGCCGACCAAGGCCGCGGAGATCCCGGCCCGCTACAAGGACGAGCCGTGGGCGCGCCTGGGGGTGAACGTCGACCACGACTTCGAGCCCCTCTACGTCGTCAACGCCAACAAGAAGGCCCAGGTCAAGAAGCTCAAGGAGCTGCTGGCCGAGGCCGACGAACTGTACCTGGCCACCGATGAGGACCGTGAGGGCGAGGCGATCGCCTGGCACCTGCGCGAGGAGCTCAAACCCAAGATCCCGGTCAAGCGCATGGTGTTCAACGAGATCACCGAGGACGCCATCCGCCATGCCGCCCAGCACACCCGCGACCTCAACCTGCGGCTGGTCGACGCCCAGGAGACCCGCCGCATCCTCGACCGGCTCTACGGCTACGAGGTCTCCCCGGTGCTGTGGAAGAAGGTCATGCCCAGCCTCTCGGCGGGCCGGGTGCAGTCCGTGGCGACCCGCCTGGTGGTCGAGCGGGAACGCGAGCGCATCGCGTTCACCGCGGCCGAGTACTGGGGTCTCAAGGCCGTCTTCGACGCGCCCGCCGGCCAGGACGGGGACGAGCCGACCGCCTTCCCGGCCACGCTGACCGTCCTCGACGGCGACCGCGTCGCCCAGGGGCGCGACTTCACCGCCCAGGGCACGCTGCGCTCCGCCAAGGGGGTGCGCCACCTCGACGAGGAGGCCGCCCGGGGGCTCGCCGCCCGCCTGAGCGGGGCCGACTACACGGTGCGCTCGGTGGAGCGCAAACCCTACCGGCGCTCCCCGTACGCGCCGTTCCGCACCACCACCCTGCAGCAGGAGTCCTCGCGCAAGCTCGGCCTGTCGGCCAAGCAGACCATGCAGGTGGCGCAGCGGCTGTACGAGAACGGCTACATCACCTACATGCGCACCGACAGCACCACCCTGTCGGAGAGCGCGGTGGCGGCCGCCCGGGCGCAGGTCGCCAGCCTGTACGGCGACGCCTACCTGCCCGCCAAGCCGCGCAGCTACGCCAGCAAGGTCAAGAACGCCCAGGAGGCCCACGAGGCGATCCGCCCGGCGGGCGACACCTTCCGCACCCCCGCCGAGACGGGGCTGAGCGGAGTCGAGCTCCGCCTCTACGAACTCATCTGGAAGCGCACCGTCGCCTCCCAGATGAAGGACGCCGTCGGCGAGTCGGTGAGCGTCCGCGTCGAGGGCGTCTCCAGCGCCGGCGAGCGCGCGGAGTTCTCCGCCACCGGAAAGATCATCACCTTCCACGGCTTCCTCAAGGCCTACGTGGAGGGCTCCGACGATCCGCAGGCCGAACTCGACGACCGGGAGCGGCGGCTGCCGCCCCTGGCGGAGGGCGACCCGCTGCGGGCCGAGAGCGTCGAGGCCGAGGGGCACAGCACCCGCCCGCCCGCCCGCTACACCGAGGCGTCGCTCGTCAAGGAGCTGGAGGAGCGCGAGATCGGCCGTCCCTCCACCTACGCCACCATCATCGGCACCATCCTCGAACGCGGCTACGTGTTCAAGAAGGGGTCGGCGCTGGTGCCGTCGTTCCTGGCCTTCGCCGTGGTGCAGCTGCTGGAGCGGCACTTCGGCCACCTGGTCGACTACGACTTCACCGCGCGCATGGAGGACATGCTCGACGCCATCGCCCGCGGCGAGGCCGAACGGGTGCCGTGGCTGCGCCGGTTCTACTTCGGCAGCGACGGCGAGGCCGGGCTGAAGGAACTGGTCAGCGACCACCTCGGGGAGATCGACCCCAAGGAGATCAGCTCCTTCCCGCTGCCCGGCACCGACATCGTGCTGCGGGTCGGCCGCTACGGCCCCTACCTGGAGCGCGACGGCCAGCGGGTGAACGTGCCCGAGGACCTCGCCCCCGACGAGCTGACCAGGGAACGGGCCGAGGAGCTGTTCGCCCAGCCCAGCGGGGACCGCGAACTCGGCAAGGACCCGGAGACGGGGCGGACCATCGTGGCCAAGAACGGCCGTTTCGGTCCCTACGTCACCGAGATCATCGAGGAGCCCGACCCCGCCGAGGCCGAGAGCAAGGCGAAGGGGCGCCGCAGGACCGCCGCGCCCAAGCCGCGCACCGCGTCCCTGCTGAAGTCCATGTCGCTGGACACGGTCACCCTGGAGGACGCGCTGCGGCTGCTGTCGCTGCCGCGGGTGGTCGGGGAGATCGACGGCGAGCAGGTCACGGCACAGAACGGACGGTTCGGACCGTACCTGAAGAAGGGCAGCGACAGCCGCTCCCTGGAGACCGAGGAGCAGCTGTTCACGGTCACCATCGAGCAGGCCAGGGAGCTGTTCGCGCAGCCGAAGAAGCGGCGCAGCCGCGCCGCGGCGCCGCCGCTGCGGGAACTCGGCCCGGACCCCGAGACCGGCAGGCCCATGGTGATCAAGGAGGGCCGCTTCGGCCCCTACGTCACCGACGGGGAGAGCAACGCCTCCCTGCGCAAGGGCGACGACGTGGAGTCGATCACGGTGGAGCGCGCCGCCGAACTCCTGGCCGACCGCCGGGCCAAGGCCCCGGCGAAGAAGACGGCGTCCCGTACGACCGCGAAGAAGACCGCGGCCAAGAAGACGACGACGAAGAGCACCGCCAAGAAGTCCTGAACGGCGGCCGCGCGGGGCCGCGGATCCCGAAAGCCTCCCCCGCGCGGAGCCGGGCCGCGGCGGCCCGTCCCGGCCGCCGCGGTGGAACATCGCTCTCCGCTGTTTTCGGACCGGGACCGCGTTTCCCACGGGACACGGGCGCCCGAAGTCCGGGAGAGGCCGCGTCCGCGGAAGAAGCCGGAAAAAGATGTCCGAAAATACCGATAGCGGCCGATCCGTAAGCGTTGCATGATTCGTCCCCATCGCTACGCTGGTCGCCATGAGCAGACCCGCACCCCTCGGAGCGCCCGGCGAGGCGCGCACCGTTCTCGCGATCACGCCGTTCCGGCGGCTGTGGATCTCGCTGTCCCTGTCCAGCCTCGGTGACTGGCTGAGCCTGTTGGCCCTGATGTCCCTGGCCGCGATCCTCACCGAGGGCGAGGAGGCGGTGATCCAGTACTTCGCGGTGAGCGGAGTGGTGGTCCTCAAGGTGCTCCCCTCGGTGCTGCTCAGTCCCATCGCGGGGGTGCTGGCCGACCGCGTCGACCGCCGGCTCACCATGGTCGTCGGCGACGTCGTCCGCGGCCTGCTCTACATCTCGATCCCCGTCGTGGGCCGCCTGGACTGGCTGCTCATCGCCAACTTCCTGGCCGAGTGCGTGGCGCTGTTCTGGGGGCCCGCCAAGGACGCCACCGTGCCCAACCTGGTGCCCCGGCACCGGCTGGAGCAGGCCAACCAGCTCAGCCTGCTCACCACCTACGGCTCGGCCCCGGTGGCCGCGGGACTCTTCGCGCTGCTGGCCTCCCTCAGCACGGTGCTGGGCGCCCTCTTCCCCGCGATGCGCGCCCCCGAGGCGGACATCGCCCTCTACATCAACGGCGTCACCTTCTTCGTCGCCGCCGCCGTCATCTGGCGCCTGCCCATTCCCGCCACCCGCACCGCCGACGGCCCCACCCGCCCGTCGGCGTTCCGTGCCTTCTGGGAGGGCCTGCGCTTCGTCGGAACCACCAGGCTGGTGCGCGGCCTGATGCTGGGCATGCTGGGCGCGTTCGCCGCGGGCGGCGCGGTCATCGGCGTGGCGCGGATCTACGTGACCCACCTCGGCGCGGGCAACGCCGGGTTCGGCGTGCTGTTCGGGGCGGTCTTCACCGGAATGGCGATCGGCATGCTCCTCGGCCCCCGCGTGCTGCGCGACTTCAGCCGCCGCCGCCTGTTCGGCCTGTCCCTGATCGGCGCCGGGGCGGCGCTGCTGCTGGTCGGACTGGTCAGCGACATGGTGCTGGCCGCGGTGCTCACCACGCTCCTGGGCGTCGGCGCGGGCATCGCCTGGGTGATCGGCCTGACCCTGCTGGGACAGGAGGTCGAGGACGAGATCCGCGGCCGCACCTTCGCGTTCCTGCACGTCATGGCCCGCGTGGTGCTGCTGGGGTCGGTCGCGGCGGCCCCGCTGCTCGCGGCCACGATGGGGGCCCGCACCCTCCGGGCGGGAGAACTGGCCTACGAGTTCCACGGCTCGGCCGGGGTGCTGCTGATCGCCGCGGTCCTGCTGATCCTGGTGTCGCTGGTGGCCTACTGGCAGATGAACGAGGGCCACGAGACCTCGCTGCTGGCCGAACTGAAGACCGTGCTGGGCGGCAGGGCGCCCGAGGACGACGGGGCCGAACGGCACAGCGGCCTGTTCGTGGTGCTGGAGGGCGGCGAGGGATCCGGCAAGTCCACCCAGGTCCGCGAGATCGCGGTGTGGCTGCGGGAGGAGGGCTTCGACGTGCTCACCACCCGCGAACCGGGAGCCACCAAACTGGGCATGCGGCTGCGCACGATGCTGCTGGACAAGGCGAACGCGGGCATGGCGGCGCGCACCGAGGCGCTGCTGTACGCGGCGGACCGGGCCGAGCACGTCGAGACGGTGATCCGGCCCGCGCTGGAACGCGGCGCGATCGTCGTCAGCGACCGCTACGTCGACTCCACCCTCGCCTACCAGGGCGCCGGACGGGAACTCGACGCCGACGAGGTCGCCCAGCTCAACGACTGGGCCACCGGGCGGCTGGTGCCGGACCTGACCATCCTGCTGGACCTGCCCGTCGAGGAGGGGCTGCGGCGGCACTCCGACCGCCCCGCCGACCGGCTGGAGTCGGAGTCCCTGGAGTTCCACGAGCGGGTCCGCCGCGGCTTCCTGGAACTGGCCGACCGCGACCCCGAACGCTACCTGGTGCTGGACGCCAGGGAGCCGCAGGAGGCCGTCACCAAGGCCATCCGGCGGCACCTGCGCCGGATGCTGCCCGACCCGGTCCCCGGCGACGCCGAGGAGATCACCGGGATGATCCCGATCATCAAGGAGTGACCGGCAGGACGGCACCGCCCCGCCGCCGGAGCGACGGGACCGGGAGCCGTCCCGGAGCACGGCCGGGAGGAGCGTCCCGCGGCGGGCGGGACGAACCCGCCCCGGCTGTCGGCGCGCCCTCCTATGCTGGGCGGTGATGAGCGTCTTCGACGACCTGGTGGGCCAGGACACGGTGATCCAGCAGCTGCGTTCCGCCGCGAGCGCGGCCGACCGCCTGCTCTCCGGTGGTGACGGTACGGGCATGACCCACGCGTGGCTGTTCACCGGACCGCCCGGATCGGGACGGTCGCGGGCGGCCCGGGCGTTCGCCGCCGCCCTGCAGTGCGACGACGGCGGCTGCGGCCACTGCTCCTCCTGCCACCAGGTGTCCGCCGGCACCCACCCCGACGTGCTGTACGTGCGTCCCAGCGGACTCAGCTTCGGCGTGGAGCAGACCCGCGAACTGGTCATGCGCGCCGCCTCCAGCCCCACGGGGGGCCGCTTCCGGGTGGTGCTGTTCGAGGACGCCGACCGCGCCACCGAGGCCGCCTCCAACGCCCTGCTCAAAGCGGTCGAGGAACCCGCCGCGCGCACGGTGTGGCTGCTGTGCACCCCCACCGCCGAGGACCTGCTCGTCACCATCCGCTCCCGCTGCCGTCTGGTGACGCTGCGCACCCCCAGCACCCGGGCGATCGTCGAGGCCCTGGTCGAGCGGGACGGCGTCGAGGAGGCCCGGGCCGTGGAGGCGGCGCGCGCCGCGGCCGGGCACCTGGACCGCGCCCGCGCCCTGGCCACCGACGAGACGGCCCGCCGGCGACGCGAGGAGGTCCTCGCCATCCCCGCCCGCCTCGACAGCCTCGGCGCCTGCGTGCAGGCCGCCGCGCGGCTGTACGAGATCGCCGAGGCCGAGGCCAAGGAGAGCACCGCGGCCCTGGACGAGCAGGAACGGGCCGACCTCAGGGCCGCGTTCGGCGAGGGCGCCACCGGCCGGGGCGTGGCCAAGGCCGTGCGGGGCGCCGCCGGAGCCCTCAAGGAACTGGAGGAGCGGCAGAAGCGCCGCGCCACCCGGCTCAAACGCGACGCCTACGACACCTTCCTGATGGACCTGGTCGCCTTCTACCGCGACGTGCTGGCCGTCCAGCTCGGCGCTTCGGTGGAGCTGGCCACCGGCGACCACGACGCCGACCTGCGCCGCGTCGCGCGCTCCAGCACCCCGGAGGCCACCCTGCGCCGCATCGACGCCGTCATGGAGTGCCGCCGCCGCATCAGCGCCAACGTCCACCCGCAGATCGCGATGGAGGCGATGACCGCGGCCCTGTACCTGGGCTGAGAGCACGGCGCCCTGGCACCGGCCGCCCGCCGGTCCTAGTCTGGCCCCCATGCCCATGATGATGGCGGTGACCTTCGAACGGTACGGACGGCTCCACTACCTCGACCCCGGGCGGACCACCCCCCGCGTGGGCGACAAGGTGCTCGTCCCCACCGACGGGGGAGTCGAGGTGGCCGAGTGCGTGTGGGCGCCGCAGTGGGTCAGCGAGGACGTCGAGGGACTCCCGGTGTGCCTGGGCATCGCCACCGAGGAGGACCTGGCCCGCGCCGAGCAGGCCCGCCGCCGCCGCGCCGAGGCGCGCCGTACCGTCCGGCGGCTGGTCCGCGCGCACGGACTGGACATGAAGGTCGTCGGCGTCGACCACGCCGCGGGCAGCGACGTCTTCACCGTCTACTACACCTCGCCCTCGCGGGTGGACTTCCGCGCACTGCTGCGGGAGTTGAGCCGTACCCTGGGAGCGCGGGTACGGCTCACCAGGCTCTCCGCACGCGACGAGGCCCGCCTCCGCGGCGGCATCGGCTCGTGCGGACGCGACCTGTGCTGCGCCACCTTCCTCACCGGCTTCGAACCGGTGACCATGCGCATGGCCGGGGCGCAGAACCTGCCCCCCAACCCCATGCGGATCTCGGGGGCCTGCGGCAAGCTGATGTGCTGCCTGAGATACGAGCACGAGCTGTACCAGGAGTTCAGGGCGGACCTGCCCCGGGGAAGCCGGGTGCGCGTCCCCGACGGCGACGGGGTCGTCATCGGACACGACGTTCCGGCGGAGAGGGTCGTGGTCCGCCTCGACGCCACCGGGCGGCGCTGCTCGTGCGACCGCGCGGACGTCTGCGGTCCCAGACAGGCATACGAGAGCGCCCACCGGGGCGGGACGGAAAGAGCGGGAGCGAGTGGGAACGAAGGGCTGGAGCGGCGCGGTGCTGGCGGTGGCGCTGCTGGCGACGGGATGCGCTGAGACGGACCGCACCGAGGCGTCCGAGGCGGAGGACCCGCTGGCCGTCTTCTACGGGCAGGACATCGACTGGCAGGAGTGCGACGGCCGCTTCGAGTGCGGGACCTTCGAGGTCCCCATGGACTACGACGACCCGTCCGGACGGCGCCTGGAGATCGCGGTGAAGCGGCTGCCGGCCTCCGGGAGCGACCGGATCGGCTCGCTGGTGGTCAACCCCGGCGGACCGGGCGGCTCCGGGCTGGACTACGTCAGCGCCGCCCCCGCCGCCTTCAGCCGGCAGGTACGCGAACGGTTCGACATCGTCGGCTTCGACCCGCGCGGCGTGGGACAGAGCTCCCCGGTGTACTGCATGGACAGCGCGGAGCTGGACGAGTTCCTCGGCTTCCAGCTGCAGAGCGCGGACGGCACCGGCGACCCCACCGCGGCCACCGACGCCAGCGTCGAGGAGTTCGTCCGGCTCAACCGCGACTTCGTCGAGGCGTGCCAGGAGCGCTCCGGCGAACTGATCCACCACGTGGGCACCGCCAACGTCGCCCGGGACCTGGACGTGCTGCGGGAGGTGCTCGGCGACGACGGGCTCACCTACCTCGGCAAGTCCTACGGCACCTCCATCGGCGCCCACTACGCCGAGCTGTTCGGCGCCAACGTGCGGGCCCTGGTGCTGGACGGCGCGGTCACCCCGCACGGCGACCAGCTGGAGCTCAGCGTCGAACAGGCGGGCGGGTTCACCACGGCGCTGCACGCCTTCGTCGAGGACTGCCTGAGCCGACCCGACTGCCCCCTGGCGGACGGCGACGACGCCACCGTGGCGGACGGCGTCGCGCGGATCGCCGAACTGCTGGAGCGGGCCGCGGCCGAGCCGCTGGACAACCGGGTGGACGGCCGCGAGGTCAACCGGACCCGCGTGGAACTGGGGGTGCTCGCCGCGCTGTACAGCGAGTCGTTCTGGCCCCAGGTGCGCACCGGGCTCACCGAGGCGATCCACGACGGCGACGGCACCGTGCTGCTCCAGCTCGGCGACGTGCTGTACAGCCGCGACAGCGACGGGGTCTACGAGAACTCCCTGGCCGCGCTGATCGCGGTGAACTGCGCGGACCGTCCGGGTCCGCGTGACGTCGCCGCCTACGAGGAGGCCGCGCGTACCGTCGGCCGGACGGCGCCGCTGTTCGGCCCCTCCCTGGCATGGGGGGCGCTGACCTGCGCCTACTGGCCGAAGGAGGCGCAGGAGGACGCGCTGTCCGAGATCGACGGCGACAGCGCGCCGCCCGTCCTGGTCGTGGGGACCACCCGTGACTCCGCCACCCCGTACGAGTGGGCCGAGGAGATGGCCGCGGCCCTGGACTCGGGCGTGCTGCTCACCTGGGAGGGGGACGGCCACACCGCCTACGGCTCGGACCCCTGCGTGGACGACGAGGTCGACGCCTACCTGCTGGAGGGCGAGGTACCCGAGGACGGGACCGTCTGCGCCCTCTGAGGCGCCGGGGAGGGC
>Ga0079224_100010528_pt1 | contig 12692 bp, 12 predicted proteins | sample Stecom2015_FD_80414 | JGI IMG/M metagenome (GOLD analysis project Ga0079224, IMG submission 80414) | Agricultural soil microbial communities from Utah to study Nitrogen management - Steer compost 2015 | ecosystem: Environmental > Terrestrial > Soil > Agricultural land | place: USA: Utah...
GAAGTTCCAGGGCAAGGACGACGACCCCATCATCCAGAAGCTCGACGTGCACTCCCAGCCGGGACACAACCACAGCTCGATGGGGCAGCCCAACGAGGCCGACGGAAAATGGCTTCTGTCGCTCAACAAGTTCTCGAAGGATCGCTTCTTGAACGTGGGTCCGCTGAAGCCGGAGTGCGACCAGCTGATCGACATCTCAGGCGAGGAGATGGTGCTAGTGCACGACTCGCCCACCTTCGCCGAGCCGCACGATGCGACCATCATCCACCGCTCCAAGGTCAATCCGATCAGCATCTGGAAGCGCGACGATCCAATGTGGGAGGACGCTCGCAAGCAGGCCCAGGCCGACGGCGTCGAGCTCGAATCCACGAGCAAAGTCGTGCGCGACGGCGACAAGGTGCGCGTGTACATGATTTCGGTCGCGCCCACATTCAGCATCACCGACTTCACCGTCCGGCAGGGCGATGAGGTGACTGTCTACGTGACCAACCTCGACACGGTGGAGGATCTGACCCACGGCTTCACGATCGTCAACTACGGCGTGGCGATGGAGATCGGCCCGCAGGCGACCTCTTCGGTCACCTTCGTCGCCGATCGACCCGGCGTCTATTGGTACTACTGCCAGTGGTTCTGCCATGCGCTGCACATGGAGATGAAAGGGCGCATGCTCGTGGAGCCCCGTAAGGCCTGACGATGCATGCCGCCCGGCGCACCGTGGCTTTGGCGCTGGCGACGGCCTGGACGGCGTTCTCTGCTGCGGAAAGCGCGCACGCACGTGAGGGAGAAACGCGAAACGCCGCCGCAGGCGGCGAGCGTCGCGTGGCGCCGGGCGAGAATCTGCAGTCGCTGATCGATGCTGCCCGGCCCGGCGCCGTGCTGCGGCTCGCGCCTGGCCGGCACGCCGGCCCCGTGCACATCACCCGACCGCTCGCCTTGGTGGGCGAATCGGGCGCCGCCCTCGCCGGTTCCGGCGAGGGCAGCGTCATCCTGGTCGAAGCGCCCGACGTGCGCATCGAGAATCTGACGATCACCGGCTCGGGCGTCGACGTGCCGGGCATGGACTCAGCGATCCTGCTGCGCCAGAGCGCCGAGCGCGCGCTGGTGCGGTCCAATCACCTGCACGGCAACCTTTTCGGGGTCTACATCCACGGCGCGGCCGCTTCGCTGGTCGAGAACAACACCATCGTCGGGCGCGACGATCTGCGGCTCGCCGAAGCCGGCGACGGCGTGTCGATCTGGAACGCGCCCGGCGCCGCCGTCGTGAACAACACCATCCGTCACGGGCGCGACGGTATTTTCGTGAAGATCAGCCGGGCGAATGTGTTCGAGCGCAACCGCTTCTCAGGCCTGCGCTTCGCCATCCACTACATGTGGACGCACGACACCCGCATCGTCGGCAATCGCTCGCAGGGCAACCACGTCGCCTGGGCCATCATGTACTCGGACCGGCTGGAGATACGCGACAACGTGTCCGATGGCGACCGCGATCATGGCCTCCTGCTCAATTCCGCCAACGATTCGCGCGTGATCGCCAACGTCGTGCGACACGGGGGCGAGAAGTGCGTGTTCGTCTACAACGCCAACCGCAACCTGCTGTACGACAACTGGTTCGAAAGTTGTCCGATCGGTATTCACTTCACGGCCGGTTCGGAGGGCAACATTCTGAGCGGCAACGCTTTCATCAACAATCGCATCCAGGTGAAGTACGTCGGCGCGCGCTTCGTCGACTGGTCTCATGAAGGCCGTGGCAACTACTGGAGCGACAACCCGGCCTTCGACCTCGACGGCGACGGCGTCGCGGACCGCCCTTATCGGCCCAACGACGTCATGGACCTCGTGCTCTGGACGCTGCCGGCCGCCAAGGCGCTGACGAGCAGCCCCGCGGTGCAGATGGTTCGCTGGGCGCAGGCGCGCTTTCCGGCGCTGTATCCAGGCGGCGTCGTCGACAGCGCGCCGCTCATGCGCCCCGCGATGACGCCGCCATCGCCTGCGCCATGACCCCGGTGGCCGAATGGCGTGCGGCTACGAAGCGCTATCGCGACGTGACCGCGGTCGAGCAGGTTTCGCTTCGGCTCGAGGCGGGTGAAGCGACCGCACTGGTGGGCCATAACGGCGCGGGCAAGACGACATTGATCAAGATGCTGCTCGGATTGATCCGTCCTAGCGAAGGCAGCGTGGTCATCGGCGGCGCCGATCCAGCAGGCGCCCAGGGTGCGCCAGCGCGCCGCAAGATTGGTTTCTTGCCGGAGAACGTCGCTTTTCACGGCGCCATGACAGGCAACGAGTTGATGGCCTTCTATGCTCGGCTGAAGGGCGAATCGCGCCGGCGCAACGCTGAGTTGCTGGCGCGGGTCGGCATCGCCCATGCAGCCGATCGCCGCGTCGCGACCTATTCAAAAGGGATGCGACAACGCCTCGGCATCGCCCAGGCGCTGATCGGCGAGCCGCGCCTGCTGCTCTTCGACGAGCCGACCAGCGGGCTCGATCCCGACTCCCGCCGCGAGGTCTACGAGATGATCGACCGGCTGCGCGAGAACGGAGCGACGGTGCTGATCTCCACTCACGCGCTGAGCGAAATCGAGCCGCGCGTGGATCGCATCGCCATCGTGCATCGGGGCCGTCTGCTCGCCGCCGGAACGCTCGCCGCGCTGCGCAGTCGTCTCGCCGCCGACGCCCGCATGCGCGTGCGCGCGCGGCGGTGCTCGACCGGCAAGCTGCTCGCCATGCTCCCGCAAGCGGTGCGCTGCGAGGAGCGAAGCGACAGCGCGCTCACGCTCACCGTCCCGTCGCACGCCAAGATGCTGGCGTTGCGCGCCATCGTCGAGGCTGGCGAGTTGGTCGACGATATCGAGATCTCTGCACCGGGCTTGCAGGAGCTCTACACGCAGCTGACCGGCGCCGCGGAGGAGAATGAGTCGTGCAAGCGCTGATCATCGCGGCTCAGGAGATCCGCGTCGGTCTGCGCAACCGTTGGGTGCTCGCCACGACGTTGGTCATGGCCGCGCTTGCGCTGTCGCTCGCCCTGCTCGGCAGCGCGCCGACCGGCGCGGTGAAGGCCGATCCGCTGGCTGTGGTGGTGGTCAGCCTCGCGAGCCTCACCATTTTTCTCGTGCCGCTGATCGCGCTGCTGCTCTCGTTCGACGCCATCGTAGGCGAGCAGGAGCGCGGCACGCTGATGCTCCTGCTCTCCTACCCTGTGTCGCGCTGGCAGGTCGTCCTCGGCAAGGGGCTCGGGCACGTCGCGATACTCGCGATCGCCACCGTACTCGGCTACAGCGCAGCCGCGATCGCACTGTCGCTCAAGGGTGGAGTCGGCGCAGCCGCCTGGCAAGCCTACGCCGCGATGGTGCTCACCTCGGTCATGCTCGGCGCGGCGTTCGTCGCCATGGGCTGTCTCGCAAGCGCGCTGGTGCGCGAACGCGCGACCGCCGCGGGCCTCGCCGTGGGCGTCTGGCTCTTTTTCGTGCTGCTCTACGACACGGCGCTGCTCGGCGTGCTGGTCGCCGACCAAGGCCGGATCCTCGGCCAGGCGCAGCTCGATGCGCTGCTGTTCCTCAATCCTACGGACGTCTACCGCCTCTTCAACATGACCGCGAGCGAAAGCGTTTCGGTCTACAGCGGCATGGCGGGTCCCGGCGACCCAACCGCATCGCCGCCGGCCGCGTATATCGGGGCGCTCGCGTTGTGGATCATCGTACCGCTGGCGGCCGCGATCGTCGCATTCCGCAGGAGGGCTTTGTGATGCGACCGTTCTCGCTGGCGCTGGCCACTTTGCTCGGCGCAGCCTTGATCGGCGGCTGCACGCAGGAGCCTCCCAAGCCGCCTCCGCCGCCGGCGGAAGTCGATTCCGAGGCGACCGGGCATTATTGCGGGATGCTGCTCGTCGACCACGAAGGCCCCAAGGGGCAGATTCATCTCGCCAGTCGCAGCCAACCCATCTGGTTCTCCTCGGTGCGCGACACGATCGCCTTCACGCGCTTGCCAGAGGAGCCGCGCGACATCACGGCGATCTACGTAAACGACATGGCGCGCGCCACGCAATGGGAACAACCGGAGCCGGGCGCCTGGGTCGATGCACGTGAAGCGTGGTTCGTGATCGAGAGCGAAATGCGCGGCGGGATGGGCGCGCCTGAAGCGGCGCCGTTCTCCGATAAGGGCGCCGCCGAGGCGTTTCGCGCCAAGCACAGCGGACGCGTCGTCCGGCTCGCGGAGATTCCCGATCGCTACGTGCTCGGACCGGTGGATTCGTCCGTCGAATCGGCGCCAACCTCTCATTGAGAGATTCTCATGACCACTCGCCGCCGCTTCCTTGCACTGGTCGCCGCCTGCAGCGGCTCGCTCCCGTTGTCACGCCTGCATGCGGGACAGGCGCCGGAAAAGGTCGTGTGGAGAGGTACGGTCCTCGGCGCACCCGCATCGATGACACTGGTGCACGCGGACCGTGCTCTTGCGCGCGCCGCGATCGACGACTGCGTCGAGGAAATCGCGCGACTCGAAACGATCTTCAGTCTCTATCGCGCGAACTCGGCGATCACACGGCTCAATGCACGCGGCGAGCTGCACGCGCCGCCGCACGAGCTGGTCGAGCTGCTGTCGTTCGCGCTCGCGCTTTCGGTTCAAAGTCGCGGCGCGTTCGATCCGACCGTGCAGCCGCTGTATCGCCTATACGCCGAGCACTTCGCCAACGCGGAAGCGGCCGCCAGCGGACCGTCGTCGGACAAGATCGCGCAGGCGCTGGGCAGCGTCGACTACACCGCAGTCGAGACGCGCCCCGATCGCATCCGGCTGCGTCGACCGAATATGGGGATCACGCTGAACGGCGTTGCGCAAGGCTATATCACCGACCGCGTAACCGACCGGCTGCGCGCCGCCGGCTTCGACGACGTACTGATCGATCTGGGCGAGGCGCGCGCCCTGGGCCGACGCGCCGATGGTCGTGCTTGGCGCGCCGCGGTGCGCGATCCGCGCGATGCGACTCGCACGCTGTTCGAGCTGCCGCTCGGCGGCGCACGTGGCGCAGCGTCCGCGCTGGCGACCTCGGCCGGGCAAGGGACGCAGTTCGGCGCGGATCCACGCATCCATCATCTGTTCGATCCGCGCACTGGGCGCAGCGCAAATTACTATCTCTCAGTTTCCGTTATCGCGCCGCGGGCGACGATCGCCGACGGGCTCTCGACGGCGCTCTCGGTGACGCAGCCTGCGGCTGCGCAAGCGCTGTTCGCCGCCTACCCGTCTGTACGAGCGTATCTGCTGGCGCCGGACGGCGGCCTGCGGACGCACGCTGGGGACATGGCGCTTGACGACGCCGCACGGTTTGGAGGGTGAATTCAGGTTCCGCAACGCTCGAAAGACGCTGCAAACGAAGCGCTCGACCTGCTCAGGTCGGATGGCGCCGCTGGCGATCGAGTCAGCGTTGGCCGCTGCGGGGCTCTTCAGCAGATGTCGGCAACCCCAGATCCCCGGGTCGCCTCAGGCGAGCACGCCTCGGACGAGGCGGCGGCATGGTGCAAGTCGATGAATTAAATGGTGGAGCCGAGGAGGATCGAACTCCTGACCTTCTCATTGCGAACGAGACGCTCTCCCAGCTGAGCTACGGCCCCACCGACGGGAGGGCGCGCATTGTAAGCGCGGGATCCGGGCCCGGCAAGCCATCGCCTCGGACCTGGCGCTCACAGGCTGGCGATGCTCACGACCACCTGACGGTCATGCGCGTCCGCCCGATGCTCCCACACGTAGACGCCCTGCCACGTTCCGAGCATGAGTCGGCCGTCCTGCACGGGAATCGTGAGCGACACGCCGGCGAGCGTCGAACGGATGTGCGACGGCATGTCGTCGGGGCCCTCGGCGTCGTGCTCGTACTGCGGGGCGCCGTCGGGCGCCACGCGCTGCATGAAGCGCTCCAGATCCCGCTGCACCGACGGATCGGCGTTCTCGCAGATCAGAATGGACGCGCTGGTATGGCGCAGAAAGACGTGGCACAAGCCGGTGCGAACGTTTGAGCTCTGTACGATGCTCTGCACCTGGGCGGTGATGTCCTCGAAGGTGCGCGGCCGCGTCCGCACCGTGAACGACTGCTGAGGAGTAGATTGCCCCACCATTGTTTCGAACAACTTGCGTCGCACGGGAGCTGCGACCCGATCGTCCTCAATACCGCACCCGCACGACGCGCGCCTTGGAAATCTGCGGCGCGAACACGATGAACATCGCGTCGTATTCATCTTCGCGCAGCGTCACTTCGACGCCGCTCAACGCCTTGACCAACGTCGGAACGGTGCTGAGGTTCCCGGCCACCAGCACGTACTCCCCACGATGCTCGCGCAGAATGCGCCGGGCAAGCTCATCCCAGGCGCCCGAGGGCACAAGATTGATCGGCAACGCGAGCGTCTCCGACAGCGGCGTCACGGTCTGATGCGTGCGCCGCAATTCGGAGGCGAAGATCGCGTCCATGCCGCGCACGGGCTGCGCTTGCGACAGCATGCGCGCCAGCCTCGCAGCCCGCTCACGCCCGTCCACGCTCAGGTTCGGATCGGGATCGGCGCCCGTCTCGGTCTCGGCGTGCCGCACGACGAACACCACGGTGGTCGCCCGCGCATCGAACAGCCAGACGCCGAACGCCACTACGGCGACGAACAGCAAAATGGGCAGGACCAGCGGAAAATAGAACGGCCTGCGGCGCATCCTGTCGAGGTCGCGGTGCATCCAGCCATGATAACACCCGCCCCGACGACGCCTGACTCGACCGGCCCGCTACTCCAAACAGCGTCGCAAATGTTGGCTGCAACAGCGCCTGGGACTTCTGCAGCTTCGCCGCGAACGAGGTCGTCGCGCCGCTCGAGCCGATCCTTCTGAGCACTTCGCCAGTCTGCCGGAGCCGTCGATGGCGGCCCGCATCTGTATATGATGTATATGAGCGCACTGGCGAGCCCCCTACCGGGCATGCCCTTCACTGGGACAACCAGGATCGAGAGTTCGAACTGCGCGTCGCTGCGATCAGAGCAAGCGTGCGCGCGACTACGTTCGCACCAAGATCAGGGAAGCATTCGCTGCGCGCGGATTCAGGTCAGAAATCTTCGCGGCCGCTGGCGAGAACGCAACGTGGGGAAGCACAACACTGTGACGGAGTCGTAGTTGGCGGAAGGGGTGGGATTCGAACCCACGAAGAGCTTGCGCTCTTGCCGGTTTTCAAGACCGGTGCATTCAACCGCTCTGCCACCCTTCCACGCTTGCGATCTTACGGTGCGCTTACGCTGATCGCGCACCCAACGCATAAGCCTTTCCGTTTCGCGCGCCGCTCGCGTGGGTTTTCAAAACAGGCGCCTTAAACCGCTCGGCTGCGTCTCCATCTTCGGACCCGCCAGGAATCCGCCAGCAGCACCCATTTTACCGGGACAGGACGCCCAGCTAGCGCATCATTTGCTCTTCCCGCTCGCATCGCCCGCGCGGTGCGGCACTGCCGCCTGCACGTGGCCGCCTCACCCGCGCGCGCGCTCCGGAGAGCGTCCTACGAGATTGAGCGCTGCGCCGACGCCCACCGCCGGCCTCGACCGGGTCGAGCCTGGGGAATGTCGGGCGCGGGAACGGCCAGCGCATTGTCCTCCTTCCGTCCGGGACCAACAACCCGTTGCAATTCACGATCTTGCACATACTTGTATGTGCGCTGTCGGGCGAGGATAGAATTGCCCGGCGCACGTCCCCGTCGCCGAACCGAGACCGGCGGCGCGAGTCGAACGCAAGCATGCGAATCACCCGGAGGAAGTTGAATGCAGCGTTACCCCAGCACTGTCGCCAGCGCCCAGCGCGTATCGGCGCTGTCGACCAACAAGGTCTTGCGCAATACCTACCTGCTGCTCGGCGCGACGCTGGCTTTCAGCGCGCTCACGGCGGGCCTGTCCATGGTCTTCAACCTGCCCCATCCCGGCTTGCTGATCACGCTGATCGGCTACTTCGGTCTGCTGTTCGGCGTGTACAAGACGCGCGACAGCGCACTGGGACTCGTGTTCACGTTCGCTCTCACCGGCTTCATGGGCCTGACGCTCGGGCCGATCGTCGGTGCGTATCTCCAGTTCCTGCCGAACGGCCACCAGGTGGTGACCACGGCGCTCGGGATCACCGCGGCGACCTTCGTCGGCCTCTCGGCCTACGCCATCAAGAGCGAGCGGGACTTCAGCTTCCTGGGCGGATTTCTGACGGTAGGCGTCATCGGCGCCTTCCTGCTCGGGCTGGTGGCTTACTTCTTCCAGATGCCCACGCTGTCGCTGGTGGTGTCGGGCGTGTTCGTCATCGCGATGGCCGGCCTCATTCTGTACGAGACCAGCAACATCATCCGCGGCGGAGAGACCAACTACATCCTGGCCACGGTGACGCTCTACGTGAGCATCTACAACCTGTTCATGAGCCTGTTGCATTTGCTCGGAGCGATGTCTGGAGACGATTGACCGCGAACGACGGCCGACTGAAGAGAAAGGGCGCTGCATCGGATGCAGCGCCTTTTTTTGCGTCCTGCGGAGCGAACGACGAACGCCGGCGCCGGCGTGATCAGGGGCGGATCGCGTCGAGACCAGCCATGTATGGACGCAGCACCTCGGGAACCGTAACCGAGCCGTCCGCCTGCTGATAGTTCTCGAGCACGGCCACCAGCGCCCGTCCGGCGGCGAGCCCCGACCCGTTCAGGGTATGCAGCGGCTCGGGCTTGCCCGTTTCGGGGTTGCGCCAGCGCGCCTGCATGCGCCTCGCCTGGAACGCTTCGAAGTTGGAGCAGGATGAGATCTCGCGGTAGGCGCTCTGGCCAGGCAGCCAGACTTCGAGGTCATAGGTTTTCGCGGAGCTGAAGCCAATGTCGCCGGCGCACAGAGCCATCACCCGGTAAGGAAGATTCAGGCGCCTGAGCACTTCCTCCGCGTTGCGTGTCAGCAGTTCGAGCTCGGCATAGGAGTCTTGCGGCCGCGCCAGATGTACGAGCTCGACCTTCTCGAACTGGTGCTGGCGGATCATGCCGCGCGTGTCCTTGCCGTAACTGCCGGCCTCTGACCGAAAGCATGGCGTGTGCGCCGTCAGCCGTCGCGGCAGCGCGTCGGCTTCGAAGATCGATTCGCGTGCGAGATTGGTGACCGGCACCTCAGCGGTCGGGATCAGGTACAGCCCCGACTCGCCTTTCACTGCGAACAGATCCGCTTCGAACTTGGGAAGCTGTCCGGTTCCGATCATGGACTGCGCGTTCACGAGATACGGCACGTAGGTCTCGCGGTAGCCGTGCTCACCGGTGTGCAGATCGAGCATGAACTGGATCAGCGCGCGATGCAGGCGCGCGATCGGCCCGCTCAACACAGCAAAGCGCGCACCGGAGATCTTGCCCGCCGCAGCGAAATCCAGCTGCCCGAGCTTCTCGCCGATCTCCACGTGATCGCGCGGCTTGAAATCGAAGGACCGCGGCTCGCCCCAACGACGCACCTCCACGTTCGCCGACCCGTCCCGTCCATCGGGCACGCTGTCGTGAAGCATGTTGGGCAACCCGAGCGCGAGCTGGTCGAGCTCGCCCTGCACCGCCGCAAGCTCTCGCTCCGCTTCCTCGAGCCGCTGAGCGAGCGCCTGGGTCTGCTGCACCAGCGGCGCGATATCCTGACCCTGAGCTTTGGCTTTACCGACAGTTTTCGCATGGACGTTGCGTTCGTTACGCAGTTCGTCGGCGCGCACCTGCCATTTCTTGCGCGACTCCTCGAGCGTCTGCAGCCGGGCGACGTCCAGGGTGAAGCCGCGACGGGCGAGATTCGCAGCCACGGCGGCGGGATCGGAGCGCAGGAGTTTCGGGTCGAGCATCGCGGCAGGAGTGAATGGCGAATAGCGGATGGCCGGTAGTTTAAGAGAGCGGAGAGCGTTGCGGATAGCGCTCACCGTTCGCATCGGGCGCCGCCCGCCTGCGTTTTCCGGCGATCCGCTTCTGACTATCCGCTATCCGCCGTCCGCTTCCTTCTGGCCAGCGCTTCCGCGATCTTGATTTCCAGTCCGCGCGCAGCGGGTCGGTAATAGTTCTTCGGCGCCAGCCCCTCGGGAAAATAGTTCTCGCCGGCGGCGTATGCATCGGGCTCATCATGCGCATAGCGGTAGCCCTTGCCGTATCCGAGCTCCTTCATGAGCCGGGTGGGCGCATTGCGCAGGTGCATCGGGACTTCGAGCGAGCCCAGCCGCCTCGCATCCTGCATCGCCTCATTGAACGCCACATAGAGCGCATTGCTCTTCGCGGCGCAGGCCAGGAACACCACGGCCTGTGCAATCGCGAGCTCGCCCTCCGGGCTGCCGACGCGCTCATAGACCTCGCAAGCCTCGAGCGCGAGCGTGTGGCCGCGCGGGTCGGCCAGTCCGATGTCCTCCGAAGCCATGCGCAGCACGCGCCGCGCGATGTAGCGCGGATCGCAGCCGCCGTCCAGCATGCGACACAACCAATACAGCGCGGCGTCCGGGTCGCTGCCCCGCACAGATTTATGAAGCGCAGAGATCTGGTCGTAGAAGGCCTCGCCCTGCTTGTCGAAGCGCCTCAGGCCGCCGCTCGACACCTCTGCAGCGATCGCCTCCGTGATGATCGGCGGCTCGCCCGCGGCGGCAAGATCGATGGCGAGCTCCAGCATGTTCAGCGCGCGCCGAGCATCGCCGTCCGCGGCGCGGGCGATGAGCTGCAGTGCGGCTTCTTCTGCGTCCACGACGAGGCCGTGGGCGCGCTCAATCTCCAGCGCGCGATCCAGCACCTGCCGCAGGTCGGTCTCGGTCAGCGAACGAAGCACGTACACACGAGCCCGCGACAACAACGCGTTGTTCAGCTCAAAGGAAGGATTCTCCGTGGTCGCTCCAATGAACACGAGCGTGCCGTCTTCAACCCACGGCAGGAACGCATCCTGCTGCGCCTTGTTGAAGCGATGCACCTCGTCCAGGAACAGCACCGTGGGGCGTCCCGACTGCGCACGCACCTGCTGCGCGCGCTCAGCCGCCGCGCGGATGTCCTTCACCCCGGCCATTACGGCGGACAGCGCCATGAATTCGGCGTTGCACGTCTGCGCGACCAGCCGCGCAAGCGTCGTCTTGCCCGTGCCCGGCGGCCCCCACAGAATCATCGAATGCAGGCGGCCGCCTTCGAGCATGCGTCGCAGCGGCTTGCCCTCGGCGAACAGGTGCGACTGGCCGACGTACTCGTCGACCGAGCCCGGCCGCATGCGATCGGCCAGAGGCCGCGCGGGGGCCGATGTGTCAGGCGCGTTCACGTCCGCCGCATCCACGATTCCAGTCGCTGCGCCCAACCGCCGAGCGGCGTGAACGCGGCCGCCAGGCCGCTCACTACACCGACGCAGTTCGCAATGACGTCACGATAATCGCCCTGACGTCCGAGGTTCATCGCGCCTTGCGCCCATTCGATGGCGAGGCCCATGGTGAATAGTCCGAGGCCGATAAGCAGATAGCGCGATCGCGGATACAGCCCCGCGAACCACAACGCGAGCAGCGCATAGGCCGCCGCATGATGCGTCTTGTCGCTCAATCCGGTGGGCGGGAGGTTTTGCCCGGGAACCAGGCTCAGCAGGACGGCAAGCGCGATCAGCGCCCAGCCGATCGCCAGCCACCCGCGCGCGTGTCTGAGCGGCAGAGCCATCGGGCTATGGCCGGGAGCGGGCGCTGGACGCATCGCCGATGACGTCGACGCCGGGCGGCGGCGTGAAAGTGAAACGCGCCGGATCAAGCGGCGGATTGCGTTCCAGATTCGAGAACTCCAGGCGGGTGGTCTGACCGAGCTTGTCGGCCAGCTCCATGTAGGCGAGCGCCCCACTATCGAAACCGAGACGCACCCATTTGAAATCCGTATCGTCGCGGCGCGGCTCCAGCCGCACCCACTCAAGTCCACCGTCCCGAGCGCTGTCGACGACGCTGAAATTCTCCTCCAGCGCGCCCTCGCCGCTCAGCAGCATGGCCGGGGTCGCCGACAGCGTCTCATCCAGCTTGCGCACGGTGACCTGCGCAAGATCGCTGTCGTACAGCCAGACGCGCTCACCGTCCGCCACGATCACCTGCTCGTAGGGCTGACGATAATCCCAACGGAACCGGTCGGGTCGGCGGATCGCGAGCACGCCGTGCGAGCGCTCGATCACCTGTCCGCTGCGATCGGTGAGCACCTGCTCGAATTGCGCCTGCAGGCCTTGCAGGCCGTGCAAGAATTTCTCGACGCGTTGGCGCCCGACTTGTGCTTCCGGCGAATCCGGTGCGGCCTGGATGCTGAACGCGCCGAACGCCAGCGCCAACCCGGCGGCCAGGGCGGTGAGCAGTCGTTTCATGGAATCAACCTTCTTCGGGCGGCGGCGGCGCCAGCACTTCGCGCGAACCGTTCGACTGCAGCGGACCGACCACGCCGGCGGCCTCCATGGTCTCGATCATGCGGGCGGCGCGGTTATAGCCGATCTTCAGACGGCGCTGCACGCCGGAGATCGAGGCCTTGCGGCTCTCGAGAACGATGCGCACGGCCTGATCGTACAGAGGATCCATTTCGCCGTCGCCGCCCTCGCCGCCCTGCCCGTCCTGACCCTCGCCAGGCAATCCGGGAATCGGCTGACTGGGACCCTCGAGGATCTCCGGCACATAGTCAGGCTCACTCACTCTGAGTCCACCGACCACGCGATGGACTTCCTGGTCGGAGACGAAGGCGCCATGCACGCGGATCGGCA
>Ga0079224_100010530_pt1 | contig 12691 bp, 7 predicted proteins | sample Stecom2015_FD_80414 | JGI IMG/M metagenome (GOLD analysis project Ga0079224, IMG submission 80414) | Agricultural soil microbial communities from Utah to study Nitrogen management - Steer compost 2015 | ecosystem: Environmental > Terrestrial > Soil > Agricultural land | place: USA: Utah...
AGATCGCCGAAGTCCAGAGCCCCCTCCGCGGCCTTGGCCTGGTCGTAGAGGCGGGCGTGGGCCTCGGCCAGGATCAGCACATGGACGGTGTCCTTCGCCACCCGCGCCTTGCGCAGGGCGTCCAGCGCCGACCGGTATTTGAGCTGCAGATTGGTCAGCCAGCGCCCGGCCATCGGCGGCGCCTTGGCGGTGGCCATGGCCTTGCGCGGCTCGCCGCCGGTCAGGAACACCTCCCCCAGCCCGGCGAAGCTCCACCCCGCCGCCCGCATCCGCGCGGCGCATTTCTGGTCATTGGCCGAGCCCGTGGCCATCTGGTCGGCGATCGCCAGCCACTCCGTCCGGTCCAGCCAGCGCAGGAAGTCGGCCTCGATCGTCTCCGGCGTCTCGTCCGGATGGCTGCCGACCAGCATGTGCGGCGCGGGGGCCCGGCCGTCGGCGACGCGGGCGGTGTAGTCGGTCAGCTTGGCGCGGTCCGCCTCGATCATGGCCAGCAGCGACTGGAAGGCGCCCCAGTCCAGCTCGACCGCGAAATGGCTGTAGGCGCGGCCGACCGGTCCCTCGGGGTCGGTCAGCGCATGGCGGGCCAGCGCTTCCCGCGCCGCGTGCGACAGGGCCGCCGCCGCCTCGTTCTCCAGCACGGTGAAGCCGGGCGAGATCCCGGCCTCGATCGGGAAGCGGCGCAGCAGCTTCTCGCAGAAGGCGTGGATGGTCTGGATCTTCAGCCCGCCCGGCGTCTCCAGCGCCTTGGCGAACAGGCGGCGCGCCTTCGACAGCTCGGCGCCGGACAGGGCGCGCGGGTCTCGCGTATCCAGATCGGCCAGCGACTGCGCCAGCGCCTCGTCGTCCATCACCGCCCAGGCGCCCAGCCGGTCGAACAGCCGCGCCTGCATCTCGGCGGCGGCGGCCTTGGTATAGGTCACGCACAGGATCTCGCCGGGCTGGACCTCCTCCAGCAACAGCCGCGCCACCCGGTCGACCAGGGTCGAGGTCTTGCCCGAGCCGGCGTTGGCGGTGACGAACACCGACTGGCGCGGATCGGCCGCGGCGATCTGGTGCGGGTCGGGCAGGATGCGCGCGCTCATTCCGCCTCTCCGCCGTCTTCGCCGCCCACCACATGCCATTCCCACACCCGGGCGAGGTGGTCGTAGTTGCCGCCGAACGAGCCCATGAACTGCGGCGCCACCCACGACGGATAGGGGGTGGCCTCGTCGTCGAAGCGGGCGATGCGCCGCTTCAGCCCGTCCAGCGCCGCCTCCGACAGGGCCACGGCCTCGTCGCCGCTGGCCCGCACCGCCGCCTGGCCGGGAACCTTGCGTCCCACCACCCGGACATAGGTCAGCTCCTCCGGCTGGACCGGGCCGGCGTCCTTGAGCCCCGCCTCGGCCAGGATCGCCCCGGTCAGGGTCAGTTGCGGCGAGAAGCCCGACCTGACCTGTTTCGGCGACGGAATCTGTCCGGTCTTGAAGTCGAGCACCGCCGCGCCCGTCGAGGAGAGTTCGATCCGGTCGGCCTTGGCGGTCAGCCGGAACGGACCGGCCGGGGCGGGAATCCACATCTCGACCTTCTCCTCGACCCGGATCTCGACGCCCCGGGCCCGACGCTCGGCCTCCCAGCCGGACAGCCAGCGGGCGCAGTTGCGGGCCAGCGGGGCCTCGCGCGCCATGGCCGCGTCCTCGAAGCCGTGGTGGCCCAGTTCCTCGAGCAGCAGGGTCTCCAGCTGGTCGGCGCAATCGTCGGGCAGCACCTCGGGCCACGACAGCGTCAGCCGCTCGACCGCCTTGTGCACCGCATTGCCGCGCGCCAGGGCCTCGGCCGACTGACCAGGCCGATCCATCTGTCTCAGGTTCAGGACATAGCGCGCATAGATGGCGTAGGGGTCGCGCACCCAGCGCTCGACCCCGGTGACCGGCAGCTCGCGCGGGCGGCGGGCGAGCGGCGGCGTCGGGGCCGGGCGGCGGGCGTAGTCGGGTCGGTCGCCGGCCGGGGCGTCCAGCGCCCGGGCCACATCGAGATGAGCAGACGGCCGCTCCAGCCCGACCGGCGTATCGTCGGCGTTCGCCCCGCGGGTCAGCATCTCCAGCCGCCACAGCCAGCGCGACTTGACCGCCGGCTGACCGCCGCGCCGTTCGGAATGCACGAGGATGGCCTCGTCGGCGCAGGCGGCCTGGACGAAATCCTGCGCCGTCTGGCCGAGGCGGCGCTCCGGCGGCGGCAGCCCCAGGGCCTTGCGCATCGGCCGCGACAGGAAGGGGTCGGTCGGGGCGGCGTTGGGCCACACCCCTTCCTCGAGGCCCGCCAGGATCATCCGGTCGGCGCGCACCAGCCGGGCCTCGATGGCCCCGAGGATGCGCAGCCGCGGCTGGTTGGCCCCGCCGGTGCGCACCGTCTCCTCGCCCAGCAGGGTCCGGACCAGTTCGGCGAAGTCGGTCCGGGACAGCGCCCCCAGCGAGGCGCCGCCCTCGATCAGCCCGACCAGCAGGGACGCCGCCGCCTCGCCGTCGGGCCCGGCCCAGACCTCCGGCCCGGCCAGCGCCTCGACCAGGGCCGTCAGGGCGCGGGCCGCGGCGTCCAGCGGGGCGTCGTCGGCGAAGGGCGCCCGGGCGGCGTCCGACAGCGACTCCAGCCGGTCGAGCAGGGCGCCGGCCTCGGCCACCCGTTCGAGCGTCTGCACCGAACGGGGCTTGCCGTCGTCACGCGGCTCCCCGGCCCTGAGCAGGGCGCGCCGGGCCCGCGCCCAGTCGCGCAGGCGCGGCCCGCGCAGGGCGTATTCCTCGAGCGCGCCGACAGCCCGGTCGCCGCCGCCGTCCGGGCGGACCAGCGGGTGTTTCAGCAGGCCGAGCAGGGCGTGGGGGTCCAGCGGCGTGGCGATGAAACGGGCGGCGAGGTCGACCAGCCGCCCCGCCGGCATCCGCGACAGCGGCTGGCCGGAGGAATTGTCCGCCGTGACGCCCCAGCGCTCGAGCCGCGCCGCCACTCGGCGCCCCAGCGCCAGGTCGGGGGTGACGAGGGCGCAGGTCCGGCCCGGCGTCTCCAGCGTCTCGCGCATCATCAGGGCCAGGGCGCCGGCGGCGTCCTCCTCGGCCCGGACGGTGATCACCGACAGCCCCTCCAGCCCCTCGGCGATCGGGTCGGCCGAGCGTTCGCGGAAGGCGTCGGCGCGCAGGGTCCTGATCAGGTCGCGCCAGTCGTCGGTGGCCTCGGCCGGGCGCAAGGCTTCGTTGAGCAGCCGCTGCCGGGCGCGGCCCCGGACGGCGCGGGCCGGGTCTTCGGCGGGCTCGAACCACGGACGCACCGCCTCGCGGGCGACGCCGTGCCGGTCGAGCAGCCGCCAGAGGGCGTTCTGCGGATGCTGTTCATTGTCTCCCAGGCGGGACCAGACGTCGCCGGCGAGGTCGCGGTCGAGGCCGGGCAGGACCACGCAGCCCTGCGGCGCCGCGGCGACCGCCGCCAGAACGTCGGCGGCGGCGGGGGCCGTGCCGGTCGAGCCGGCCGCGATCACCGGCTGGGTCGGCGGCCGCTCCGTCCAGGCCTCGGCCAGCAGGCGCAGCAGCCGCGCCCGCCGCCATGCCGGGTCGACCAGCCCCATCGCCGCCAGCCGCTTCGGCCAGGCCTCGACGGCGAGGCCGAGGAAGCGCGCCGACTCCTGCCAGTGCTCGGCCAGATCGCCCTCGACCAGGGTGGCGACGCGTTCGAGCTCGCCGATCTCCTCCAGCTGGCAGGAGTCGAGGAAGCCGCCCAGCGCATCGGCCATCTCCAGCGCCCGCAGCGGGGCGAGGCCGGGGCTGAAGTCCTCGACGATCATCCGCGCCATCTCGAAGCGGCGCGTCAGGGGGGCGATGGCCGGCGGCAGGTCGAGGCCCAGCTCGCCGGGAGCGAACGGCGGCTCGTCCTCCTCCAGGTCGCCCAGCGGCCGCACCTGCGGCAGCAGCACCGGACGGTCCCCGGCGAGCCGGGCCAACGCCCCGGTGAAGGCCCGGGCCGCGCGCCGGTTGGGCAGCAGGACGACGGCGTCCGACAACGCCTCCGGCGGATGCTCCCCCAGCCAGTTCAGCACGCCCGCGGCGAGGTCCTCCAGAAACGGCCGGCGCGCCTCGACGGCGTACCAGCGCGGCCCCGGCGGACCGAACGGGGCGAAGCGGGGGCTCATGCCCCGCCCGCCAGCCGCTGCTCGGCGGCGTCGCGGGCGGCGGGGTCGCCGACGTGCATCCAGTCGCCGTCCAGCACGCAGCCGTACAGCCGCCCCGCCGCCGCCGACCGGCGCCACAGGCCGCTCAGCGAGAAGGCCCCGTCGGGACCGTCGGTCACATAATCGGGACAGCAGATATGCACGCCCATATAGGCGAAGGGCGCCGAGGCCGCCTCGCCGCGGAACGTCAGCCGCCCGTCGTCGGCCATAAAGACGTCGCCGGCTCCCTCGAACCCGATCGAGCCCTCGCGCCGCGCCAGCAGCAGGGCGGCGTCCATGATTGACGGATTCCACAGGCGAGCGAGTTGATTCAGCGCCGAATTCCCCTCGCCGGCACGGTCCGTCCAGACGCTGTCGATATTGGCCACGAAGACCGGATCGGGCCCCAGCAGCGGCGCCGCCTTCTTCAGACCGCCGCCGGTCTCGAGCAATTCGGCCCGTTCGTCGGAGATGAGGATCTCCGGCCCGCGCCCGCGCGCGGCCAGATGTTGCTCCAGGCGGTCGGCGAACCAGTGGACGTTGACCACGGCCCGCTCCACCCCGGCGTCGGCCAGCCGGTCGAGCACGTGATCGACCAGGGCCCGGCCCCCGACCTCGACCAGCGCCTTGGGCCGGTCGTCGGTCAGCGGCCGCATCCGCGTGCCGAGTCCGGCGGCCAGCACCATGGCGGTCTTCGGGGCGTCGCTCATCCGCGTCTCTCCGCCGGGACATGACGCACGAACCAGGCGCGGACGGCCTCAAGTCCCGGCCGTTCCAGGTTGGCGTTCAGGTGGGCCCAGACGCGGGGCATGAACTGGCGATAGCGCGGCTTGCCGTCGCGCGCGATCAGACGGGCGAAGATCCCCAGAATGCGGGCCTCGTTCAGGGCCGCCAGCGCGACATAGTCCCGCCAGTAGGCCTCGCGGTCGACCATCATCGCCTCGCAATAATGGTCGAAGGCCACCTTCTCCAGCTCCGGCGGCACGTCGCGTCGCGCGTCCTGCACCAGGGAGTGCAGGCCCCACACCGGATGGGCCAGCACCGCGTCCTGGAAGTCGATCAGCCCGACCCGGCGATGCTCGGCCCGCTGCGGTAGCCAGATCAGGTTCTCGGCGTGATAGTCGCGATGGGCGACCACCCAGGCCTTGTCCTCGCCCATGGCCGCCACCGGCGCCCAGGCGGCGCGCCATTCGTCGAGGGCCGCGGCGCTGAAGTCGAGCTCCGGATACAGCCTCGGCATCCATTCGACGAACAGGTCCGCCCCGCCCTGCAGGGCCGTGGCGTCATAGCTCAACAGCGGCCAGTCGCCGCCGGGTCCGGGCAGCGCCGTCGGCAGCACCCCGACCAGGTGCAGCCGGATCAGCGCATCCACCGCCGCCAGATAGAGCGGGGCCTGCGGCTCGCCGTCCCCGATCACCCGCGCGAACAGGTCGTCGCCGAAGTCCTCGATCACCGCCAGCCCGCCGGGGGCGTCGAGCGCGACGATCTCCGGCGCCGACAGCCCGGCCTGCCGCAGGTGCTCGGCCACCGCCGCGAAGGCCTCGATCCGTCCGGCGGACAGCCGGGCCACCGCATTCCAGCCCTCGGCGCGGCGACGCTCAGGCGTCCACGACGGGTCACAGGGACGAGACTCCGCCGCCGGCGGCTGGTCCATCAGCATCAGGGTCGAACCCGACGGGGTGGTCAGCCGCTCGTAGCGCCGCGTCGAGGCGTCGCCGGGCAGGGGGGCGCGCGCGGCCTCGGCGAGGCCGGCGGCCCTCAGGAAATCGAGGCGCTGAAGTTCACGGTCAGACATGCAGGTCCATCAGCTTGCTCTCCCACGCCCCTACGCCAGAAACGGTCGCAACCCGGCCTTCGCCCTGTTCGCCGAGGACTATGACGAGTCGGTCCGGCCCCAGCCAGGCGGCCGGGTCGTCGCCCAGCCGCTCGGGCCATTCGATCACCGCGCAGCCCTCATCCAGCGCCTCGTCCAGACCGATCTCGGCCGCCTCCTCCGCCCGGGTCAGGCGGTAGAGGTCGAAATGGGCCACCGGCGGTTCGCTCTGATAGAACTGCACCAGGGTGAAGGTCGGCGACGGCACGTCCTCGTCGGGCCGGGTCAGGGCGCGGATCAGGCCCCGGGCCAGGGTCGACTTGCCCATGCCCAGCGGCCCGTACAGCAGCACCGCCTCGCCCGGCGCCAGCCGCGGCGCGATGGCCGCGCCCAGCCGGGCGGTGGCCTCGGCGTCCGCCAGGGTGACCACGCGGGGCTCAGGCAAAATCGGCGTCCGGCTGGCTGGGCAGGACCCGTTCGGTGAAGGCCTTCAGCGCATAGGTGGCGCGGGCCGCGTCGATGTCGAGCCGATTCGGCGCGATCGGCTTGCCGACCTTGAGGAAGAAGGGCTTCTTCCGCTTGTTGAGCAGTTCGTGGAACAGGGTCACGTCGCGCAGTTCGCGCGAGACGCGGTCGAACCAGTGGAACAGACGCGAGTGCGGGCCCGCGACATGGACGGGCACGACCGGCGCCCCGTGCCTTCGCGCCAGTGAGGCCGCCGTCTGGGCCCACTCGGGATCGGTCACCGACCCGTCCCGCCCCACCCGCGCCAGCCGACCGGCCGGGAACATGACCAGACAGCGCTCGGCCTCGAACGCCGCCTTCGCCGCCGCCAGGGTGGCGCGGGTCTTCTCGCGGGTGCGCTTCTCCACCACCCATTCCACCGGGATCACCGCCTCGCCCAGCCGCGGCGACACCCGCAGGGCGTCGGCGTTGGCGAAGAAGACCGCGTCCGGCCGGCGCGCCCGGATGGCGTCGAACACGGCGATGCCGTCGGCGATCCCGGTCGGGTGGTTGGCGACGATGATGCAGCGCCCCGTCGCCGGGATCCGCTCGCCGTTCATCACCGACACCTTCAGGTCCAGCAGGTCGCTCATGTAATCCAGCGCCTCGCCCCCCGACAGCGGCCGCAGGGCGTCGGCCATGTGCACCGCCTGGCGATAGTTCAGCAGCTTGTAGAGAAACGGCCGCGCCAGCGGCCACAGCAGCGACCGCGTCAGGCGCGGCGCGCGCTCGGCGATCAGCACATCGCAGATGTGCGGCCCGTCACGGCCGGACACGGCGGCGGGCGGAGTGAGGGCGACGGCAGTCATGCCCGCCGTTTGTCGCCGGTCCCGGGACTCTCCGCAAGCGGCGAGCGGGCGGCGGCATTGACGCGCGGCCCCGGCGGCGCCACCCCTTCGCCCCGACCCGTTCCCGAAACGCCGAGGACCCCTGCGCATGACGCCCATGACCCGACTCCTGACCGGCCTCAGCGCCGCCGCCCTGCTGGCCGGCGCCGCCCCCGCCCTGGCCGAGGCCCCCGCCGTCGGCGTCGCCCCCGCTCCCGCCGCCGCGGCGCCGGCCCAGGCGGAGCAGCCCTTCACCTGGCGCGAGATGATCAGCGCCAATCGCCTCGGCGATCCGCAGGTCTCCCCCGACGGCCGCTGGGTGGTCTATTCGGTGACCGCCACCGACGTCGACGCCAACCGCCGTCAGGGCGCGCTCTACATCATGGACCTGCAGGCGCCGGGCGAGGGCCGCAAGCTGGCCATCAGCGAGGGCGGCGCCAACACCGCCCGCTGGGGCTCGGACGGCAAGCTGTATTTCCTGTCGGGGCGCTCGGGCTCCAGCCAGGTCTGGCGCGCTGATGCGGACGGAACCGGGCCGGCGCAGGTCACCGACCTGCCGCTCGACGTCAACGCCTATCGCCTCAGCCGCGACGCCGGCAAGCTGGCGGTCTCGCTGGCCGTCTTCCCGTCCTGCGCCGACCTCGCCTGCACCGTCGACCGCCAGAAGGCCGAGGCCGGGGACAAGACCACCGGCCAGGTCTACGACCGCATGTTCGTGCGCCACTGGGACACCTGGAACGACGGGACCCAGAACCACCTGTTCGTGGTCAGCACCGACGGCTCGGGCGAGCCGGTCTGGGTGACCAGGGGCTTCGACGGCGACACCCCCTCCAAGCCGTTCGGGGACGAGAGCGAGTTCACCTTCACGCCGGACGGCGACGCCGTCGTCTTCGCCGCCCGCGAGGCCGGCCAGTCCGAGCCGTGGAGCACCAATTTCGACCTCTACCGCACCAACGGCCTGAGCGGCGACGGCGCGTTCGAGAACCTGACCGACGACAACGACGCCTGGGACACCGGGCCCGTGTTCTCGCCCGACGGCCGCACCCTGGCCTACCGCGCCATGGCCCGCCCGGGCTTCGAGGCCGACAAGTACGCCATCGTGCTGCGCGACATGCAGACCGGCCAGCTGCGCCAGATCGCCGCCGACTGGGACCGCTCCGCCGACACCCTGCAGTGGTCGGCCGACGGCCACACCCTCTACACCACCGCCGGCGACGTGGGTCAGACGAAGCTGTTCGCCATCGACACCCGCAACGGCGTGGTCACCCCGGTGACCGGCGAGGGCCACGTCTCGGCCTTCCAGCAGACGCCCTCGGGCTTCGTCATCGCCCAGGACAGCCTGACCCGGCCGACCGAGCTCTTCGTCAAGACCTTCCTCGGCCGCGAGATGCCCATCCGCATCACCGACGTGAACCCCCAGCTCGACGACCTGGCCTTCGGCGAGGCCGAGCAGTTCAACTTCGAGGGCTGGAACGGCGAGACCGTGCACGGCTACGTCATCAAGCCGGCCAACTACGTCGAGGGCCGGAAATACCCCGTCGCCTTCCTGATCCACGGCGGGCCGCAGGGCTCGTTCGGCAACAGCTGGTCCTACCGCTGGAATCCGATGACCTACGCCGGCGCCGGCTACGGCGTGGTGATGATCGATTTCCACGGCTCGACCGGCTACGGCCAGGCCTTCACCGACTCGATCAGCCAGCACTGGGGCGACCGCCCGCTGGAGGACCTGCAGAAGGGCTGGGCCCACGCCCAGCAGGCCTATCCCTTCCTCGACGGCGACAACGCCTGCGCCCTCGGGGCCTCCTACGGCGGCTACATGATCAACTGGATCGCCGGCAACTGGCCCGGCGAGTTCGACTGCCTGGTCAACCACGACGGCGTCTTCGACACCTTCGGCATGGGCTATTCGACCGAGGAGCTGTGGTTCACCGAGTGGGAGTACGGCGGCACCCCGTGGGAGAACCCGCGCGGCTACCAGGCCTTCAACCCGGCCAACCACGTGTCGAAGTGGCAGGACCCCATGCTGGTCATCCAGGGCGACCTGGACTTCCGCATCCCCACCGCCCAGTCCCTCTCCACCTTCACCGCCCTGCAGCGCCGCGGCATCGAGAGCCGGCTGGTGGTCTTCCCGGACGAGAACCACTGGGTGCTCAAGCCGGCCAACAGCCGCCAGTGGCACACCGAGGTGTTCGGCTGGCTCGACAGGCATCTGGCCCCGGCCGACTAGGGTCTGGCCCCGACGGCGGGCGAAAGGGGGCGTTCCCGGCCGGGGACGCCCCCTTTTCCGTGGGGCTGAGCCTTCGCCGCCGTCATGCGTTGTCTCCGCTCGACGGAGGCGCGCCTTGCTCAACCGCCTGAAGGACAATGCCAACTGGCGGGTCGTGCGCGACCGGGCCCTGGTTCCCGCCGCGGCCAGGGCGCGCGCCTGGCGCGACCGGGTCCAGGCCAACGACCCGGTCTATGCGGCGGCGCGGCGGCCCGGCCCGCCCGAGAAGATCGCCGCCACGGTCACCCTGCTGCTGGTCGCCGCCGTCATCCTGTTCCTGCTGCTGTTCGACTGGAACCTGCTGCGCGGGCCGATCGGCCGCTGGGCCTCGGCGCGCTACGACCGCGAAATCCAGCTCAACGGCGACCTCGATGTAAACCTGTTCAGCTGGACCCCGTCGGCCCGGGTGCGCGACCTGCGCATCGGGGGCCCGGACTGGGCGCGGGAGAAGGACACCCTGACGGTCGAGGACCTGCGCGCCTCGGTCCGCCTGCGCGCCCTGCTGACCGGGAATGTCGAGATGCCGCTGGTGCAGGTCGTCCGTCCCCGGGCGGTGCTGGTCGCGACCGCGGACGGCCGCCAGAGCTGGCGGCTCGACCCCGACGCCCCCGACACCGGCGAGGGCCTGAAGCTGCCGCCCATCAACCGGCTGCTGATCCAGGACGGACGCCTCTCGCTCGACGAGCAGGGCCGCAAGATCCGGCTTGAGGCGACCCTCAACGCCCGCGAGGGCTCAGACGGACGGGCCGGCTTCCATCTCGAGGGCGAGGGAACGATCAACGGCACGCCCCTCACCGTGCTGGTCCGCGGCGGCCCCTTCATCAACATCCGCCGCGACCGGCCCTACGCCTTCCACGGCGAGATCGCCGGCGTCGGCACGCGGCTCGTCGCCGACGGTACGATCACCCGCCCCTTCGACCTTGGCCAGTTCACCGCTGCGCTGCGGTTGCAGGGCCGCGACCTGGCCGACATCTATCTGCTGACCGGCGTCACCACCCCCAACACCCCGCCCTACCGCCTGTCCGGCAAGCTGACCCGGGACGACGCCAGGTTCACCTTCGCCGACGTCAGCGGCCGGGTCGGATCGTCAGACCTGTCGGGGAAGGTGGTGGTCGACAAGGTCGACGACCGCCGTCGCGTCGACGCGGAGCTGGGATCGCGCCTGCTCGACATCGACGACCTGATGGCCGTGCTCGGGGCCAAGCCGCGGGTCACCTCGGGCGGCGATACGGTGGTCAGTTCCGGCGCCCCTGGCCGCCTGCTGCCGGACGCGCCCCTCAACGTCGAGCGGCTCAGGGTGATGGACGGCACGCTCCGCTACCGGGCGGCGCGGGTGAAGCGCAACGGCTTCGACGTGCGACAGGTCGACATCGGCGCCGACCTGGCCGGCGGGGTGCTCGATCTCGACCCGGTGGCCTTCACCTTCAACCGCGGCGAGCTGCGCGGCACGGCGAAGATCAACGCCACCCGCGACCGGCCCTACAGCGCCATCGACTTCCGCCTGCGCGGCTATCCGCTGGAATCGATCATCCCGGCCCGCGACGGCCAGCCGACCGTGACCGGTCAGGCGCTCGGCCGGGCTCGGCTGGAAGGCCCCGGCGCCTCGGTGCACGACTTCGCCGCCGCCTCCAGGGGCACGATCAGCCTGGTCGTGCCCCAGGGCCGGATGCGCGCCGCCTTCGCCGAGCTGATGGGCATCAACGTGCTCGCCGGCCTGCTGAAGATGGATGACGACTCCACCGCCGAGATCCGCTGCGCCGTCGCCGACTTCACCGTCAGCGGCGGCACGGCCACGGCGCGGACCTTCGTGGTCGACACCACCCCGGTGCTGGCCCAGGGGGCGGGGACCATCGACCTCGACTCCGAGACGATCAACCTGCGCATCGACGGCGAGACCAAGGAGGCGCGGCTGATCCGCCTGTGGTCGCCGATCACGGTGCAGGGGCCGCTGACCGGGCCGCAGGTCGGCATCGACGCCGGCTCGGTGGCGGGCCAGGGCGGTCTGGCCGCCGCGCTCGGGGCCCTGGTCACCCCGCTGGCGGCCCTGCTGCCCTTCGTCGACCCCGGCCTCGCCGACGACGCCAACTGCGGCGCCCTGATCTCGTCGGCGCGGTAGGCCGGCCGCCTCGCCAAGGCCTCCATCTTCCGCTATCTGAAGCCATGACAGACACGAACAACACGGCCCTCAGCGGCCCGGCGGCGCTGGACCGCCTCGAAACCCTCTACAATGACGCCGTCGCCAATCTGCGCGAGGCGGTGCGCACCTTCCTCGCCACCGGCGAGCGGCCCGACCCCGAGGCCCGCGCCCGCGGCCTGTTCTCCTATCCGCAGCTGCGCGTCAGCTGGTTCGGCGAGCGCCCCGCCAATCTGGCCACCCGCGCCTACGCCCGCCTGTCGCGGCCCGGCGTCTACGCCACCACCGTCACCCGACCCGACCTGTTCCGGCCCTATCTGACCGAACAGCTGGCCCTGCTGGAGCAGGACTACGGCGCGACCTTCGAGGTGCGGCCTTCGGACCAGGAGATACCCTTCCCCTATGTGATGGACGGCTCCGACGTGGTCCTGGACCGCAGCCAGACCGCCGCCGTCGCCCGCCACTTCCCGACCACCGACCTGGCCCACATCGGCGACGAGATTTCCGACGGCCTGTTCAATCTGGGCGAGGACTTTCCGCTGGCCCAGTTCGACGGCCTGCGCACCGACTTCTCCCTCGCCCGGCTGCGCCACTACACCGGCACGCCGGTCGAGGACGTGCAGTCCTACATCCTGTTCACCAACTACAACCGGTACGTCGACGAATTCGTGCGCTGGGCCTGCGAGCAGGTGGCCGATCCCGACAGCCCCTACGACCGGCTGGTCTGCGCGGGCGGGGTGGTCATCACCCCCGACACGCCCAATCCGGGCGAGGTGGTGATGGATGCGGCCTGGAAGAAGCACCAGATGCCGGCCTACCACCTCACCGCGCCGGGCTGGAACGGCATCAGCCTGGTCAACATCGGGGTCGGTCCGTCCAACGCCAAGACCATCTGCGACCACCTGGCGGTGACCCGCCCCCACGCCTGGATGATGATCGGCCACTGCGGCGGCCTGCGCGACAGCCAGGTCATCGGCGACTA
>Ga0079224_100010532_pt1 | contig 12689 bp, 8 predicted proteins | sample Stecom2015_FD_80414 | JGI IMG/M metagenome (GOLD analysis project Ga0079224, IMG submission 80414) | Agricultural soil microbial communities from Utah to study Nitrogen management - Steer compost 2015 | ecosystem: Environmental > Terrestrial > Soil > Agricultural land | place: USA: Utah...
AGCGCCTTCAACGCACTGAACAGCGTGTGCCAGTCGTCGCGACCTTTCCGAAGCGTCGACAGCCACGCCATCCCGCCCGTCGCTGCGCCCGTCGTCGACATCGCCAGCGCCGTCAGCACGGCGTTTGGACCGATCTCGATGCACGTTGCCGCGCCATCGGCCACGAGCGCAGTCATCGCCTCGTCGAAATGCACGGGCGCGAGCATCTGCGCCGCCCAGTACGCCGGCGTAGCCATGACCTCGCGCTCGACACGTCCCGACGTGTTGCTGTAGATCGGCAGCGCCGGCGAGCGCATCGTGACGCCCTCGAGCGTCGCGGCGAACTGATCAGCGGCTTCGGCCATCAACGGCGAGTGGAAGCCGCGCGTCACCGCCAGCGGCGTGACGTCGAGCCCACGCGAGCGGGCCTCGTCCGACAGCACCTCGACCGTCAGCGGATCGCCCGAGATGACCGTCTGCCGCGGGCCGTTGTGCGCGGCAATCGACACCGCGCCGCCACCGAGCGCGACCAGCTCACGCACCTGCTCGCGATCGCCCCCAATCGCGGCCATCGCCCCTTCCGGCGCTGCGTGCATGAGCCGCGCGCGCGCCGCGACGACCTTCACCGCGTCACGCGGCGAGAACACGCCCGCCACGGTCGCGGCCACGAGCTCGCCGATGCTGTGGCCGAACATCGCGTCAGGACGCACGCCCAGCGATGCGAGCAGACGCACGAGGGCGTACTCGACGACGAACAGCGCGGGTTGCGTGTAGAGCGTTTGATCGAGCCGCGCGCGGGCCGCGTCGATGTCGGCGCCGTCAGGCGGCAGCATCGCGCCGATCAGGTCGATACCGAGTTCGGCGCTGAATGCAATCGCGAGATCCTCGACGTCACGCCGGAAACCGGCGTGCGCCGCGGCAAGACCTCGCGCCATGCCGGGATACTGCGCGCCCTGCCCCGTGAACAGGAACACCGTGCGTCCGCGCTTGCGGCGGCGGCCTTCACGCTCAGGCTGCGCGTAGGTGTCGCCTTCGACGAGTCCCTCCGCGAGCGCGCGGTCGAGCCCCTCGCGTCCCGTCGCCACAGCCGCGAATCGATGCGCGAACCGCTCGCGCCCGGCGCGCAGCGTGTGGCAGATATCGGCACTCTCGCGCGCGTCAGCCGCGTCGGCCAGCCGCTCGCGCGTACGCGCGACCTGTGTCTCGAGCGCCTCACGCGTGCGCGCCGAGAGCACGATCAGCTCCGTGGACGGCGCCGTCCCCGCCTCATCGTCGCTGACGATCTCCGGCGCCGCGCCGACGATGAGGTGCGCGTTCGTACCGCCGAAGCCGAATGAACTCACGCCCGCCCGACGTCCAGTCCAGGGCGTCCGCTCGCGCTGCAGCTCGATCGGCAGGCGATCGAACGGAATCAGCGGGTTCGGCGACTCGACGTGCAGCGTGGCCGGAAGCGTGCCGTGCTTCATGGCCAGCACGACCTTCATCAACCCCGCGATACCGGCCGCGGCTTCCAGATGTCCGACGTTGCTCTTGACCGACCCGATGCGGCACGGCGCGTTCCGATCTGCATCGCCTGCCAGCACCTCGCCGAGCGCCTTGACCTCGATCGGATCGCCCAGACGCGTGCCCGTGCCATGCGCCTCGACGTACTCGATCTCGCCTGCCCTCGCGCCGGCATCCTCGAGCGCCGCGCGGATCACCTCGACCTGCGCCCGTGGATTCGGCGCGGCCAGGCCGTTCGACCGCCCGTCCTGATTGACGGCAGAACCGTGGATGACGGCGTGGATGCGATCGCCGTCGGCCATCGCGTCCGACAGCCGCTTCAGCACGACGAGGCCGACGCCTTCACTGCGCACGTAGCCGTCGGCGCGCGAGTCGAACGCCTTGCACCGGCCGTCGGGCGCCATGAAACCCGCCTTCGAGAAGGCCACCGACACCCACGGCCAGACGATGACGTTCACGCCGCCGGCAATCGCGACGTTCGACTCGCCCGAGCGCAGGGACTGCGCCGCCAGGTGCACTGCGACCAACGACGAGGAACAGGCCGTGTCGATGGCAAGACTGGGGCCGCGCAGATCGAAGAAGTACGAGAGGCGATTCGCGAGGATGCAGTTCGTCGTGCCCGTGCCCAGGTACCCATCGACCTCGCTCGGCCGATGCAGCAGTAGCTGGCAGTAGTCGAATGTCGACGCGCCGACGTAGACGCCCGTCCGGCTGCCTCGCAGCGACGCCGGCGTGATGCCCGCGTCCTCGAGCGCCTCCCAGGTCGCGTGCATCAGCAGCCGCTGCTGCGGATCCATCGACAGCGCCTCGCGCGGCGCGACGCCGAAAAAGTCGGCATCGAAGCGATCGACACCCTCGATGAAGCCGCCCCACTTCGTCGACATGCGATCCGCCGCCTGCGGATCGGGGTCGTAGAAGGCGTCGCGGTCCCACCGATCGGCGGGCACTTCGACGATTGCGTCGCGGCCGGCAGCCAGCAGATCCCAGAACGCCGCCACGGACGGCGCGCCGGGGAACCGGCACGCCATGCCGACGATCGCGATGGGCTCGCGCCCGCGCAGGTCGTCGCGGCTCATACGCTGGCCCTCAGCTCACTGAGACCGCGCACGACGATGTTGCGACGCCACTGGAGCGGAGCGTCGAGGTCGAGCCGCAGTGTCGGGAAGCGCGCGAGCAGTTTCGGGATGGCCAGACGCCCCTGTGCACGCGCAAGCGCGGCGCCGAGGCAATAGTGGATGCCGTCGCCGAACGCCATGTGGGGGTTCGGCCGCCGGTCGAGCCGCAGCTCGTCGGGCGCGTCGAACACTTCGGGATCACGGTTCGCCGCGCCGAGGCCAACAACGACCTTGTCACCCGCACTGACGCGCACGCCGGCAATCTCGACATCTTCGTGCGCGACGCGCGTGGTGAGCTGCACGGGGCTCTCGAACCGCAACAGTTCCTCGATCGCGCTCTCGGCCAGCGAGGGATCCGCCTGCAGCTTCGCGCGCGCCTCGGGATGACGCTGCAACGCGAGCATGCCATTGCCGATCAGGTTGACCGTCGTCTCTTCACCGGTGATGAACAGCACCGTGCAGATGGCCGCCAGGTCGCGCTCGGTGAGGTCGTTGTGCTCCGCCGCGCCCGCCAGCAGCGCGCTCGTCACATCGTCCTCCGCATGGCGACCCCGCGCGGCGAACACGTCGCGGAAGATCGCCTCGAAGCCGCGGACGATGTCGTCCATGTGCCGGTACTCGTCGAGCGAGACCAGTGGATCGAGCACGCGCGAGAGATCGAGCGACCACGACTTGAGCTCGCGCAGGTCGTAGCCTTTCACGCCCAGCATCGCCGCGATCACCGTAACCGGCAGGGGCGCGGCGAAGTCGTCGATCAGATCGAACGACGTGCGGCCCTCGAGGTCATCGACCAGCCGGTCGACGTACCCCGCGATGATCGGCAGCATCTTCTGCACGGCCACAGGCGTGAAGAGGCTCTGCACGAGCCGGCGGAGGCGCGTGTGTTCGGGCGGATCGAGGAAGAAGAAGAAGCGGCGGCTGGCCGAGAGCAGCGCTTCGAGGCTCTGGCCTTTCGCGGCAAGCAGCCGGTGCCGCTCGGCGATGCGTTCAGGAATGGGATCGACGCCGAAACGCCGGTCCTTGAGCACGAAGCGGACGTCGGCGTGCCGTGTGACGACCCATGCGTCGAGAAAGCTGCGATGTACGGGATCGCTGGTGCGCAGGGCGGCGTACACGGGATAGGGGTCGCGGCGGAACCCCTCGTCGAACGGGTTGAACCGCACGGACATTCACACGAGCTCGACGCGCGCGGCGGCGGGGCGCGCGAGACGCAGCGCCGCCAGGTGCTCGGCCAGCGCCAGCGGATGCGCATGCTCCCAGAACACCGTCGGACTCAGTTCAACGCCGAACCAATCGGCGAGTTCCGCGGTCAGCGTCACGGCCACGGCCGAATCGAGGCCGAACCGCGCAAAGGGCTCCTCGTCGGCAATCTGTTCGGGGCTGCATTCGAGCGCACGCGCGAGCCGCACGCGCAACCACTCGAGCGCGGCATCGGTGAGGTCGTCGGGTGACATCGCGTCGAGCGCCGCAGCATCGGGTGTGGAGAGCTGCGGCACGGCAGAGGCGACTGGCCCAGCGGCCGCTTCGCGCTGACGCCATTCGTGCAGCACGGACCATTCGTCGACGCCGCCGGCGTCGGCACGCGCGAGCCGGCGCGCGCATTCGAGACGCCGCAGTTTGCCGCTCGTCGTCTTCGGCAGGCTTCCGGGGCGCAGCAGCGTGACCGACGACACGCCGAGGGCGAAGCGATCGTGAACGGCCGCAAGGACGGCATCGACGACCTGCTGTGCATCGAACGTGCGCCACTGTTCGCGATCGATCTCGGCCACGATGGCCAGCGCCGGTGCGTCGTCGCGGGTAACGGCCAGCGCCGCGACGTGCGCGGCACGAAGAGCGGGATGCGACGCGCCGACGACCTCTTCGATGTCGTGCGGCACGAAGTTGCGGCCGCGGATGATCAACAGCTCCTTCAGCCGGCCCATCACGAACAGCTCGCCGCCCTCGAGGCATCCGAGATCGCCCGTCCGCAGCCATCGGCCGGATGTCGAACGCAGGCCCGCCGGCGTCCGATCCTCCGCAATGAACGTCTCATCCGTCGCCGTGGCGTTCTGCCAGTAACCGGACGCGACGCCTGGACCGTTGAACCAGATCTCTCCCGCCTCTCCGTCGGCGCAGAGCCGGCCGGTTGCGGGATCGACGATGCGGATCGACGCGCCCCGTGCGGTGACACCGCAGCTCACGATGTCGCCGGTGTCGACGTGGAACGAGGCGGTCGCTGACACGCCGCTCTCCGACGCCCGCGCGATGGCGGCATCGAGGATGCGCGCCGAGGAGGCCGGCGGCACGGCGCTCACGAACAGCGTGGCCTCGGCCATGCCGTAGCACGGGCGAATTGCGCCGCGGCGCAGACCGGTGTCGGCGAACGTCTCTTCGAAGCGCGCAATGGTGCGGGCCGACACGGGCTCCGCGCCATTGAGCGCGCGAGACAGACACGACAGATCCAGGCCGGCGCGATCTTCGGCGCGAATCTTGGACACGCACAGGTCGTAGGCGAAGTTGGGCGCACTGGTCGTCGTCGCGCGGTAGCGGCTGATGGCGCGCAACCAGCGCACAGGCTTCTCGAGAAACGCCGCCGGACTCATCACCGTCGACGTGCCGCCCAGATAGAACGGCACGAGCACGAAGCCGATCAGGCCCATGTCGTGGAACAGGGGCAGCCAGCTCACCGTGTTGAGCCGATCGTCGAGCTCGAAGACCTCTTCGATGGCGCGGACATTGGCGAGCGCGTTCGCGTGCGTGACGATGACGCCCTTCGGGCGCGAGGTCGAGCCGGACGTGTACTGCAGGAACGCCGGCGTGTCGGGACCAATGTCGACGGCCGGCGCGTCGTTGCCGGCATGGACTTCGGTCACGGCGTCGACATCGATGACCGTCGCGCGGTGTTCGGCTGCGAGGGCGGCGATCTCGCGCTGCCAGCGGTCCCGGAGCGTGCGGGTGGTGAGGATGACCGAGGGACGGCAGTCGACGGCAAGCGCGTCGATGCCCGTCCAGGCGCGGCGGCCGTGCGGTGGATCGGACGGCACGGCGATGACGCCAGCCACGAGACATCCGAAGAAGGCGGAGACGAACCCGGGGTCGGCGTCGAACAGCAGAAGCGCGCGGTCGCCGGGCCGGGCGTTGGCGGCCAGCGCTCGCGCGACGGCGTGCGCACGTCGCCGGAGCGCCGCGTACGTCACCTCGGCCGCCACCGACTCGTCGGCGTTCAGGAAGCGGTACGCGAGGCCCTCGGGACGGACCTCGGCCCAGTGATCGAGCGGCTGTATTAATGAGAGAACGTCAGACATCCCGGACGTGAACCGGGACCGCGCGGCGGCCCCGGGCCCTTCATTGCGACCCGGCGCGAACATACTGCGACCGCCACGGGCCCGAGTGACCCACGGACAGACTGCACGCGCGGAGACGCAGCCTAGCTGGATTGCAACGTCGCACCCGTCCCGGGGAGGCCGTGCTGTTGACGAGCAGCGGCGTCCGGGTGCGACCAGGACGTCAGGCGGTTTCGGCCGCGCCCTTATCGGCCACGGCGCGATGCAGCGGCTTGTGCAGCGTCGACGTCGTGAACGAGTTGCCGCGGATCAGCATGCCCGCCAGCAGACCGGCACCGCCGCCGCCGAGCAGCGCGAGCGACGCCAGCGCGCCCGCCAGATGCAGACCGCCCATACGCATGTTGCCGTCGATCATGTGACTCGCACCCGGCACGAGGATCTCGCCGAGCAGCTTCACGCCATTCGTGGTTTGCGGGTTAGTGGCCATAGGCCACTCATCCTACATCAGGTGCTGCGGCGCGAACAGGACATTCAGGGGCGATTTCCCCCCCCTCAAACGCCAGGCGCGACCCGAATCAGGCGCCGCTGCCAGAGATCGAACAGCTCGCGGCCAAGGGCGGCCGGCAGCGACATGCCCTCACCCAGCACCTCCCGAATCGGCGCGACGCCGTCCGACCGGGCCAGCAGGGCGAACGCTTCAGGAGAAATGTCCACAGGACGGCTGTCGGCGACGGTCCGTCGCAGTGCATGCGCAGGGATGCCCATCGAATCCGCACCGCGACGTATCAGCTGTGTCGTTGGTGTCAGGCCAACGACCATCCAGTCCTCAACTTCCGTCAGCGGGCGTGTCTTGGTGGCGAGGAAGTCGTCCACAACCAGCACGTCCAGGCCGGTCGTCAGGAAGCACTGCACCGCATCGTCCACCGAGTCGACCATGGGCTCGGCGTTGTTGTTGAACGACGTGTTGAGCAGCACGGGCACGCCTGTGCGTCTGCAGAATTCGTCGATGAGGCGCCAGTAGCGCGGGTTGCGATCAGCAAACAGGACCTGCACGCGCGCCGACCCGTCGACGTGCGTCGTGGCCTGCAGCACGTCGCGTTTGTCGGGCCTGACGGGGACCGCGAAGTTCATGAACGCGAAACGGCGGGCGTAGGCTGGCAGGTCGAAATACTCGCCGGCATGCTCGGCGAGCACCGACGGCGCGAACGGCCGATAGGCCTCGCGCTTCTTGACCATCAGGTTGACGCAATCCTTGTTGGCGGCCGGACGCGGGTCGGCGACGATGCTGCGGTTGCCGAGCGCGCGGGGGCCGAACTCCGAGCGTCCCTGCACCCAGCCGGCGACCGCGCCCGCGGCAAGACGGTCGGCGGTGGCGGCCTCGATGTCGTCGTGCCGCTCGAACTCGAGGACGCGACGCCAGGGCGCGAGTGCCGCTTCAATGTCGCGTGCGTCGCCCGCGGGCTGGCGGCCGAGATACACGTGCGTCTGCGGCACGCGCGGCGTCGCCGGCGCTTCAACGCGTCCGACATGAAGCGCGGCGCCGAGTGCGGCACCGGCATCGGTCGCAACGGGCTGCACGAAGATTTCGTCGAAGCCGGCCGGCACCAGCCGTCCGTTGAACGTGCAGTTGAGCGCCACGCCGCCTGCCAGACAGAGATGGCGATGGCCCGTACGCCGTCGCGCGGCATCGATCAGGTGGAACGCCATGCGCTCGAGCGCTTCCTGGATCGACGCGGCGAGGTCCTTGTGCGTCTGCGTGAACGGCTCGCCCGGCTTCCGCACGTCGACGAGACCGCCGAGCGACATGAAGCGATCGAAGTGAATGTCGTACTGGCCGTCATCACCGAGCGTATAGAGCGTGCTCAGTGCCTCGCGGAAACGTGACGGGTCGCCGTACGGCGCAAGACCCATGACCTTGTACTCGTCGAACCGTCCGTAGCCGAGCGGCCGCATCGCATAGCGATAGAACAAGCCGAGCGACTGCCGCTCGCCGAGGGTCTGCAGGGTCTCGTACGTGCCGTCGACGACACTGACGATCTTTCCGTGCCAGTCGTCACCGCCGCCGTCGTAGGAGACGACGAGCGCCGAATCGAAGCCTGATGGCTCGAAGGCGCTGGCGACGTGCGCGTCGTGATGATGGACGATGCGGACCTTCGACGAAGGGATGGAAACGCCGAGGCCCTCCGACAGACGGTCGGCGAGCACGTCGGCCGACGCGAGGCGTGGCGAGGCGTTCAGATCGGCAAGGAACGCGTTGAGCGCAAGCGTCTCGAGCACGTTGCCGAAGCAGTAGGCCCACCGATCGACGGCCGCGGCATCGACGCCTGCGATGTCGAGGCACGCCCGCACGGCGCCGATCGGAAACTTGTTCGAGTGCTTGAGGCGGTTGACGCGCTCCTCTTCGAGTGCGGCGACGACCTCGCCGTCTCGCACGAGGACGGCTGCCGCGTCGTGCAGGAAGTGTGAGACTTCCTGAAAGTGTTCCGAGCCGGCCCAGTTGAGGCCGCCCGACAGTCCGATGATGAGCATCCGCGCCCGAGATTCTACCCGGTTGACCGTACCAACCGGGTTTATTCAACCGGGTAGAATTTCGGGGATGTCCACGTCTCGTCGCGAGTTTCTCGGCACCGCCGCGCTGGCGGGCCTGGCGCCCATTGCCGGACGTTTGCCCGTCACCGCACGACAGGATCGCCGCGTCTTCCTGCACGGCGTCGCGTCGGGCGATCCGCTGCGCGAGGCCGTGATTCTCTGGACGCGCGCAACGCCGCCCGAGCGCGATCCGCTGACACCGATTGCCGTGAGCTGTGAGATTGCGCGCGACGAGGGGTTCCGTCAGATCGTCGGCCGCGCCATGCAGATGGCGACACCGTCGCACGACTTCACCGTCAAGATCGACGCCCTCGGCCTCGACCCGGGGACGACGTACTGGTATCGCTTCAGCGCGCTCGGCGAGCTGTCGCCCGTCGGCCGCACACGCACCCTGCCCGCCAGCACCTCGCGCGTGCGCCTCGCGGTTGCCTCGTGCGCCAATCTGCCCGCGGGCTTCTTCAACGTCTACGGCCGCATTGCCGCACGCGCCGACCTCGACGCGGTGCTGCACCTCGGCGATTACATCTACGAGTACCGCAACGGCATCTACGGCGACGGCACGGCGTTCGGCCGCATCCCCATGCCCGACAAGGAAGCGGTCACGCTCGAGGACTATCGGACGCGGCACGCGCAATACAAGACCGATCCAGACCTGCAGGCCGCGCACGCCGCACATCCATGGATCACGGTGTGGGACGACCACGAGTTCGCGAACAACGCGTGGCGCGAGGGCGCGCAGAACCACAATCCCGAGCTCGGCGAGGGCACGTGGGCCGATCGCCGCGCGGCGATCATCCAGTCGTACCTCGAGTGGATGCCGATTCGTGAAGACCACACGATGCGCCAGACGCGCATCTATCGATCGTTCGCGTTTGGCTCACTGGCCGATCTGGTGATGCTGGACGCGCGCTACGTCGGCCGCGATCAGGAAGCCGACGCGGCGGACCGGATCGCCGTGATCGAGGACCCATCGCGCACCGTGCTCGGCAGCACGCAGGAAGCATGGCTGGCCGGGGAGCTGTCGGCGTCGCAGCGTGCGGGCGTGACGTGGCAGATCATCGGCCAGCAGATCATGTTCGCGCACCTGGCACAGCCCGACACGCCGACTACCAACACCGATGTCTGGGACGGCTATCGCGCGGCGCGCGACCGGCTGCTCGACACCGTCGCGAGCACGAACGCGAACAGCGTCATCCTCACCGGAGATATCCACAGCTCATGGGCATTCGACGTACCCCGCAATCCATGGCGCGGGTACGACCGCCGCACGGGCGACGGCTGCATCGCCGTCGAGTTCGCCACGCCCGCGGTTTCGTCGCCCAGCAGCATGGGGCCGCCCGACGAGGCACGCGTCGCCATGCGGCGCTGGATGGAGACCCTGCCGCATCTGCATTGGGTGGAAGGCCTGCACCGCGGCTACATGGTGCTCGACATCACGTCGGCGCGCGTGCGGAACGATTGGTTCTTCGTACCGACGGTGGCCGAACGATCCGACGCCGAGATATTCGCGAAAGGCTACGTGCGGGACGTGAACGGCGGAGGGCTGCAGGAAGTCTAGCGAGGTGGGTTGGGTGGGGTCAGGTGGGCGTGGTGGGCCTGCCCCACGTTACCCACCTGCCCTCCGCCCCCACTACGCGATCTCTATCGCCACGTTGCCGCGCAGGGCGCCGGCGACCGGGCACTTGGTCTCGGCTTCCTTCGCGGTGGCCGCGAAGTCGTCCTGACTCATGCCGCTCAGGCCTTCGACGTGCGGCGTGATCTTCGCCGTCACGATCTTGATGCCCGCGTCGCTCTTCTCGGCCGTGACCTCGCACGAGACCTTCAGCCCCGACGTCGTCCCGCCCTTCTTGGCGATCATGTTGGCGAGCACCATCGTGTAGCAGACGCCGAGCGCGCCGGCGATGAGCTCTTCAGGACTGGTCTCGCCCCCGGGCTCACCGATGCGCTTCGGAAACGCGACGGGCAGGGTGAACGCGCCGGTGCCCGCCGTGGCGGTGCCATTGCCTTCGAGCAAGTTGCCGGTCCAGTTGACTTCGACGTGACGTGAAAACGATGCCATGGATTCTCTTTGGTTGACGTATATCGGTTGACGGTTGACGGTTGACAGAAACCGTTGACGGCTCGAAAGCCGAGGTTACTTCCCAGCGGTGTAGCGCAGCTGGATGAACACACCGATGAGACCAAGCACAATCCACGCCACCGGCACCCACCATTCGCCAGGAGCGGGATTCATCGGATACAGCACCCACACATCGGGGCGTTCGGTCGCGGCCGACGCCGCCGCCTGCGCCGCGCCGTTGCCGGCCATCGCGAGTCCGCCGACGAGCAGCGTCCACGCACCGCCGAACGCCGTACCGACGATGATGACGTAGCGCTGCAGCGAGAGCGAGGCCAGCGCACCGACGATGGCCGCGATGATGATCGCGAGGGCCGGCGGATCGCCGCCGGCGAGCTGGCCCCAGATCAGGTTGACGGCAATCGCGGCGAGTCCCGCGCCGATCAACGCGACGCCGATGAAATACGCCGCGATGAAGATGAGCGCGCCGATCAGGCCGCCGATGAGCGCCGTCGCGATGAGCCAGCCCGTGTCGGACGTGCCCATGGCCGACGTCGCGACGAACGCGCCCAGGATGAAGCCGTAGATGCCGAGCACCGCCCGGAACACCCGGTAGCCCGCCACGAGCGCAACAAGGCCTCCGGCGACGAGCAGGATGGCGGCCGGAATCTGGTAGGCGGCGGGTAACACGCTCAAAGATTATACGGAATGACGTTCCATGGGATGATGTCGCCCATGCGTGGGTCGCCGATGCGGCGTACAGGGGCGATCCTGATCGTCATCCTCGCGTGCGGCCTCTTCATCTACTCGTTGTCGCGCGTCGGCGCGGCGGATCTGGCGACGGGATTCAGGCAGATCGGCTGGGGCCTGCCGCTGATTCTCCTCGTCTCGGGCGCACGGCTTGTCGCGCGCACGTTCGCGTGGCGCGCGCTGCTCGCCACGCCGCCGCCCGCCCGCGCGATGCTCGAAGCCACGCTCGCCGGTGAAGCGGTCGGCAACCTCGTGCCGCTCGGGCCGCTCGCGGGCGAGCCGGCGAAGATCGCCTACCTGCGCGGCCGTCACGACATCACCGGCACGGCCGCCGCGCTGGGCCTCGAGAACGTCTTCTATTCACTGACGATCGCGTCGGTCATCGTTGCCGGCATGTCGCTGCTGGTGCTGACCGTCGCGCTGCCCGACGAGCTGTGGACGATTGCCGCCGTCGCGGTTGTCGCGATGCTCGGCCTGGTCGCCGGCATCCTCTACGTGCTGATGCGGCGGCCGGCAGACGCCGGCTCGATTCTCGATCGCCTGCCCTCGTGGCTGCCGGCGGCGCGGCTGCGCGCGCTCGAGGCGAAGGCCTACGCGTTCTACGCTTCGACGCGCGGCCGTCTCGGACGCATGTTCGCCTGCGAGGCGCTGTTCCATGTCTTCGGCGTCGCCGAGGTCTACATCGTCCTGTGGCTGCTCGCCGGCGCGCCGCCGAGCCTTGCCGACGCGTTCATCCTCGAGTCGGCCGGACGCGTGATCAACGTCGCCTTCCGTTTCGTGCCGATGCGTGTGGGTGTCGAAGAGGTGGGCTCCGAGGCCGTGGCCTCGGTACTGGGTCTCGCAACCGGAACGGGCGTCCTGCTGGGCCTGACGCGCAAAGTCCGCGTCATCATCTGGACCGCCCTCGGCGTCATCGTCATCATCCGCCGGGGACTGTCGCTGCGCTCCCTCAGCAATTCTTGATTCCTGATTCTCAACTCCGACGCTGAATTCTCATATCTCCCGTCGCCCTTCCATCGCCTTGTGCAGCGTGAACTCGTCGGCATAGTCGAGATCGCTGCCGACGGGCACGCCCATCGCAATGCGCGTGACCTTCACGCCGAGCGGCTTCAGCAGCTTCGCCAGGTAGATGGCCGTGGCTTCGCCCTCCACGTTCGGATTGGTCGCGACAATCACTTCCTCGACGCCGCCCGCGCCGACGCGCTGCAGCAGTCCGTGAATCTTCAGATCGTCGGGACCGACACCCTGTAGCGGGGACAGCGCGCCCATCAGCACGTGATAGAGGCCCGTGAACTCGCGCGTGCGCTCGACCGCCGTGACGTTCTCCGGATCCTCGACGACGCAGATGATGCGGCGATCGCGCGTGTCGGTCGTGCAGAACCAGCACGGATCGGTGTCCGTGATGTTGTTGCACGTCGAGCAGTAGGTCACGCG
>Ga0079224_100010533_pt1 | contig 12689 bp, 11 predicted proteins | sample Stecom2015_FD_80414 | JGI IMG/M metagenome (GOLD analysis project Ga0079224, IMG submission 80414) | Agricultural soil microbial communities from Utah to study Nitrogen management - Steer compost 2015 | ecosystem: Environmental > Terrestrial > Soil > Agricultural land | place: USA: Utah...
TACGTCGAGTATCTCAAATCCGAACATGCAAGATGGAGAGCATTGAATATATGAGTGGGCCTGCAAGCACGTGCAGGCCTGTTTTCCACGACAACACGACAGCGTCAACACCAGGCATGACGATAGGATGTCGCCCCTGCGGCTGACACTGCGTATTCCGTCACGCCATGCTGCCTGTGACTGCCTGCGCCGCTCTGCGGCTCAAAACCGGCCCCGCTTAACCGGCGCGCACCGCCACCATTGAATGATTCTCCCGGGCTTGCGCCTGTCCTTACTGCTGCAAATGCCCCAGCCTCCTTCATTTTCTGCAGTTCAGATATTCAATTTCCCTGCATTGTTAAGCACAAAGCGTCCACGTATGATTGACTGCTGATTCAGGCATAAGAATAACAGTGTGGACCGCACCCCACGCCGGCCTTTTTTTTCAATCGTACAAATATGATGTGACTGGCTAAGGTGTGCTGCATTCCCCTATTGAAAGAGGAGAAACAAATGAAGTTAAGCCATCTGGTCGTCGGATTGTCGTGTCTGCTGACGGGCGTTGCCAGTCAAGTGCAGGCTGCGGCGTATCCGCAAAGATCCATATCGCTTTCCGTCCCGTATGGAAGCGGCGGCTCTACAGACGGCATCGCCCGACAGTTTGCCCGGCTTTTGGAGGCGAAGCTGGGTCAGTCTGTGGTCATACTCAACCAGCCCGGCGCGACCGGTACGCTGCAACTGGGCAATCTGGCCAGAGCCAAACCCGACGGCTACACCATCGGACTTTATTCATACAGCACCGCGACATTCACTTCGCAGTTGTTAAAGGTGCCGTACAAACGGGATGATTTCGAATTACTCGGTGGCGTGGCCGAATTCAGCTATGGCATGGTCGTCCGGCCCGAATCGCCCATCAACAATATCCAGGATCTGATCAGCAGAGCCAAATCCGAAGCGGGTGTTTTCTATGGCGTGACCGGCGCGCCAAACAACTTTCCCTTTTTGCAACTGCAAAAAGTGACGGGCGGCCGGTTTGACCAGATCACCTACAAATCGTCAGCAGAATCCATCAATGCCGTTATCGGCGGATTTGTCGACGTTGCCCTGCAAGGCCCGTCCGAATATGTCGAGCTGGTGAAGGCAGGCAAGCTCAAAGTCATCGCATCGGCAAGCAATTACAGACTGCCCTGGTTTCCCGACACGCCAACCATCAAGGAGCAAGGCTATGATTTTGGCATCACGGGAATTATCGGTGTCGCAGCGCCCAAAGGCATTCCCGAAGAGGTAAAAGCCAGGCTCCAGACTGCCATTCATCAGGTCGTCTCCAGCGATGAGTATGGACATTTCCTGGTGAACCGGTACGGAATCAAAAGCTATCCGGCAAGCGCAGCTGATTTTTCGGCATATATCGAGGACGGTTTTTCGATTATGAAAAACATGATCAAAACGTATGATATCAAGGGATTATGATGACCCATTGCCGATGACAAAAAGCGGCGGACGATGTAATATTCCATGATAAATGTGTGCGCTGCCTGATCGTCTGAAATGAAAATCCGCATCCTCTCTGATCTTCATATCGAATTTTTTCCGTTCGACATCCCGGGTCAGCCCGCGGACCCTGAAACAGTCCTGGTGCTGGCAGGGGATATTGGCGTCATTACCGATAAAAGGCCGTTGCAGTTCTTTTTGCAGAAAGCGGCAGCGCAATTCAGAGCGGTCGTCATGGTGCTGGGCAACCATGAATACTACCGCTCAATCTGGCCCGATGCGCTTGATGAATTAAGGGGCTGGGCGATCGCGGAAAATGTATATATTCTGGAAAAATCGGTCGTTGCAATCGACGATGTGACTTTTCTGGGCGCAACCTTGTGGTCCGACTTTGAGCATGCAAACCCGCTCTCTATGGCGTATTGCCAGGCGTGCATCAATGATTTCAGCCTGATTGGCGCTCGCCCCGAATCGGCATGCCAGGCATTTGATCAGCGCCCGCGCCCATTTTCTCCGGCGATGGCGCTTGAGGATCATTATGCGGCCCGCGCCTGGCTGGCGACGGCCATGGCGACCATGCGCAGTGCTGGCAGGAAAACAGTGGTCGTCACCCATCATGGCGTCGCACCAGGATCAATCAATCCAAAGTATATCGGCAGCAGCACAAATGGCGCATTCGTGAGCGACCTGTCTGCGTTGTTGATCGCAGGTCAGCCCAGTCTGGTGATTCATGGCCATGTACATGACTCGGTAAACTACTGCCTGGACAGCATCGAGCACCCGATCCCTGTGGTCGCCAACCCGCGCGGCTATACCAAACGCTCAGACACGCAGGAGAACAAGCGCTTTGACCCGCTACTGACGGTCGAGGTCTGACTCCCGTGCAGCAAAATCATTAGCATCAACACGTCATTTTGATCAACCCGTACCGTTCATCACAATTGCATTGCTGCCGACCAGCGCGTAATTGTAGCCCTGGCCTGACCAATAGCGGGTAAGCAGCGGTCCTTCCTGCCGTTGACCTTCTGGCAGCAGCTTGTTCCCCGGACCAGGAGGCCGGATATAGAATCCGGTCTGCTGTCCGGCGTCATTTTTATACATCACGACGGCGGCAGGGCCTTCCTCAGTCACCAGCATACGGGCGGAAACAGGATGAAAACCCTTGGCGCTCAGATCGGGCAGGCGCTGCGCATTTGCAAAATTGGCAGCCAGCCATTGCTGCAAATCCGTTTCTGAAGCCAGCGCATCGGCCCGCAACGCCGGATTACCCGTAAAGACCCGGTATGCCGCTATGGCATCCTGCATGGGCAACGGTCGGGCAGCCAGACTCGCTGGCGACGTCGGTCCGGCATTGAGCTGCCATCCCGACAGACCGCCGATGCCAAGTGCAACAAGAATGCTGGCCGCCAGTTGCCAGCGCATGGTTGCACGTTCTTTCAAACGCATACGAATAACCGCCGGGTCCAGTGCCGGATTGAGCGGCGGCCCTGCCGTTTGCCACGCCGCCTGCAATTGCGCTGCATCTTTGCGCCAGGCGTCCAATTTACGCGCCTCTTGCGGGTGGGCCGCAAGATAAATGGCCATCGTCTTCTGTTCTTCCGTGCTCAGCCGCCCATCCACGTAGGCGTGTCGCATCCTTTCGTCAATGCGTGGGTCGTTATTCATTTCAGTATCCTCAGATGTGGCCTTGATTCACCGTCACATGCATCGCGTAATGCGCCGCGCGCCCGCGACAGACGGGACATAATGGTTCCCAGCGGAACATCAAACATATCCGCTACGGCCTTGTAGCTGAGTCCGTCAACGCTGACCAGCCATAACAGGGTCCGTTGCGCTTCCGGCAACTGTTCAAATGCCTGCAGCGAAGCGCGGGCCTGCACATGACGCTCGGTGGACGGCGCCTCGTCGGCTTTGCGAAACCATTCCAATAATCGCGCATAGCGCCTGGCACTGCGTGTGGTATCGATGAACTGCCGATACAAAATGGAAAACAGCCAGGCGCGCAGATCGCCGTCAGGCCTGCGTGTATGCTGGTGCTTGAGGGCGCGTTCGATGCTGGCCTGCACCAGGTCGTCGGCAGCAGACGGATCTTTGCTGAGCCACAGCGCGAAGCGATACAACCGGGGCAACAACTCGCGCAACGACGCATCGGATATGTCATCCGCGGCGTTACCCCTGTTTTCGATATCAGGCATCAGCGACAAGTCCTCTGCGCTGGGCTCATATTCCCTGTCCTTTTGGTTGAAAATACGGTGTTTATTCATATCCTGCCCGGGTGATTGCAAACAATGCAAGGCCCTTGTAAGACGTTTGTGATTCGATATTATTCCATTTCGGAATAAAAAAAATGCGCGGTCGTCTATATCCACATGTGCAACGGGCCGAAAGGCCGGAGAAGTACAATGCTGGAAAAGAAACAAATCCGTCCATCCGCCATGACCGTCGGGCAACAACTGATGCGACTTGCCGTGATCGGCGCTGCCGTGGCGGGCCTGGGCGCCGCTTTTGGCTACACCGCAGGCTGGCTTGGTCCGCAACGCCTGACTGCCGATCGTATTGCCAATACCTTCGAACCCGGAGGCAAGACCCACCCCGGCTTTCGTCGCAATCACGCCAAAGGCATTTGCGTGACCGGTCGCTTCGAGAGCAGTGGCCAGGCACAGAACCTGTCGCGCGCGCCGTTGTTCGCGGCCGACACCAACACCCCTTTGGTTGGACGTCTGGCGCTGCCGGGTCCCAACCCCTATGCGCCCGACGCCAGCGTTCCTATCCGCAGCTTCGCGCTGCGCTTTACCATGCCCGATGGCCAGCAGTGGCGCACCGGCATGAACAGTATGCCGGTTTTTCCGGTCGCGACGCCGCAAAGTTTCTATGAACAACAGCTCGCTGGCGCGCCCGATCCGAAAACCGGCAAACCGGATCCGGACCGAATCAAGGCGTTTTTTGCCTCCCATCCCGAAACGGCCCGGTTCCGCGAATGGGTCAAGACGGCGCGCCCGTCGGCCAGCTTTGCCACCGAGACCTATTACAGTCTCAATGCATTTGTATTTATCAATAATGACGGCGTCCGCCAGAATGTGCGCTGGCGCGTGGCGCCGCTGGGCAATCCGGTTGCGGACGAAGCCGCGCCGGAACATGACCAGAACTATCTGGATAAAGACCTGAATCGACGCTTGTCAGCAGGTCCCTTGCGCTGGCGCCTGATTGTGACGGTTGCCGATCCCGGCGATCCGAGCAACGACGCCACGAAACCATGGCCGGATTCGCGCAAGCAGGTTGACGCTGGCACCATTGTGATTGAAAAAAGCCAGTCCCAGGATCACGGCCCCTGCCGCGACATCAACTTCGATCCTACCGTGCTGCCGCAAGGCATGGCCATCTCGGACGATCCCCTGCTGCCCGCGCGATCCTCCGTTTATGCCGCCTCGGTCGACCGGCGAACCCGCGAAGGCCTGAGCCGCCCCTCCCCTTCTCCTTCTTCTTCTGCCGCCTCATCGGAGCATTCAAAATGAACCATTCTGTTGATCAAACGCCGGGAACGACTTTCAGTCTGCCGGCCAGAGTGCTGCATTGGCTGATGGCTGCCGGCATCCTGGCAATGCTGTTTATCGGAGTGGGTATGGTCGCCTCGGTTTCCGGGCGCCACAACTGGTTGTTGGCCATTCATAAGCCGTTGGGCGCCGTGCTTCTGTTGCTCGTGTGCCTGCGGCTGATTGTACGCCTGGTCAAGGGTACGCCGCCGTTGCCGGCTGAAATGCCGGAGTGGCAAAAGCGCGTCGCGCTAGCGTCGCACTGGCTGCTTTACCTGCTCATGTTTGCCATGCCGCTTATCGGTTGGGCCATGGTCTCGGCCAGCGGCACGCCTGTCACGCTCATCGGGGCCTGGACGCTGCCGGCCATCGCGCCGGAAAACGCAGACATCTTTGCCGTGTTGCGCGCAGCCCATCGCTATCTGGCCTATTTGCTCTTTGCCACGGTCTTGTTACACCTGGCGGCGGGACTGTTTCATGAGCTGATCCGGCGCGATGGGGTGTTGCAGTCGATGATCCGCAATCGCGCCTGACATATTATTTTTTTGAAAGACCAGCCGCGGGTCGCGCAGTGGTTGCCGGGCATGCCGGGCGCTGTTGTTCCAGGCATGACGGCTGTGGCTGGTTAGGGGGCGACTGCAGTACATTGGCGCACCGGCCGTCAATCCGCAGGAGCACGCAAACTCAAAGGCGAATCCTGTGGCGGGATGCCTCTGCCGTCACATTGGCGTAGGCGCATCGGGCTGAATCTTGCCTACATCCACCGCCAGCGACGCAAGCGGCTTACTTGCTATTGAACGACACAGGAGTTCGGACATACCCTGAGCCAATTGGCTGTTGGACCACGCTCCTGCGTCGGAATACCATTTGGGCACCCAGTTCACCGCGCCGAAAATGGAAAAAATGGCAAGCTTAGGGTCACAAGGAACGATGCTGCCATCATCAATGCCTTCGCGCACGAAAGTACGCAACCTGGCCTCGAAGCGATCCCGCTGTTCGACGATTTTACTGCGATCATTGGGTTCCAGCGCATGTTCTTCTGTAATGATAATGCAGCGACTCATTTCGCTGAGCGTCACTTGCAGGTATTCCCGAATCGCTGTCTGCAGTTTCACCAGGCCTGTTCCGCCCTGCGCTTCAGCCGTATCAATCGCGGCGAAGCCCACTTTCAGGGCCTCGGAAAAAGCCTCATACAACAGCGCATGTTTGCTGGAAAAATAATGATACAGCGCCGCTTTGGTCACACCCAGACTGGCTGCGATGTCGTCCAGAGAGGTCGCATGAAACCCTTTCTGATTAAACGCAGCAATGGCCTCTCGCAAGAGCGCTTCGCGCTTGAGCATATGCATTGCCTTGCGGTTGGGTACCGCGTTATTCCATGTCGCCACTGGTCACATTCCTCGGATTGATTAACGCATACTGTCACACTGGTTGCACTGTCCTGCGTCTGTTTGCTGGTATATATAACTCGGTCAACGTGCCTTCGTATGCTTCGCACGCCAATGCCAGCGTTTCAGACAACGTCGGATGCGGATGCACGGTCAGGGCCACATCGCCGGGTTCCGCGCCCAACTCTATGGCCAGGGCCGCTTCCGACACCAGATCGCCGGCGTGAGGGCCGACCATGCCCGCGCCCAGTAGGGCGCGCGTTTGCGGGTCTACGAGTATTTTCGTCAAGCCTTGCCCATGCCCCATGCTAAGCGCCCGGCCGCTGGCAGACCACGGGAACACGGCCTTTTCATAAGCAATCCCGTTGCGCATGGCTGTGGTCTCTGTCAAGCCCACCCACGCAACTTCGGGGTCGTGATACGCAACGGCCGGACTGACTTTCGTCTCGTTCCGAACATTCAGGCCGGCCGCCACCTCGGCCGCTATTTTACCTTCATAACTGGCTTTATGGGCGAGCATGGGTTGCCCGACGATGTCGCCAATGGCAAATATATGCGCCTGATTGGTACGCTGCTGACGGTCCACCGGTATGAATCCGTGTTCATCGGCGTGTATCTCCGCATTCCCGGCGCCGATCCGGTCGCCATTGGGCTGACGACCGGCGGCGACCAGTACTTTGTCGAATATTTGCGGAGCCGGCGCCTTCGGACCGTCCAATACAATGCGGATGCCGGCTGACGTCGCTTTGGCGGACTGCACTCGCGTGCCCGTCCAGATTGCCTCGCAGCGTGATTTCAAATGATGCGCCAACGGCTTTACCAGATCGTCATCGCAGCCGGCCAACAGCTTATCAGCCATCTCGACAATGCTGACGCGTGCGCCCAGCGCAGCATAGACGCTCGCCAGTTCCAGTCCGATCACGCCGCCACCGACGACAAGCATACTTTCGGGAATATCTTCCAGTTCCAGCGCACCGCTTGAATCCATGATGCGCGGATCGTCGGGAAAGACCGGCAGTTTGACGGGCCTGGAGCCCGCTGCGATGATCGCCTGACGGAAGTTGACCGTTGTGCCGTCCGTCAGCGACAGCTGGTGGGGACTGCTGAACATACCCTCTGCCTGCAACACGCGAATATTGCGTTTTCCAGCCAACCCGGTCAGGCCCGCGCACAATTTTGAGACAAGCGTCTGTTTCCAGTCGCGCAGGCGTGGCAAATTGACATTAGGCGCAGGGTAATCGATCCCCATGGCGTTCAAGGCGGACGCCGCCGACATGACGCCGGTGCAGTGCAACAGCGCCTTGGACGGAATACAGCCGACATTCAGGCACACGCCGCCTAGCGTCGCCCGCTTATCGACCAGGACAACGGAAAGTCCCAGATCTGCCGCGCGGAAGGCCGCAGTATAGCCTCCCGGCCCGGCACCGAGAACAAGCAAATCTGTTTTTATAGCGGATGTCATCTCAACTCAAATCCTATGAAAATAAGTACGGGGCGCCGGCATTCGCGGTGACCGCGTCGCGCGGGGTTGTCCTGGGGCGGTTGTGCGATACATCGTCAATGGCGATGACGGACTGCGACGGCCGGCCTGGGAAGGCAGACGATCAGGCGCCGTCCCGCTCGTCTTTATACTGATCCCGCAGGATTCGCTTGAGCACCTTGCCTGACGGATTGCGCGGCAACGCCGAGACGATTTTCAGTTCGCGCGGCACTTTGAAACGGGCAAGTGTCTTGCGGCAGTGTTGATCGATATCCTGTAATGTCAGGGTTGCGCCGGGCGCCAGTACGACGACGGCAACAATCCGCTCGCCCCATTTTTCGTCATGCACGCCAACCACAGCCGCTTCGGCGATTTGCGGCAACTGATACAGCGCCGCCTCAACTTCACTGGAAGCGACATTCTCGGCGCCAGTCAGGATCATGTCCTTGGTTCGGTCGGTAATATAGAGAAATCCATCATCATCCAGATACCCGACATCGCCGCTGCGCAGCCAATCGCCAAAAAACGCTTCAGCGGTTTTTTCAGGGGCATTCCAGTATCCTTTGCTCACCTTGGGTCCCCGAATACAGATTTCCCCTTTGGTATTGGCTGGCAACCACTGGCCCTGGTCGTCGGCGATGCGTATTTCAACATGAGCCGTGGCCCGCCCGGTCGAGCCTATTTTCTCCAGCTCTCTTCCGGCTGGCATCAACGTATCGCCACTGCATGTTTCTGTCATGCCAAAGGCATCGATGAAGCGACCTGCGCGAAAGACGCGGGTGAAGTCGCGGATACGTGATTCGGGGGTTTTCTCCCCACCGGCAATACACCATTCAAATGTGCCGAGATCGAAATCGGCCGCTTCAGGTGTGGCAAGTACGCGACTGAGCATAACCGGCGCCATCCAGCCGCAGTTGAGTTGGTGACGATCGATGGATGCAAGCACCGCCAGGGCATCGAACTCCCGGTGCACGCACATTGTCCCGCCGACCCAGAGTACCGCAATACCCGGCAGATCGAACGCGCCAACATGATACAAGGGCCCCACCACTAAAAGCCGGTGACGGGAATTGAGTTCCAGCCCCAGCACATGATCCACGCATTTCCAGTACAAATTGCTGTAGGAATGCATCACGCCTTTGGGCCGCGATGTGGTGCCCGATGTGTACATCAGTCGCGCCAGGTCGCTTTCGATCACCTGTTCCGCTTCAGGCACGGCTGCCGTGACCTCACCCAGCAGACGCGAATCCAACTGCGCCGAGGCATCCACGCTTATGGCCGGAACGCCTGTTTTCATCAGCTCGGTAAACTCGTCGTCGACAAAAAGCAGTTTCACACCGGCATCGTCAAGGATGAACCGGGCCTCGGCTGGCGCCAGACGATAATTGATCGGCAGAAAAACCGCGCCCACATGACTGATTGCAAAGGTCAGTTCAAGAAAGGCCGGACTGTTTTTCATGAACAGCGCGACCACGTCGTTTTTGCCGATGCCCCGGGACTTCAATAGCGCCGCGCTGTGCAGAATACGGTCGTAAAACTGCGCGTAGGTAATCGCCTCATCGCAATAGATGAGCGCAGCCTGGTCGGGTGAGCGGTTCGCATGATAGGCAATGGATGTGCTGAGATTCAGCATGATGGAGGTCTCCTTGGAACGGCATGATGCGCTGTCAAGCGATCTGCGCTTCTCATGTTCGGGTTTTGTCTGCTCAGTATGATTTGGGCATGCCCAGATCATGAACCGCAATATAGTTCAGTATCATTTCTTCCGACACGGGCGCAAACTTGAAGAGACGCGCATCACGCCACAGTCGCTCGACGTGAAACTCGCGGGCATAGCCCATGCCGCCCATCATTTGCATGCTCTGTTCAATCGCATGGGTTGCCGCCTGGGAACCGATCAGCTTGGCCATATTGGCCTGGCTGCCATACGGCTGGCCCAGGTCGCATAAACGGGCGGCATTCAGATTCATCAGGCGCGCGCATTGCAGTTCAGCGTGCGACTGGGCCAGGGGAAACTGCAATCCCTGATACGAACTGATCGGTTTTGCCCCAAAGACCCGGCGCTCGTTCGCATATTGCACGGCCAGTTTCTCCGCCAGTCTGCCGGCGCCCACCAGCCCGGCGGTCGTCACGATTCTTTCCGTGTTCAGCACATCCAGCAGCTCGCGAAACCCTTTATCCAGCGTGCCCACCAGTTCGTCCGGCCGGATACGGACATCATCAAAAAACACCGAGCATGCGCTCAAGGTCTGGGTGCCCACTTTTTCGATGGGTGAATAACTGAGTCCTTCGCGTTCCACATCAATGATGAACATGGAGATGCCGTCTGTCGGCTTTGCGTTTTCCGATGGCTTTTTCGTACGCGCCACCACCAGCATCTTCTGAGCACAGTCTACCGCCGTGATCCAGATCTTCCGGCCGTTCAGCACCCATCCGTCCTGTCCGTCGGACTCGGCGAAGGTTTTCATCGCCAGGGTATTGGTGCCTGCATCCGGCTCGGTCAGCGCCATACAGAAATTGGTCTTTCCGGCGATCAGGTCGGGCAACAACTCACGTTTCATCTGATCGCTGCCAAACCGGGAAATCGACACACCGCCAAAAATCGGATTGATCATGAATAGTTGTCCTACGGTCGACCCGGCCCCGCCCGCCGACAGTTCTTCGACAATCAGCGCCATTTCCAGCATGCCCAGCCCCGATCCGCCCTGCTCTTCCGGCAAGGCCGCGCCAGCCAGGCCCGCCTCACAGATGGCCTGCCAGCATGCAGTTGGAAACGCCTTATTGCGATCCTGTTCCTGCCAGTACTCCAGGCCGAAGCTTTCTCCGATACGGCGCGCCGTATCCATCATCAGAACCTGATCATCAGAGAGTGAAAAATCCATGTAATTATCCTTTATGAATGCCTGGGTGACGTAACAGGCGATATGGGTCCTGCAGCAGACCGACTACGCCGTTGAGAAATTGAAGGGCGCTGGCGCCGTCATGCAATCGATGATCCGCAGCCAGCACGAGTCCCATTTCACGCCTGAGTGTCGGCGCTCCCTGCGCATCGGGCCGGAACACCTCCCGTATGCTGCCTACACCCAGAATCGCCGATTGCGGCGGATTGATGATGGGCGTCATATACGTAACGTTGTGCATACCTGCGTTGGAAACCGATATGGCGCCGCCTTCCAGGTCAGCGCGCACCGCCTTGCCCGAGCGCGTCCGTTCGACCAGGGCATCGGCCTGGTGCGCCACTTCATCCAGCGCCGCACGGTCCAGCCCATGCAAAACCGGGGCCATCAGACCGCGTTCGGTAGACACCGCCATTCCGACATCCGCGCTATTGAGCTGCACGATGCCGTCATCGGTCCATATCCGGTTCTGATGGGGATGCTGCATCAGCGATCGCGCCACTGCAGCGACCACAAAGTGGTTCAGGGTCAGCTTCTGCGATGCCGGGCTCTGGTTCAGGCGCCGCCGTAAGGCCAGCAATTCGCTCACTTCGGCCTCAACGGCAAGATAAAAATGGGGAACCTGTTTTGCCTGCACCATCCGGGCAGCCATGGACTGCACCAATGCGTTCGGCGCAACCGGCTGCGCACCGGTCACCGTCAGGGATGGGCCGCTCCCGCTTCGATTCTGCGCGCCCGTGTCCGGCTGAGGACGCGCCCGGGCCGCCCGCACATCGCTGGCCTTGATTCTTCCTTTCGGACCGGTACCTTTTACTGAGGCCAGGTCCAGATTCATTTCATGCGCATGACGGCGCGCCAGCGGGGTCGCGACAATTCGGCTCGCGACGCTGCCCGCCGGGTTCTGCGTCGTATGCAAAGCGTTGCCGTGCTGTGCAGACGGCGCATCTGCGCCCGATGCGGGGGCTGTCATTGTGTCCCCGGAAGGATCTGTCCCCGCGGCGGCAGCGGACTCAGGAGCCGCTTCCAGCCCCTGGCCCGGTCCGGTCCAGCGTGCGACAATCGCGCCGACTGGCACGGTTTCCCCCGCCTGAACAAGAATGTCGCCCATGACGCCATCGGCCTGGGCATCGATTTCCGTGGCGACCTTGTCCGTTTCCACCACAAACAGCGTCGTACCCGTCGTGACCCGGTCTCCCGGAGACACATTCCACTCCACCAGCATGCCTTCGGTCATGGTCAGACCCAGCTTTGGCATGAGTAAATCATTGAATGTCGTCATTGGCTACTGTCCCGTAAACCGGGCTTCTCTCTTGTCGAGAAAAGCCCCCATGCCTTCATGTGCATCGTGCGTATCAAGCACCAGACCGATCATCGCCTGTTCGTGCGCCAGCGCATTGGCCAATGGCATGTCGGCGCCGTCGCGCAACGTACGCTTGAGCAGCTTCAGAACCAGCGGCGATTTGCCGGCAATCTGCGTTGCCTGGGCAAGCACGTCGCTCATGAGTTCGTCCCGGGGCACCACGCGGTTGGCCAGGCCGATGCGGACCGCCTCGGTGGCGTTGATGCGCCCTCCCGTGAACATGATTTCCTTGGCAACGCAAGGCGCCACCTGGCGAATAATGCGTTGCGTGCCGCCCGCGCCCGGGAACAGACCAAGATTGATTTCGGTCAGGGCAATCGTGGCGGTATCAGACAGAACCCGCAAGTCCGTGCAAAGCAGCAACTCAGTTCCCCCGCCCAGCGCCCACCCGTTGACGGCAGCAATAGTGGGCTTGTCGCTTGTTTCAATACGCCTGAAAACCCGATGGATGGTTTCAGCGAACGTCTGATAATGCGCCAGACCCTGGCGGGAATTCAGATCAACCAGATCGCCGCCTGCCACAAACGATTTCTCGCCGGCGCCCGTGATGACAATGACGCGGCA
>Ga0079224_100010535_pt1 | contig 12689 bp, 15 predicted proteins | sample Stecom2015_FD_80414 | JGI IMG/M metagenome (GOLD analysis project Ga0079224, IMG submission 80414) | Agricultural soil microbial communities from Utah to study Nitrogen management - Steer compost 2015 | ecosystem: Environmental > Terrestrial > Soil > Agricultural land | place: USA: Utah...
GCCGTGGCCACGTGCCCGCCGCCGGCGGCGATCGTCGCCAGCAGCACCTCGCGCCCCGCGCCCATCAGTCCCTCCCGGCGTGCAGCGCCTCCACGGCCAGCCGCAAGCCCTCGCGCCAGGTGACGCGCGGGCGGTAGCCGAGCTCGTTCACCGCGTGCTCGATCGAGAAGTGGACGTCGTGCGCCATGAGGCCCGCGCGGTAACGCGTCATGGGCGGCTCGGTGGCGGGGAAGAGCGCCCGCCACGTGGCCTCCACCCCCGTGGCGATGGCCCTGACCGGCCGGCGCGGCACGTTCAGCCGCGGCGGCGAGCTGCCCACGAGCCGGGCCAGCTCGGCGAAGAGCTCGCGCCAGCTGGGCGCGCCCTCGTCGGCGATCACGTAGACCTTGCCTGCCGCCGCGGGCGACGACACGGCCAGCGCCACGCCGTCGGCGAAGTTCGTGGCGTAGGTGGTGTTCAGCACGCTCTCGCCGCGCTTCATGAGCGGCATCACCCCGCGCGCCACGGCGCGCTCGACGCGCTGGAACGTGGCGTCGCGGGCGCCGAACGGCCACAGGCCGGGCCTCACGATCACGGCCTCCACGCCGTCGCGCGCCGTCACGACGTTCTCGGCCAGGATCTTCGAGTAGGCGTAGGGGTTCGAGGTGTTGTCGCGCGGCAAGGTGCGGGGGTCGGCGTCCCGGAACCCGCGGTACGTGTGCACGGCGACGCTGGACACGAGCACGAACCGCCGCGCGCCGGCCCTGGCCGCCGCGTCCACCAGGCGCTGCGTGCCCAGGACGTTCGTGCGGTAGAAGGCGTCCCAGGGCCCCCAGTCGGAGACGCGGGCGGCCGCGTGGACGACGGCGTCGACGCCCTCCATCACCCAGGCGAGGTCGCCGGGCTTCGCCAGGTCGGCGCGCACGACCTCGACACCGCCCTGGGAGAGCGCGCCCTCGAGGTTGTGCAGCTCGCCCCAGGGGGAGACGAGCGCGCGGACCTCGTCGCCGCCCTGGACCAGGCGCTCGGTGATGTGGCTGCCGAGGAAGCCGTGGGCGCCGGTGACCAGTACCCTCACGGGAACAAGGCCCCGGCGCGCGCGAGCACGACCACGTCCAGCGTGAGCCCGATGACCAGGTGGGTGAGGGCGGGGTAGACGACCGAGCGCGTGCGCACCGCCATCACGCCGAACAGCAGGCTGGCGGGCAGGGCCGCCAACGTCTCGGGCAGCGGCTTGCCCAGGTGGACCATCGTGGCGGCGAACGCCTGCAGCCACACGGCCCCGGCGGTGCCGAACCGCCCCTCCAGGGCGCCCAGCAGGTAGCCGCGGTAGAAGGCCTCGAACGACAGGTAGTAGAGGGCGTAGAGCGCCGCCCAGCCCAGCAGCGACGGCACGGAGCGGCCGACCTCGTCGCCCGCCCAGGGGTAGGCCGTGGCCAGGGCGGGCGCGCTGCCGGAGGCCAGCGCCACCACCGGGACGGCGACGAGGGCGGAGACGGCCACCAGCGCCCAGCCGGCGCGGGCGTCCCCGCGGGAGAGGCGCATCTGCCTGAGCGTGCCGCCGGTCGCGGTGAAGATGAGCGCCGGCACGGCCAGCAGCGTGACGACGGTCCAGGTGATGCCCACCGTGGCGGTGGGCAGGGAGCGCGGAGCGAAGGCGAGCAGCGTCGGCCCTGGCGTGGCCAGGTACCAGAAAGCCACCTGCAGCACGGTGCCGCAGCCGAGGAGGAACCAGACGCGGGTGCCCTCGTCGTCGAACAGGCCGGCCAGGTCGCCCAGGAGCGCCTTCAGCGCCGCGCCAAGGCTCATAACCCCTTCTGGAAGATCCGGTAGGTCTTGTCGTGGACGCCGCCGGCCGCCTCGATGGCCCTGTTGATGCGGGTGTTGTCCTCCAGGGTCCAGCCGCACTCGCCCTCGACGATGCCGCGCGTCTTCGCCCGCTTCACGACCTCATGGATCAGCAGCAGGTCGAAGCCCTTGTGGCGGTGCTCGGGCAGGACCCCGAGCATGACGAGGCGGGCCCTGTCGATGATCTTCTTGCGCCTGAGCAGGTGGAAGACGCCGAAGGGCAGCAGCCGCCCGTCGAAGCGCGCCAGCACCTGGTTCAGGTCGGGCACGGTGACGGCCATCGCCACGGTCTCGCCCCTGTGCTCGAGGAAGAGGACGAGCTCGGGGTCGATGATCATCTTCAGGTCGTTCGCCAGGTACTCGATCTCGGCGTCCGACAGAGGCACGTTGCCCCAGTTGTGCTCCCAGGCCGCGGTGTGTATCCGCTTGAGGATCGCCACCTCGCGGTCGAACCGCCTCATGTCGGCCGGGCGCACGGTCACCGCGTAGCGTGCGGCGGTCCGCTCGGCCAGCCGCGCGACGCGCTCGCTGATGGGCACGCGGTTGTCGAAGTGGAAGGTGAAGAGGTCCTTGACCTTGGCGTAGCCCTTGCGCTCCACCCAGCAAGGGTAGTCGGGCGGGTTCTGGGGCATGAGCACGTAGGGCCGCTGGTCGAAGGCGTCCACCTGGAAGCCGGCCCCGTCGTTCATCGTCCCGTTGATGGGGCCGCGGACGGCGAGCATGCCGGCCGAGCGGGCGTGGGCCTCGACGACGTCGAGGAGCGCGCCGGCGACCTGCTCGTCGTCGGCCTCGAAGAACCCGAAGAACGCGATGCGCTCGTCGTGGACGCGCATGTGCTCGTCGTCCTCGATGTAGGCGACGCGCCCCACGACCCTGCCGCCCTTCCTGGCGAGGTAGAGGGTCCGCCGGGCGTGACGCCACAGCGGGTTCTTGCGCTCGTCGAGCAGGTCGAGCTGCGAGACGCGCAGCGGCGGCACCCACACGGGGTCGCCCTGGTACTTGCGGTACGGGTAGTCGACGAACTCCCGGACGGCCCTGCGGCCCTCGACCGCCTCGACAGTCAGCTGCGCCACGGCTGTGCTAGATGACGCCGAGGCGCCTGCCTACGACGGCGAAGGCCGAGAGCAGCCTCTCGAGCTGCTCGCTGGTGTGGTTCGCGTTCACGCTGGTGCGGATTATCGCCTGCCCGTTGGGCACGCCGGGCGGCAGGGCGGGCGTCGTGAACACGCCCTCCTCCCACAGGCCCTTCCAGAAGGCCATCGCCAGCTCGTCGGGGCCGACGAGGACGGGCACGATGGGCGTCTGCGAGCCGAGCGTGTCGAAGCCCAGCGCGTTCATGCCGTCGCGCAGCTGGCGCACGTTCTCCCACAGCTGGGTGCGCAGGTGCGGCTCCGACTCCATGATCCGCAGCGCCTCGAGGGCGGCGGCCATCTGCATGGCGGGCAGGGCCGCGGTGAAGATGAACGGGCGCGCGGCGTGCTTGACGAAGTTCACGACGGGTCGGTCGGCCGCCATGAAGCCGCCCACCGAGGCGAACGACTTCGAGAAGGTGCCGATGATCACGTCGATCTCGTCGGTGAGGCCGAAGTGGTCGCCGGTGCCGCGGCCGTCGGGACCGAGCACGCCGGTGGCGTGGGCGTCGTCGACGATCAGCCTGGCTCCGAACCGGCGCTTGATCTCGACGAGCTCGGGCAGCCTGGCGATGTGGCCGCTCATCGAGAACACGCCGTCGGTGACGATGATGCGCCCGCCCGGCTTGCCGACGTCCTGCTCCAGCAGCCGCACCAGGCCGTCGAGGTCGTTGTGCTCGAACTTCCTCAGCGTGGCGAACGACAGCTTGGCGGCGTCGTACAGCGAGGCGTGGTTCTCGCGGTCGTAGTAGAGGATGTCGTGGCGGCCGGCCAGGGCCGAGATCACCGAGAGGCAGCCCAGGTAGCCCGCGCTGAACGTCAGCGCCGACTCCTTGCCCAGGAAGTCGGCGAGGCGGTGCTCCAGCTCCTCGTGCAGCGTGAGGGTCCCCGTGAGGAAGCGCGAGCCGGTGCACGACGTGCCGAAGTCGTTGAGCGCGGACCTGGCGGCCTCCTTGAGGCGCGGGTCCTGCGTCAGCCCGAGGTAGTCGTTCGAGCCGGTGATCACCATCTCCAAGCCGTTCACCGTCACGGTGCCGCCGTGCTGGGAGGCGATCGGCTTGAAGTACGGATGCATGCCGGCCGCAGCGGCCTCGTCGGCGCGGCGGAAGGCGTAGGCCTTGGCGAAAGCGTCGTCGGCCCTCGGGCTCGTGGCGCTCTGCGCTTCGGGGGGCGCTACCTCGGACAAGGGTTCCTCCAGTGGGAAGGGCGCCGCAGGCCGCGGACCGCAGCGGCCCGGTAGGCGGCGGCCGTGCGGCGGGCGTCAGCCGGCGCCAGCATGAGTAACCCTACGGCACCGTACCGCCTCGGGGCAAGGAGTTCTCATCCTCTGTGAGCCTTCCGCCACGTGGGCGCTCATGGCCCGCTGGTATCATCCGGTCACGACCATGCCGAGGGCCCTACGGGCCCGGCGATCCGACCGGACACCCCGCGCGGGAGATGACCTGACGTGTTGCTCGCGACCCCACCCGACGACACCCCGACCGCCGCGGTCACCACCAGGGAGGCGCGACCGGACGACGCGGCGCTCGTACACCAGGTCTACCTCTCCACCCCCGCCTACTTCGAGATCATCTCCATCCCCATCCCCACGCTCGCCGAGGTGACCACCGACCTCGCCACCGTCGCCGAGGACCCGCGCCGCCACGCCGAGCTGGTGCTCGTAGAGGACGGTGCCGCCGCGTCGGCGGAGCCCGCGATCGTGGACCCGCTCTCGGGCCGGCTCGTGGTGGGCTACCTCGACTACAAGCTCGACTACCCCGAGCGCGGCGACGCCACCGTGAACCTGCTGCTCGTGCTGCCGTCCCTGCAGAGCCGCGGCATCGGCGCCGCCTGCGCTCGCGACCTCGAGCGCCGGCTCGCCGGGCGGTCGCGGCGGATGCTGGCCAGCATCTACGGCGACAACCCGCGCGCCCGGAGGTTCTGGGAGCGCCTGGGCTTCAGCTTCGCCATCGACGCCAAGCCCCACCTCGACTGGTACGCCAAGACGCTGGCCTGAGGCCACGCCCGCCGCCTCCGCGGTAACCTGTCGTCGCGTGCCCGGCCGTCCCGACAAGACCGTCGTGAGCGTCTCCTTGGGCTCGGCCAGGCGCGACGCCGACGAGCAGGTGGAGCTGCTGGGCCGGCGGGTGAGGATGGTCCGCCGCGGGGTGGGCGGCGACCTCGCCGCCGCGCGGGCGCTGGTGGCCGAGCTGGACGGCCAGGTGGACGCCATCGGCATCGGCGGCACCGACATCTACCTGAAGGTGGGCGAGCGCCGGTACCCCATCAGGGATGCCGTTCGCATCGCCTCGGCCGCGCGGCGCACGCCGGTGGTGTGCGGCGCGGGGCTCAAGGACAGCCTGGAGCGCGGCGCGGTGGCCGCTCTGGAGCCTCTCGTGGGGTGGCGTGGCCGGCGCGTGCTGATGGTCAGCTCGGTCGACCGGTTCGGCATGGCCGAGGCCATCGCCCAGCACGGCGCCGACGTGGTGTTCGGCGACCTGATCTTCGGGCTCGGCCTCGACGTGCCCCTGCGCACCCTCGTCGCCCTGCGTCGGCTGGCCCGCGTGGCCCTGCCCGTGGTGACGCGCCTGCCGTTCAAGTGGTTCTACCCGACCGGCGAGCGGCAGGACGAGGCGCCACGGCCGCGCCACGAGCGGCACTACCGCTGGGCCGAGGTGCTGGCCGGCGACTGGCACTACATCAGGGCGCACGCGCCGCCCGACCTGAGCGGCAAGGACGTGCTCACGAACACGACCACCGCCGCCGACGTCGAGTTCCTGCGCGCCGCCGGCGCGCGGCGGCTGGTGACCACCACGCCGCGGCTGGGCGGGCGCAGCGTGGGCACGAACCTGCTCGAGGCCGCATTGGTGGCCGTGGAGGGCGCCCCGGGCGAGCTGGGCCGCGCCCGCTACGAGGAGCTGGTGACCGCGGCGGGGATAGCTCCGACCGTGCTCGAGCTGTGAGCGCCGGGGCGCGCCGACCGCTCCCCGGCCCGGAGCGAGCCCGCCCCGGGCGGCGCCGTGCCGCGCTGCGCCGCGGTGGTACACTGGCCCGTCTCAGGACCCTGCTGCCCAGCGAGCGCAGCGGGCTCACGCCGCCCGCCGGGGTCGACCCGGGCCGGAGGCGCGGCACTCAGCCAGTCGGAGGACGGGACGAAGATGATCAGCGTCACAGACCTGCGCAGCGGCACGAAGGTCGAGATGGACGGCGGCCTCTGGGAGGTCATCGACTACCAGCACCAGAAGATCGGCCGTGGCGGCGCCAAGGTGGTAGCCAAGTTCAGGAACCTCGAGTCCGGGACGATCGTCGAGCGGTCGTTCAACGCCACCGAGAAGCTGCAGGACATCTTCATCGAGTACCGCACGATGACGTTCCTGTACGCGAACGACGACCAGTACACGTTCATGGACAACGAGACCTACGAGCAGCCCACGCTCGCCCGCGACCAGATCGGTGACGGGGCGCGGTTCCTCAAGGAGAACGTCGAGGTCACCGTGGACTACTTCCAGGGCCGTCCCCTGAACGTCACCCTGCCGAACGTGGTCGAGCTGAGGATCACCCGGACCGACCCGGGCGTCCGCGGCGACACGGTCTCGGGCGGCTCCAAGCCCGCCGTACTCGAGACCGGCGCGACCGTGAACGTCCCCCTCTTCATCGAGGAGGGCGAGGTCATCCGCGTCGACACGCGCTCCGGCGAGTACCTCGGCAGGGCCTGACGGGGCATGCAGACGAGGGAGCTCAAGCGCCTGCTGGACGTCCTAAAGGACACCGACGTCAGCGAGCTGACACTGGAGACCGGCGAGTACAAGCTCACGCTGAAGCGCGGCTTCGGCGCCCCGCAGGCGACGTTCGTGCCGGTGCCCCAGGTCGCGGCGGCGGCGTCGGCACCCGTGGAGCAGGCGGCCGCACCGCAGGCCCCGGCCGAGCCGGCGGCCAGCGAGCGCCTCGTCGACGTGGTGGCTCCCATCGTCGGCACGTTCTACGCCGCGCCGTCGCCCGACGCCCCGCCGTTCGTGCGGGTGGGCGACCACGTCAGGCCGGGCTCCGTCCTCTGCATCATCGAGGCGATGAAGCTGATGAACGAGATCGAGGCGGAGACGGCCGGCGTCGTCCGCGAGGTCCTCGTGGACAACGGCCAGCCCGTCGAGTACGGGCAGGTCCTGTTCCGCATCGAGCCGGACTGAGCCCGCGGTGTTCCGCAAGATCCTCATCGCCAACCGGGGCGAGATCGCCCTGCGCGTCGTGCGCGCGGCCAGGGAGCTGGGCGTGCAGTCGGTCGTCGTCTACTCGCAGGCCGACGAGAGCTCGCTGCCCGTCCTGCTCGCCGACGAGGCGGTCTGCATCGGGCCGGCGGCCGCGGCGAACAGCTACCTCAACGTCAGGAACATCCTCGCCGCGGCTCTCGTCACCGGCGCCGAGGCCGTCCATCCCGGCTACGGCTTCCTGGCCGAGAACGCCGAGTTCGCGGCCAAGTGCGAGGAGCACAACCTCGTCTTCATCGGCCCGCGTCCTGACCACATCGCCCGCATAGGCGACAAGTCCTCGGCGCGCGCCCTGGCGCAGGAGGCCGGCGTGCCCGTGACGCCGGGCAGCGGCGCCCTCGCCGACCTGGCCGCGGCCAAGGCCTTCGCCGACGACATCGGCTTCCCGCTGATCCTCAAGGCGTCGGCCGGCGGCGGCGGGCGGGGCATGCGCGTCGTGCAGAGCCACTCCGACCTGGAGCGCCAGTTCGTCAACGCCCAGGAGGAGGCGCGGGCGGCCTTCGGCAACCCCGAGCTCTACGTCGAGAAGTACATCGAGGAGCCCAAGCACGTCGAGGTCCAGGTGTTCGGCGACGGTCAGGGCGAGGTCGTGCAGCTGTTCGAGCGCGACTGCTCCATCCAGCGCCGCTACCAGAAGCTGCTGGAGGAGGGGCCGTCGCTCCTGGACGACGACCTCAGGTCCCGCATCGCCGCGGCCGCGGTGAGGCTCGCCAAGCACGTGGCCTACCGCGGCGCCGGCACCTGCGAGTTCCTCGTCGACAAGGAGGGGAACTTCTACTTCTCCGAGATGAACACGCGCATCCAGGTCGAGCACCCGGTCACCGAGATGATCACGGGCACCGACCTCGTGCAGGAGCAGATCAAGGTCGCCGCCGGCGAGCCGCTGTCGTGGCGGCAGGAGGACCTGCGGGTCGACGGCCACGCCATCGAGGTGCGCATCAACGCCGAGGACCCCGAGCACGACTTCAGGCCGATGGCGGGCACGATCACCGACGTGCACTGGCCGGGCGGCCCGGGCGTGAGGGTCGACTCGCACGTGTACGCCGGCTACCGCATCCCGCCGCACTACGACAGCCTCCTGGCGAAGATCATCGCCTGGGCGCCCACCCGCGAGGAGGCGATCAGGCGCATGGAGCGGAGCCTGAGGGAGACGGTCATCGAGGGCGTGAAGACCACGATCCCCTTCCACCTGCGGGTCCTGGACAACGCCTTCTTCCGCCGCGGCCAGGTCTACACGAACTTCATCGCGCGTAGGATGAGCTCATGACCGACGCTGATGGGCTCGACATCTCCACTGACGTCCTCTACGGGATCGCTCAGCTGGCGATCGACCAGGTCGAGGGCGTCAGGACCGTGCAGCCGCCGGCCAAGGTGGGCGAGATCCTCACCGGCAGGCGCGCCAAGGGCATCGTGATCGAGCGCGCCGACGACGGCCTGCGCGCGTCGCTGACCGTGTGCGTCGACTACGGCGTCGAGGTGCCCAAGGTGGCGGCCGCGGCGCAGCGAGCCGTGCGCGAGGCCGTGGCCTCGATGACCGGCATGAACGTCGTGAGCGTCGACGTCACGGTCGAGGACGTCGACCTCACCGGGCAGCATGGGGCCTGAGGCGCCGCGTGGCTCGCGTCGCGCGCGCGAGCTCGCCTTCCGCACCCTCTTCCAGGCCGAGCGCGGTTCCGACGACCTGCTGGACGTCTGGTCCGGCGTCCGCGCCGACCTGGCCGAGGAGCCCGAGGACCCGGGCGACGACCCGTACGGCGACGCGCTCGACCGCCCCGCCATCGAACTGGCCGACCTGCTGCTGAAGGCGTACGCGCACGACCGGCCGCGCGTCGACGAGCTGCTGGAGCGGAACATCACCGGCTGGACGTTCGCGCAGATGTCGCAGACCGACCTGAACGTGCTGCGCGTCGCCGTGACCGAGCTCCTGCACCTGGACACGCCGCCGCCGGTCGTGATCGAGATGGCCGTGCGCGTGGCCAAGCGCTACGGCGGGGACGACTCGGGCCGCTTCGTGAACGGCGTGCTGGCGAAGGTGGTAAGGGCGCTGCGGACGGCCCCGGCCGGCGACGGGGCCACGCCCACTGAGGGGGCCGGCGACGAGGGGGGCGACGCCGGGTGAGCGCCAGGCTCATGGACGGCAAGGCGGCCTCGGAGGAGCTGGTGGCCGCGCTGCAGGTGCGCGTGGCGGCCCTGCCGTTCACGCCGCGGCTGACGTTCGTCCGCGTGGGCGACGACCCGGCCAGCGCCTACTACGTGCGCTCGAAGGAGCGCGTGGCGCGCCGCGTGGGCGTCGAGTCGGAGACGCGCGTGCTGCCCGATGGCACGACCCAGGACGAGCTCCTCGCGCTCGTCGACGAGCTGAACCGCGACCCCGAGGTGGACGGCGTGCTGGTGCAGCTCCCCGCGCCGGGGGTCGACGAGCTCGCGGTCCTCGAGGCGATCGACCCGGCGAAGGACGTCGACGGCCTCCACCCCCTGAACGTCGGGCGCCTGTGGACCGGCCGACCCGGACCGAGGCCCGCCACGCCGCTGGGCGTGGCCGCCCTGGCGGACAGGTACGGCGTGCCGCTGGCGGGCGCCCGGGCCGTCGTGGTGGGCCGCTCCAGCCTCGTGGGCAAGCCGCTGGCCGCGATGCTCCTCGAGCGCGACGCCACGGTCACCCTGGCACACTCGCGCACGCTCGACCTGGCCGCGCTCTGCCGCGAGGCCGACGTGCTCGTCGTGGCCGTCGGGCGCCCCGCGCTCGTGACGAGGGAGATGGTGAAGCCCGGCGCCGCGGTGTTCGACGTGGGGCTGAGCCGCGTGGACGGCAAGGTCGTTGGCGACGTCAGCCCGGACGTAGCCGAGGTCGCCGGCTGGCTCACGCCCATGCCGGGAGGCACCGGGCTCATGACCGTGGCCATGGTCGTGGCGAACACCGTGGACGCGGCGGTGAGCCGCAGGGGGCAAGGAGCGTGAGGCCGGGGGACGGCGTCGGCGCCTCCGGAGGCCGGGGGCGCCGGTGAACGAACTGATCGCGAACGGGCCCCTGATGGCCGCCCTGGCGGCGACGGTGCTCGCGCAGGTGCTCAAGCTCGTCATCGTGCTCCTGACCGAGCGGCGTCTGCTGCTCTCGCGGCTGCTGGAGACGGGCGGCATGCCGTCGTCGCACAGCGCCGCCGTGGCGGCGCTGGCCGTGGGCCTGGGCATGAGGTACGGTTGGGGCAGCCCGCACTTCGCGATCGCCGCGGTGTTCGGCTCGATCGTGATGTACGACGCCACCGGTATCCGCCGCGCCGCCGGCCTGCAGGCCGAGCTGATCAACGAGCTCGTCGACGAGCTCGCGCACCTCTTCGACGAGGGCTTCAAGCCGCAGGCCCTGCGCACGCTCCTGGGCCACACCTACCCGCAGGTGATAGTGGGCGCCCTCCTGGGCGTGGCCGTGGCCTTGGCGTTCGGCCTCTGAGGCTCCAGCTCCTAGCGGTCGGGTCCGCGTGGGCGCCGGCCGCCCCGCGCGTTCGCTCAGGACCACCTAAGGACGCCTCAGCAAGGCCCCCGGGGCGCCGCCGCGCCGCGCACCGTGCGCGCCACCACCGCCACCCTCACCTCCTGGGCGCCAGCGGTCAGCAGCGCCGCGGCGCACGCTCGCGCCGTGGCGCCCGTGGTGAGCACGTCGTCGACGAGCAGCGCCCGTCCCCTGACCCGCCCCGTGGAGCGGAAGGCGTCCTCCGCGTTCGCGGCCCGCGCCGAGCGCGACAGGCGCTTCTGGCTGCGCGACAGCCGCGAGCGCGCGAGCGTCGGCCGGTAGGCGAGGCCCAGGGCGCGCGCCGCCTCGGCGGCCAGCACCGCGGCCTGGTCGAACCCGCGCTCATCCAAGCGCCGTGGCGACGCGGGCACGGCCGTCACCAGGTCGGGCGCGGGGCCCCAGCCGCTGGTGCGGAGCGCGACGAGCCGCCCCAGCAGCCCGCCAAGGCGCCGGGCGCCGCGGTGCTTGAGGGCCGTCACCAGGCGCTCCCAAGGACCGGCGTAGGGCCCGAGCCAGCAGGTGGTGCCCACCGGCGGCGGTGAGGAGACCACGGCCGCCTCGAGCCAGGCCCGGCAAGGCTCGCACACCCCGGCCTCGCCCGCTGGGGCGGACAGGCAGGCGGGGCAGGTCTCCAGCGCGCCCAGGGCACGTGCGGCGGAGGCGAGGAGGGAGGAGCCCAGGGCCATGGGCCGAGGGTAGGGAGCCGACGGGGCGCCGCGACCCGGCGGCGGGGTCGCGACCGCGCGGTCCTCGGCTCGCGCCTAACGCGCGCGCTCGGCCACCTGGGCCAGCTCGCTCCGCAGCGCGGCCGCGGCGCGACGGTCGGGGGCCTCCGCCAGGGCCTCGTCCAGCGCCGCGAGGCCCGACGCGGCCAGCCTCCGGGCGGCCGCTTGCGCGTACGCCAGCGAGCCGTGCTCGCGCATCAGGTCCAGCACGCGCGCGGCGCCCTCGGGCGTACGCTCCTCGCGCGGGCCGGCGAGGAGCCCCACCACCTCGGCGGCCACGTGGCGCGGCGCGTTGCCCAGCAGGTGGGCCAGTAGGAGCGTCCGCTTGGCCTCGTACAGGTCGCCCAGCGCCTCCTTGCCGTAGCCGGCCGCGGCGGAGCCGCTCTCGAGGTTCAGCACGTCGTCGCGCACCTGGAAGGCGGCGCCCAGTTCCAGGCCGGCCCGCGTCAGCGCCTCACCGGGCTCGCGGCCGGCGAGGACCGCGCCCAGGCGCAGCGGCGACGCGACCGTGTACCAGGCCGTCTTCAACGTGACCATGCGCAGGTACTCGTCCTCGCCGACGTCGAAGCGCCCGGTCTCGACCCAGGAGAGGTCGAGGTGCTGGCCCTGGGCGGTGCGAGTGACCATCTCGCCGAACTCCTCCAGCACGCGCGGTGCGACCGCGGCGCGGGCCGGCGCGCTCGGTTCGAGGAGCCGGTGGAGGAGGCGCCACATGTGCACGTGCATGGCGTCGCCCACGTTCAGGGCCACGGGCACGCCCACCAGCTGGTGCAGTGCCGGCTCCCCGCGCCGCTCCTCCGAGCCGTCCTCGATGTCGTCGTGCACCAGCACCCAGGCCTGGAATAGCTCCAGCGCCGCCGCGACGGTGAGCGCGGCCTCGAGGTCGTCGGCGCCGTGCGCCGCGGCGGAGAGCACGACGACGCGCCCGCGCAGGGTCTTGCCCTGGCGGCTGGGGTAGTCGCGCTGCAGCCTGACGAAGCGGTCGAGCTCGGGGTGGGGGTCGCCGGCCGGCAGGGCCGCGAGCAGGCGCTGCCTGATCGCCGCCGCGACGGCGCCCTGGTCGAGCACGTCGAGGCCCGTCTCCACGCGGCTCAGTAGAAGACCGAGGTCACGACTCAGGTCGCCACCAGGAGCAGGAGCACGAACACGAGCAGGTAGGGGAACGAGACGCGGTAGGCCTGCCAGATCAGGTGCAGGAAGTCCTTGCGGGAGAGCTGCGGGCGCTCGCCGCTCCCGGCGTCTTCACGGCTCCCGTCGTCCA
>Ga0079224_100010536_pt1 | contig 12688 bp, 12 predicted proteins | sample Stecom2015_FD_80414 | JGI IMG/M metagenome (GOLD analysis project Ga0079224, IMG submission 80414) | Agricultural soil microbial communities from Utah to study Nitrogen management - Steer compost 2015 | ecosystem: Environmental > Terrestrial > Soil > Agricultural land | place: USA: Utah...
CCCAGCGCGCCAGTGGAACCGTGGAAGTCGATGTTGTGCGGCATGTGGTTGGTCGCGGGGTTCACCAGGGTCAGCTCGACGTAGTCGTTCTGATGCACCACCAGGGTCGGGCCGGGCATGCTGCCATTGAAGGTTTGCGCCCAGATGGTCGTTCCCTTGTCGTCGATCACCATTTCCTTTTCTTCGATGACCATGCGGAATTCGTAGATTTTCGGGCCGCCGGAGGCGATTTGCTCATGCTCATGCACGAATGGTGGAGCGACGAGGTCGACCTTCACGCGAGGCAGTTTGGCGATTTGATCCGCGGTGTAGGAGGTCGTCGGCGGAGGAGTGAGGCTGACCGGCTTGGCGCCCCCGGCGGAGGCCGAGTTGGCTGCCAAGGCAGGAGCCGCTGCCGCCGCAGCTACTAAAGATCCCGATACAGCACCAATACCTGCGTTTTTGAGAAAAGCACGTCGTTCCATGATGTGGCTCCTAAGAGTAGGTAGTTATTTTTTCTTGGTTCCATTTAAACGTGAAACATTTTGTGCTTCTTTGCTTCAGAGCAAACTCTCAGGCAGATATTTTCATGCTCTGCATATAATTGGATAACTACCAACACTTTTCTTTCAGGATTTGCCATGGCATCGGCTGCGGATACGCGGATTAAAGTCGGAATCGTCGGGGGTACAGGGTATACAGGCGTAGAGCTCTTGCGCCTTCTGTCCCAGCACCCCAATGTTGAACTGCGCGCCATCACTTCTCGCAAGGAAGACGGCATGCATGTGGCCGACATGTATCCCAGCCTGCGAGGTCGCGTTGACATCAAGTTCCAGACGCCCGATTCGGCGGGCTTGGAGCAATGCGATGTGGTGTTTTTTGCCACGCCCCATGGTGTGGCAATGGCCCAGGCAGAAACGCTGCTGGCCGCTGGCGTGCGCATCATTGACCTGGCTGCAGACTTCCGTCTGCAGAATCTGGAGAATTTCGAGCGCTGGTACAAAATGCCTCATACCTGCCCTGACATCCTCAAGGATTCTGCCTATGGCCTTCCGGAGCTGCACCGCGAGCGCATTGCCAAGGCGCGGGTAGTGGGCAACCCAGGCTGTTACCCCACCACCGTATTGCTAGGGCTTGCTCCGCTGTTCAAGGGTGGACAGGCATTGATCGATACCGACACCATCATTGCCGACTGCAAGTCGGGCGTGTCAGGCGCAGGTCGGAAGGCCGAAGTGGCTACGCTATTTTCCGAAGCGGGCGACAACTTCAAAGCCTATGGTGTCATGGGCCACCGCCATCATCCGGAAATTTCCGAGCAGTTGGCTCTGTTGGCAGGCGGGCCCGTTGGCTTGACCTTCACGCCCCATCTGGTGCCCATGATTCGCGGCATGTTCTCCACCTTGTACCTGCGCATCAAGCCCGAAGCCCTGGAAACCGACTTTCAAGGGTTGTACGAACAGTTCTATTCGGGCGAGGCATTCGTTGATGTCATGCCGGCAGGCAGCCTACCCGAAACGCGCAGCGTTCGGGCATCCAACTTCCTGCGCATTGCCGTACATCGCCCTGAGGGCGGGAACCAGCTCGTGGTTCTGGTGGTTCAGGACAATCTGACCAAGGGAGCTTCCGGACAAGCGGTGCAGAACATGAACCTTATGTTCGGCCTGCCCGAAACTGCCGGCCTGGAACAGGTCGCCATCCTTCCATAAGGCAAGGTTCGCGGGAACTCCTGTTTCGGTTCTGGGTCTGACCAGACTATGGAGCAGCCTCAGCAAGCGCATACGGCCGAGAACCCCGCGAACGACCATGGGCATGAGCGCGCGCCTGCGCGGCTGCTATGGGTACGACTCGTTTCGAGTATGGCCTTGCTGGGCTGCGGTATGTTGATCGGCGGGCTGGCGGCCCACTTTGCGTTTGAAAGGCCCGCCCTCGATGCCGCGAATGCCAGGCTGCTGGCAGTCGAACAGGAAAATGCCCGCTTGCGAGAAAGCATTATCGAGGCGGATCGTGCAGCGGTTGTTCTGGAAGGGCAATTGCGCGTCGAAGAAAGCACTCGTCGCGGGCTGGAAGCAGTTCTGCGGTCCAATCAGGAAGAGCTAGGGCGTACAAAAGACGCACTGGCCTTCTACGAGCAGATGATTCCTCCCGGCCCCAAAGGCGCTGTTACGATACGGAGCCTTGACGCTGAGCAGATCGGCCCCCATCTGGCATATAGGCTGTTGTTAATGCGCAGTGGCTCGAACGAGAAACCCTTCGAGGGAAAACTGCAGTTTATTGCCCAAGGTTTGCGCGATGGCCAACACGTCACCCTCGAACTTCAGCCAACGCTTCTGGAAGGCTCGGAAGAGGGCGACGTTGGTGCAGAAGAGCTACTGACATTGAGGCTGGAGAATTTTCAGCGTGGAAGCGGTGTACTCGCCATGCCGGAAGGCTTTGAGCCCCGCGTCCTTACAGTGAATGTGCTGGAGGGCCGCAATATCCGCGCCACGCGCCAGGTGGAATTCACTACTGGTGACTAAAGCTAACCTAGGCCACTTGGGCCGGGTGCTATAGTATTAAACGAATCTGTTTGTGCAGGCGTAAACCCTGCCGGAGTTGTCCATGAGCAATATCATCGAATCCGTCGATCTTCAAGCGCCGCCTTCGCCAATTATGTTTTCCGATGCTGCAGCTGCCAAGGTGAAGGAGCTGCTGGCAGAAGAAGCCAATCCCGAGCTGAAGCTGCGCGTATTCGTTCAGGGCGGAGGCTGTTCGGGTTTTCAGTACGGTTTTACCTTTGACGAAACCGTTAACGATGACGACACTACCATTGTGAAAGAAGGCGTGGAGCTGCTGGTCGACCCAATGAGCTTCCAGTATCTGGTCGGTGCGGAAATCGACTACAAGGACGACCTCGATGGCGCCCAATTCGTCATCCGCAATCCTAACGCGACCACTACCTGCGGCTGCGGTTCCTCCTTCGCGCCCTGAGCTCAAGGTCGTCGGGTCGCAAATGAGCGCGTTATAGGCACTGGCGCGCCCACATAGTTTTACTGACTGTCTGCCTTATGCCGGGTACTTGCAGCCAAGTACCCGCGGCTGGCGCGCGCCTGTCACATCTGGCAGGCCGGCCGGCACGCGATTGTCATGACACCAGGCCAACCATGCAAAGGCGGCGGCCTCCACCCATTGAGAGGGCAGACCGTAGTTGTCAGTGGGGGCGACATGGCATTGAAGGTGTTGAGCCAGCGCTGCCATCAGTGCGCCATTGCGGGAACCCCCACCACATACCAGAACTTCCTGAACGCCTGCGGCATATTCGCGTATGGCTGCTGCCACACTGCGGGCAGTGAGCTGCAACAACGTCGCTTGAATATCCTGTGCTGCGGGCCACAGTTCAGGGTCAGTTCCAAAAACATCCGTAAGCTTTTCCACCAGCCACTGCATGTTGAAATCATCTCGGCCGGTGGATTTCGGTGGCTGCCGACGGAACCAGCTGTCCGCAAGCATGTGGGCCAATAGTGCCTCATTGGCCTGACCCGAGGCCGCCCACGCGCCGTCGGCATCGAAGGAAAGACCCTTCGTGCGTAGCACCCAGGCATCCATCAACATATTTGCGGGGCCAGTATCAAAGCCGCTGATGTGAGCGTCTTGGTCCAGTATGGTGATGTTCGCGATCCCACCCAGATTCAGTACTACACGTGTGTGAGAAGCCTGGAATTGTGCAGCGTGGAAGGCCGGAACCAACGGGGCGCCCTGGCCGCCGGCTGCGATATCGCGGCTGCGGAAGTCGGAAACGACGTCGATGCCACAGCGCTCTGCCAGCAGAGCAGGGGCGTTCAGCTGAATGGTGTAGCCAAGCTCGGGGCGGTGTCGCACCGTCTGGCCGTGTGCTCCTATGGCGCGTACGTCTGCGGCCGATACTGCGCAGCTGGTCAGAACGTTGTCCACTGCTGTGGCATAGAGTTCTGCCAAGCGCTGAGAAGCCAGCGCGGCGCGAGCCAGCTCATCATGACCCGGAGTGTTCAATGCCAACAACTCTTCCCGCAGCGATGTTTGCAGGGGAAGCGATTCGCCTCCAAGCACGCGCCCGTGACCGTCTTCACTTACATCGAATACCACGGCATCCACCGCGTCCAGGCTGGTGCCGGACATCAGCCCGACATACAGGCCGCCAAGCGAACTGCCCATCTTCCGTCAGTTACTGGCGACGAGGGTGGAGTCGCCTTCTGAGGAATAGGCTACCCCGGTGTCGCCACGCAGCAGTTGGATGTGGTCCCGGTACTGGGCGAGGACCGTGTCGAACTGCTTGCGTTCGGCGGGGCTGAGCGTCCGCGCAACGGGCAAGTCAACGGAGAGCGGATCCACTGCCTTATTGTTTACGCGGAATTCGTAATGCAAGTGCGGGCCGGTGGACCAGCCGGTGGAACCGACATAGCCGATGTGATCGCCCTGGCGAACTTTCACGCCATTCTTGATACCTTTGGCGAAGCCTTTTTGGTGGGCATACAGCGTGGTGATGTTGTTGTGGTGTTCAATGATGATGGTGTTGCCGTAGCCGCGCTGCCAGCCCGCAAACTTGATAACACCGTCGGCCGTTGCGTGGATGGGTGTACCACTGGGGGCAGCGTAGTCCACACCGTTATGCCGGCGCCAGCCGCCGTGCACTGGGTGGCGGCGACCACCGAAGGTTGAGCTAATACGGGTAAATTTCAGGGCATTGCGTAGGAAAGCGCCCTGCAGGCTACGGCCGTCGAAGTCGTAATAGGCGCCGGAGGACGATTCCGGAGCGAACCAGACGGCATCATAGGTTTCGTCCTTGTTCATGAACTCCACCGCAAGCACTCGGCCGGCGCCAACATCGCGGCCTTCGCTCGCATAGGTTTCATAAACAACGCGGAAGCGATCACCCTTGCGCAGATCACGCATGAAATCAATCTTGCTGCTGAGGATTTCCGCCATTTGAAGGGTGATGTGGTCCGGAATGCCTGCCGCATCGGTTGCGCCAAACAGCGAATTGACAATTTCGCCTTGAGCTACGCGGATTTGGGTGTCCGCCACCTGCTCGCGCTCGTTGGCCTGGAAGCCGCCTTCGCCATCCGGCGTGACTTCAAGCCAACGGCTGACGTAGCGACCTTCATCACGCGTGCCTGGTGTGTGGTCGTACCGCAAGTACACCAGCTTGCCTTCGTGATCAAGCGCGGCGCGGACGACCCGCCCCGGGTAGAGCTTGTAAATCGAGCGTGCGTCGGGTTCTTGTATAAGGAAAGATTGCAGGCCTGCTTCTTGCACATGCAGCCGTTGCAACAGGGCTGCCAGCGTGTCACCCCGGCGAATCACGGTTTCGCTGATGAAGGGGTCACTGCTCGTGGTTTCCGAAAGCACTTCTATTTCCGGAAGAGCCAGAACGCTCTGCTCGGTATAGACCACCGGTTTCTCGGCGGGCTCAACGACCGCAAGAGCGCCTGCGGCTGCAAACAGGCCAAGTGACACAAGCATGAGAGTCTTGCGAACAAAATGGAATGGTTTGCGATGAGCGCGCATTGCCGCACGCAAGGAGGGGGCTTCGGGGATCCCTTTCTCTGACATGGGTGGAAAACCTGGATGATAAGATGCTGCGTTGCCGGCGTGCAGGACCCTGGCCGAATGCAGGGTTGCATTTAGCACGCTATGCTATCCGATTACCGGAAGGTTTTCGAGACTTTTTGCACTTTTTAGCCTCACTTCGCTATTCTTTCCATCTGTCTACCCAGACTTTTCATTATGGCGCCAAACGAAGCCCCCATCACCCCGGAAGTGGAACACGATCTTAAAGTGGTCAAGCGCGGTTGCGACGAACTGCTGGTAGAGTCCGAGTTCGTACGAAAGCTTGCCCGCAGCCGAGCGGAAAAACAGCCGCTGCGCATCAAGCTCGGCCTCGACCCCACCGCGCCCGACATCCATCTGGGTCACACCGTGGTGCTGAACAAGATGCGCCAATTGCAAGATCTGGGTCATACCGTGATCTTCCTCATCGGCGACTTCACTGCTTTGATTGGCGACCCCAGCGGGCGCAACACCACTCGCCCGCCGCTGACGGCGGAACAGATACACGAAAACGCCAAGACCTACTACGAGCAGGCGAGCATGATCCTCGATCCCGCCCGTACCGAGATCCGCTACAACTCGGAATGGTGTGACAAGCTGGGCTCGCGCGGCATGATCAAACTCGCGTCGCGTTATACGGTGGCGCGGATGATGGAACGCGAAGATTTCACGCGGCGCTTCAAGGGCGGCGTTCCTATTTCCATTCACGAGTTCCTTTACCCTCTGCTGCAGGGCTACGACTCTGTCGCGCTCAAGGCCGACCTCGAAATGGGCGGGACTGACCAGAAGTTCAATCTGCTGGTCGGCCGCGAGCTGCAGAAGGAATATGGTATGGAGTCGCAGTGCATCCTGACGATGCCTCTCCTGGAAGGAACAGACGGCGTCGACAAGATGTCCAAATCGAAGGGCAACTATATCGGCATCACTGAATCGCCCGACTCCATGTTCGGCAAGCTGATGTCGATCTCCGATACGCTCATGTGGCGTTACTACGAGCTCCTGTCCTTCAGGCCGATGGAGGAAATCGATGCGCTCCAGCAGCAGGTCCAGGAAGGTTTGAACCCGCGTGAAGCCAAGGTGGCGCTGGCGCAGGAAATTGTGGAGCGCTTCCACTCGCGCAAGGCGGCGGTCGACGCGCTGGCCTCGTTCGAAGCCCGTTTCCGCGACGGAGCCATTCCGGAAGATATGCCTGAAGTGACGGCGGGCAAGGGGCCTATGGGTATACTCAAGGTGTTGCGGGAAGCCGGTTTGTCCGCCTCTGGTTCCGAGGCTCAGCGCAACGTGGAACAGGGCGGCGTGCGGGTGGATGGCACCCGCATTGAAGACAAATCCTTGCAGCTGCCGGCCGGAACTTACGTTGTTCAGGTGGGCAAGCGCAAATTTGCCCGCGTTACGCTAACAGAGTGATTCTTCAGGAGTTCGCGATGAAGCTAATCAGTGAGTCGTTTACCGATCAGGGTTATATCTCCGAGCGCAATGCCTTCGCAAAGCCCGATGGACATACGCACGTGGCCCTGGCCGGCAATGCGAATCCACATCTTGCATGGTCTGACGCACCGGAAGCCACGAAATCCTTCGTGGTCATCTGTCACGACCCTGACGTCCCCAGCAAACCTGACGACGTCAACCAGGAAGGCCGCGAGATACCGGATACCTTGCCACGGGTGGACTTCTATCACTGGGTGCTCATCGACGTTCCCTCTCATACCGCTCAGATAGCCGAGGGCTCATACTCCAATGGCATTACGCCTCGAGGTAAGGCCGGTCCTTTGGCGCTGGACGGCACGCGCCAGGGTCTGAACGATTACACCGGTTGGTTCGCCAGTGACCGCGACATGAACGGGGACTACTTCGGCTACGACGGCCCTTGCCCGCCCTGGAATGATTCCATCGTTCACCGTTATGTCTTCACCGTGTATGCGCTCGACATTCAGGAACTTCCAGTAGAAGGCCGCTTTACGGCAAAGGAAGTCCTGGACGCCATGCAGGGGCATATTCTCGATCAAGCCTCCATCACCGGCCTCTATACCCTGAACCCGCGGCTGATCCCGCGATAATTTCGCTACCGCTATCAAGCGGACGGGAGCTGATTGCAGGGGAAAAGGCTAAAATGGCCTATTCATGTCTTGTATTGCAAGGATCGCCCCATGTTTGACCGCTCCCGAACCCTCGACCAGGTCGATGCCGATGTCTGGGCCGCCGTTCAAAAAGAAAACGTGCGCCAGGAACAGCATATCGAGCTGATTGCTTCCGAGAACTACACCAGCCCGGCCGTTATGCAGGCTCAGGGCACGCAGCTCACCAACAAATACGCGGAAGGGTATCCGGGCAAGCGCTATTACGGCGGTTGCGAATACGTCGACATCGTCGAACAGTTGGCCATCGACCGTCTGAAGGAAATTTTCGGCGCGGAAGCGGCAAACGTGCAGCCTAATTCCGGCTCGCAAGCCAACCAGGGTGTGTATATGGCTGTGCTGAAGCCGGGTGACACCGTTCTGGGCATGAGCCTGGCAGAGGGCGGTCACCTCACGCACGGTTCGCCGGTGAACGCCTCCGGCAAGCTGTACAACTTCGTATCCTACGGCCTGAACGACAAGGAAGAGCTTGACTACGAACAGCTCGAACGCCTGGCTCGCGAGCACAAGCCCAAGCTGATCGTTGGTGGCGCATCGGCCTATGCCCTGCGCATTGACTTCGAGCGCATGGCACGCATCGCCCGTGAAAACGGCGCATTGTTCATGGTCGACATCGCCCACTATGCGGGCCTGGTTGCCGGCGGTGTCTACCCCAACCCGGTTCCTCATGCCGACTTCGTCACATCTACTACGCACAAATCCCTGCGCGGGCCCCGTGGTGGCGTGATCATGATGAAGGCCGAGCACGAGAAAATCATCAACTCCGCCATCTTCCCTGGCATTCAGGGTGGCCCGCTAATGCACGTCATTGCCGCAAAGGCCGTTTCCTTCAAGGAAGCGCTGTCGCCGGAATTCAAAGACTACGCACAGCAAGTTGTGAAGAACGCCAAAGTGCTGGCTGAAACACTGGTCAAGCGCGGCCTGCGCATTGTGTCTGGTCGTACCGAAAGCCACGTGATGTTGGTTGACCTGCGCGCCAAGGGCATTACCGGCAAGGATGCAGAAATTGCGCTGGGCAAGGCACACATTACGGTCAACAAGAACTCCATTCCCAACGACCCCGAGAAGCCTTTCGTCACCAGCGGTGTCCGTCTGGGCTCGCCTGCCATGACTACTCGCGGTTTCAAGGAAGCGGAAGCCGAGCTTACTGCCAATCTGATCGCTGACGTACTCGACAATCCGCATGACGAAGCCAACCTGGCCGCCGTGCGGGAAAAGGTCAACGAACTGACGGCGCGTTTCCCCGTCTACCGTTGATTCATACTGCGGCGGCCCGGCCATGAGATGCCCTTACTGCAATCGCGCCGACACTCAAGTGATCGATACCCGAGTGCAGGACGAGGGCGACGTCATTCGACGTCGGCGCCGCTGCCCGGCCTGTGAGCGCCGCTTCACCACTTACGAGCGAGCTGAACTGCTCATGCCGGCGGTGGTGAAGCGCAACGGCACACGGGTTGAATTTGATCTCGCCAAGCTGCAGGCCAGTTTCAAACTGGCCCTGCGCAAGCGGCCGGTCAGTACTGACCGCATGGACTCCGCCGTCGAGCGCATTTGCGACCGCCTGCTGCACAGTGGTCAGAAGGAAGTCACCTCTCGTTTCATTGGCGATCTCGTCATGGCAGAACTGCGCGAGCTCGACCAAGTCGCGTATGTGCGCTTCGCTTCGGTGTATCGCAGCTTCGAGGACGTCGGTGAATTCGTGAAAGCCATTTCGGAATTTCAGGCTCCAGGAGTCGAGGAATGACCGCTCTCGTGGATGACGATGCGCGCTGGATGCGTCATGCACTGGCGCTGGCGGAAACCTCGCTTTACCTCACTGCGCCCAACCCGCGCGTTGGCTGCGTCATTGTTCGCGACGAAGCCATACTGGGGCAAGGCGCCACACAGCAAGTCGGTGGCCCCCACGCAGAGGTCGTTGCCCTGCACGACGCACTCGCGAAGGGCAACGACATTGAAGGGGCGGTGGTCTACGTCACACTTGAGCCCTGCAGCCATCATGGGCGAACCCCACCGTGCGTGGATGCACTCATTAAAGCGAAAGTCGGCCGGGTGGTCATAGCCCTGTGTGATCCCAATCCTCTGGTCGGCGGGCAAGGCATTGTCCGTCTCCGGGAGGCCGGCATTCCCGTCACCCTGGGGGTGTGCGCAGAAGAAGCAATGGCCCTCAATGTTGGCTTCGTGTCGCGCATGACGCGTGGGCTGCCATGGGTCTGGATGAAAGCCGGGGTATCGCTAGATGGCCACAGCGCCTTGCCCGGCGGGGAATCACAATGGATAACCGGCCCTCTGGCACGTGCTGACGGCCATCACTGGCGCGCCCGCAGCTGCGTTGTGCTGACGGGTATCGGAACGGTACGCTCGGATAACCCACAGCTGAATGTGCGCGAAGTCGACACACCGCGGCAACCCATACGCGCCATCATCGACGCCCGCTTCGAAGTGAAAGAAGACGTACGACTGTTCGATGGAGGCAAGGTGTACCTGTTTGTCTGCCGCATCGATGAAGAGAAAGCGGCGAGACTGGCCAGTCGCAATGTCGAAGTTGTTGTCCTGCCGAGCACCCCGGCCGGCGTGGATCTTCCCAGTGTCATGCGCTGGCTGGCAGCTCATGAAGTGAATGAGGTGCATGTTGAGGCTGGTGCCCGACTTTCAGGCGCATTACTGCAAGCCGGCTGCGTTGACGAGCTTCTGGTGTACATGGCGCCGCTGTTGCTGGGGCAGGGCAGGGGCATGGCAGATATGCCTGCCGTGGCCAAGCTCGATGCTGCTGAGCGTTTCGAATTTATTGATTCACTGCCTGTGGGCACCGATATGCGGTTGCGTCTGCGCAACCCTGGCCATTGGGCTGAACTGGCCCAAGCGGTGGGCCGGATTACCCAAAAGCATATTGCGCACTGATCCCCGAATCACCCAAGGAAGTACATGTTTACTGGCATTGTCACGGCTATTGGCCGCATTACACAGGTTACCCCGCTCGCTCAGGGCAATGAGGACGCGGGGGTAAGGCTGCATATTCACGCTCCCGGCTTTCTTCGGGCAGACAGCAAACTGGGGGATTCCATCGCGATCCAGGGCGCGTGCATGACGGTGGTGGCCATGGAAAATGACGGCTTCCAAGTGGATGTATCGAGGGAAAGCCTGAACCGCACAGTGGGATTGGACGCGCCGGGGGATGTGAACCTGGAACATGCCATGCGTCTGGGCGACACGCTGGATGGGCATATGGTTTCGGGACACGTCGATGGAACCGCCACCGTAACGCAGTTCGAACAGGTGGGCGAATCCTGGAAACTGCAGATACTTGTGCCGACGGAGCTGGGCCGCTACATGGCGTACAAAGGCTCGGTCACGGTCAATGGCGTGAGCCTGACGGTGAATAACGTGAGCGACACGCCAGACGGCTGTGAAATCGGCATTAATCTGATCCCACATACGGTTGAAGTCACGACTTTGAAGGGGCTGCAGCCGGGGAAGCGTGTCAATATCGAGATCGACATGATTGCACGGTACTGCGAACGCCTGCTGGGCGCGCGCGCCTTTCCTGCCTGAGCGCTCAAACGTGGGGGGCGCTACCTGAAAAATAAAAAACTCAAATTGATTTTAGGTGAGCATAAAAGTACTGTGACAAATTGCCTCATAGTTCAAACGCTCGAAATGTCCAGTTAGTTCCTCACCTAGTCCCTCCTCCAGGAGCTCCTCACCATGCAGAGTTGTCACGCGTCGTCTCCTTCCATTCTTTCATACGCTCGTCGCAGTTTTCTCAAGACCACCTACGGCCTGGCCATGGCATCGACATTGGCGTGGTCCGGTGCCGCGCATGCCGCCTATCCGGACAAGCCGATTCAGGTGATCATTTCATTCCCCACTGCGGGGGCGACTGACGTGCTTGCACGGGCGGTCACGCAGCGTATGTCCCAGGAGCTTGGGCAAAGTATCGTCGTGGACAACAAGCCGGGTGCGGGCGGCGCGATTGGCCTTTCCGCGGGTGCGCGAGCCAAGCCCGACGGCTATGGACTCTATTTGGCGGCCACCACGAATCAGGCCATCGCTGCGAATATCTACCAGAACCAAAGCGCCCATCTGAGCAAGGACTTTGAGCCGATTGGTTTGGTGGGCTTCGTGCCGCACATTCTGGTTGTGCCGGAGCAGGAAAAAATCAACTCAGTGACTGAGCTGTTGGAACGCGTGCGTGCGAAGCCCGGTGCCTATAACTTCGCTTCGCAGGGCGTCGGCACCTTGTCGCATTTGGAATCCGAACTATTTGTGGCGCAGAACAAGCTGGATATCACCCACGTCCCTTACAAGGGAAGCTCGCAAGCGTTGCCCAGCCTCGTCAGCGGCGACTCGATCATGATGTTCGACAGCGTGACAGGCTCCATGCCGCTCATCAAGGGAGGCCGTTTGAAAGTATTGGCCGTGGCGTCAAGTAACCGCTTGACCCTGCTACCGGAGGTGCCCACCTTGGCTCAGGCAGGTGTCGATAACGTGGTGGCTGACAACGCCTTTGCGCTCTTCGCGCCAAAGGGCACACCCTCTGAAATCATTGAAACGCTGGCGAATGCGCTCAAGGTCGCCGTGGAAGATCCGACTCTCAAATCGGATCTGGCTCAGCAAGGCGTTGAATTGAAGTTCGTGCCGGGCGCTGAGCTGGCAAAATTAGTCGAGGACGAGCACGAATCTTGGGGCAAGGTGGTACGTGCCGCCAACGTTCAAGCGCAGTAAGCCGCCAGCTTGAGGAAATATTTTTGCGTGCTATAATGGCTGACTTCGCATGGTTCAACTATGCCTGCCCCGGGGAAACAACTACGTGGGCGGCATTTTTTTGTGAGCCGTGTAGTAGGACAGGTGGCCGAGTGGTTGAAGGCGCACGCCTGGAAAGCGTGTATACGTGAATAGCGTATCGGGGGTTCGAATCCCCCCCTGTCCGCCAAAGAATTTCCGCAGTTAAAAAGAAGCCCGTACCATTGTGTGCGGGCTTTTCGCGTTTTGGGCCGGGGTCTGCGCTGGAAGGG
>Ga0079224_100010538_pt1 | contig 12687 bp, 8 predicted proteins | sample Stecom2015_FD_80414 | JGI IMG/M metagenome (GOLD analysis project Ga0079224, IMG submission 80414) | Agricultural soil microbial communities from Utah to study Nitrogen management - Steer compost 2015 | ecosystem: Environmental > Terrestrial > Soil > Agricultural land | place: USA: Utah...
ACGCCGACGACGCCGGCAACGCCGACGGCCCGGCGCGTGGCACGGCCCGGGCGCGAGCGCGGGGTGGTGACTTCCGCCAGCGGCTGCTGGACGGGCTGGCCGAGGAGATCGCGCAGGGCAGCTATCGCACGTCGACGGTCGCGGGCATCGTCCGGCGTGCGCAGACGTCGCGGCGCACCTTCTACCAGTACTTCACCGATCGGGACCAGTGCTTCCTGGTGCTGATGACCGAGGCGACGGCGGAGATGATCCGGCAGGTCTCGTCCGCGGTGGACCGCCGCGCCCCGTGGCCCGACCAGGTGCGCGCGGCGGTGGAGGCGTGGTTCCGGTACGCCGAGGCCGAGCCCGCGATCATCCACAGCTGGATCCGGGACGTGCCTGCGCTCGGGGAGAAGTCGCGCCAGTTGCAGCGCATGCAGCTGGAGGGGTTCATCGGTCTGGCCCAGGGACTCGGCAGGGAGGCGGCCCGGCACGGTGGCCGTCCGCGGGTGTCGCGGGAGAGCGCCACGATCCTCGTCGGCGGACTGCGGGAGCTGGTGGCGACCACCGTCGAGGACGGCCGGAGCGTGGCCGGCATGACCGAGGCCGCCGTCCAGGCGGCGCTCGCGCTCCTGGTGTCGGACTGAGCCCGGGTGATCAACGTCTCGCCGCGGGACAACGGCCCTGGCCGCGGCATGCGCCTCGCGCCGTCGGCCGCCTCGGTCCCGGGCGCCCGGACGTGACGGGACGCTACGGTGGGCGTGCTGGTGGTTCGCCTGCCCGCGCGACGACGGTCCCGAGGGCCGCGGGTGTGGGCGGCGAGGCAAGAGGGAACCCGGTGCGAATCCGGGACTGCCCCGCAGCGGTGAGTGGGAACGAACGCCGTCAACAGCACTGGACCCTCGGTCCGGGAAGCGACGGCCGGTAGGACGGCCGGCAGTGAGCCGGAGGTGCCCGCGAGTCCGAAGACCTGCCATCGGTGCGCGCATCGCCGATGTGCGCGAGTCCGAGGTCTCGCGGGAGGACCTGGCGGACGTGCCGGTGGCCGCCTCTGCGCGGCGTTGCCTCCGGCCGGGTTCGCACCTCCTGCGAGGTACTCGGGCGACTGTGTCGCCAGAGCTCGCGAGGAGAGAGCATGACCAGCAGCATCGGATCCACCGTCCTGGGTTATCCGCGCATCGGCCCGCGCCGGGAACTCGTCCGTGCGTGGGAGCACTACCGAGCCGGGGAACTCGGAGAGTCGGGACTGCGCGCCGTGGCACGGGAACTGCGGGCCCGCACGTGGCGCGAACTCGCGGCGTCCGGTCTGGACTCCGTGCCCGGCAACACGTTCTCGTTCCACGACCACGTGCTCGACACCGCGGCCATGGTGGGCGCCATCCCCGACCGATACCGCGAACTCGGCCTCGGCACGCTGGACACCTACGCCGCCATGGCCGAGGGCACGGGGCCGACGCCGCCGTTGGCAACGCGGCGGTGGTTCGACACGGCCTACCACCACCTCGTGCCGGAGGTCGGGCCGGACACCGAGTTCGCCCTCGCCGACCGTGCCGTGGTGCGTGACTTCCTCGAGGCGACCAAGCTGGGGGTGCCGACCAGACCGGTGATTCTCGGCCCGGTCACGTTCCTGCTGCTCGCCGACCCCGCACCGGGCGCGCCCGCCGGCTTCCGTCCGCTGGACCGGATGGCGGATCTGCTGCCGGTGTACGCCCGGGTCCTGCGCGAACTGTGCGCTGGCGGCGCGGAGTGGGTGCAGTTCGACGAGCCCGCCTTCACCGCGGACCGCAGCGACGAGGACCTCGAGGCGTTGGCCACGGCATACCGGGCACTGGGTGAGCTCGACGGACGGCCGTCGGTGCTCGTCGCAGGCCACGCCGGTGATCTGGGGGAGGCGCTCGGGGTGCTCGCCGCGAGCCCGATCGAGGGTATCGCGGTCGACCTGGTGTCGGACCCTTCGACTGTGGACACACTCGGCGGAACGTCCGGACTGTCCGGCAAGACGCTCGTCGCGGGAGGGGTCGACGGGCGCAACGTCTGGCGGACCGACCTCGACACGGCACTCGCCACCGCCGCGACCCTGCTCGGCTCGGCACGGGAGCTGGCCGTCGGCACGTCGTGCTCGTTGCTGCACGTGCCCTACGACGTCGACGCCGAGTCCACACTGGATCCGGAGATCGCCTCCTGGCTGGCGTTCGCGGTGCAGAAGGTGCGGGAGGTCGTCACCCTCGGTCGCGCGTTGACCGTCGGGCCGGACACGGTCGCGGAGGCGCTGGCCGACGCGCGGCAGGCGGCTGCCACGCGGACACGGTCCCCGCGGGTGCGGGACCACCGGGTGCGCGCTCGGCTGTCCGCGTTGCGACCGGAACACATCCGCAGGCCCGCCTATGCCGTACGTGCGCGGGCACAGGGCACCCACGGCATAGGCGGGCCTGTGCCAGACAGCCCTGTGCCAGACAGCCCTGTGCCCGGCGAGGTTGGCAGTACGGACATGGTGGGTTTCGTCGCGGAGCACCTGGACGGGTTCGTGACCACCGAGCACGGCTGGGTGCAGTCCCACGGGGCCGGGTGCGTGCGGCCTCCGATCGTGTTCGGCGACGTCGCCCGCCCGGCGCCGTTCACCGTGGACCGGGCCGTCCGGGCGCAGCGCCGCACCGATCGGCCGGTGAAGGGCGTGCTCGTGGGGCCGGTGACGGTCCTGACGTGCTCGTTCGTGCGGGACGACCAGCCACGGGCGGAGACGGCTGCCCAGATCGCCCTCGCGCTCCGCGACGAGGTGCGTGATCTGGAGGCGGCGGGGGTCCGGGTGATCCAGGTGGACGAGCCCGCCCTGCGCGACCCCCTGCCGGTCCGCGGCGCCGCACGGCGGGACCACCTGTGCTGGGCTGTCGAGTCGTTCCGCCTCGCCACCTCCGGCGTCGCCGACTCGACCCGGATCCACACGCACCTGCGTGCGGCCGAGTTCGGCCACATCGCCGACGTCATCGATGCGGTGGTGCGGTTGGAGGCCGACGTGACGAGCGTCGACGCGGCGCCGGCGCACCTCGAGGCGCTCGACGACCTGGGTGCGGCCGGTGTCGCGCATCCGGTCGCGCCAGGGGTGTACGACATCCACTCGCCGAGGCTGCCGCCGACCGACGAGCTCACGGGCCGCCTGGCCGAGGCGATCGACTCCGTGCCGGTGGGCCGGTTGTGGGTGCGTCCGGGCCACGGCGCACCGGCCCGCGGTAGCGCCGACACCGGCGATGCCCTGCGCGACGCCGTGTCCGGCCCCCGGGAGGTCCGCCGTTCGGTGTCGTGACCGATCCGTCTCGTAACGGTGGAACACGGCGTCGCGGGCTTCGACGCGGGCCTGTTCGGCCTGGACCCCGGGCAGTCGCTCGCGGAGCTCAGCGAGCTGTCCCCGCTTCGATCGTGCCGACGTCGTGGTGCAGCCGCGCGGTCCGTGCGGTGAGCAGTGGGCTCACCGCACGGACCGCGGGTGTCAGCGGCGGCGGGCCGGCGCCCGGGTCAGCGTCAGCACGATGAGGCCGAGGACGATCATCGCGGCGGCGAACACGGCCATGCGCGGCAGGTCCCGGTCGACGCCCGTCGCGGCCAACTCGTCGTAGCCCGAGCCCGCGTCGCTCGCCGCGGCCTGGTCCTGGGCGGGTGCCTGCGCCTGTGCGTCGCCACCACCGGAGCCGGAGGTCGGTCCCTCGGCGCCCGCGACGAGCATGCCCTTCTGCGGCGTGTCCTCATCGGACCCGGCGTTCTCGGCGTTCTCGGACCCGGCGTTCTCGGCCGGGTCGTCCGACACGGCCTTTTCCGGCGTCGCCTCGTCGGCGGGGGTTTCCTCCGACACGGCGTCGTCGGATGCAGCGTCGTCGGATGCAGCGCCGTCCGACGTGGACTCGTCGGGGGCCGGAGTGGACGATTTGGCGTCCTCCGGCGGCTGGTCAGCGCTCGGCTCGTCCCTGCCCTCCGACGGGTCGGGCTCCGGCGAGTCAGGTTCGGACGGAGCGGGCTCGGTCGTCGGGTCCGGCTCGGGCTCGGGTTCGGGCTTCGGGGTCGTGGGCTCGGGCTCCGGTTCGGGTTTCGGTTCCGGCTTCGGCTCGGGTTCGGGCTCACGGGCCGCATCGCCGAGCGCGAGCTGGCGCAGCTGCTCCATGGAACCGTTGAACGTGTCCTGGTCGCCGGGCATCGGCCCGGAATCCGAGTACTGCCACATCGTGTAGTGGCCCCAGCCGCCCGGCAGCTCGCCGACCCGGTCGGAATAGCGTGCGATGAACAGCGGATGGGTCTCGGCGAACCGCGGCGTGTTCCCGGTGCAGGACTTCCACCAGTCGGTAGTCGTGTAGACCATCGGCCACCGACCGGTCTTCTCGTGCACCCGCTCGGAGAAGTCGCGGATCCACTGGATCATGCTCGAGTGCGAGCGCCCGTAGCAGTTGTCGCCGTACGGGTTGTACTCGATGTCGAGCAGCGGGGGCAGCGTCTTGCCGTCCGCGGTCCACCCACCGCCGTTGGCGACGAAGTAGTCGGCCTGTGCCGCGCCGCCGCCGACGTCGGGGCGGGCGAAGTGGTAGGCCCCGCGGATCATGCCGACCTCGTAGGAGCCGTTGTACTGCTGGGCGAAGTGCGAGTTGCGGAAGCCCGTGCCCTCGGTCGCCTTCACGTAGGCGAAGCGCGCGCCCGAGTTCCACGCGGCACGCCAGTCGACGTCGCCCTGGTGGCCGGATACGTCGACACCCGGGACGCCGTCCGGGGCCGCGTCGGCACGGGACGCGCCGAGCAGGGCCATCGAGCCCAGCAGAACGGCCGCCAATGCGGCCAGTGCGACGGATGTTCGCGTCGCGGTGCGCAGGCCGGTCGCCGGCATCGTGTTCCTCCCATGTCGCGAGCGGCTGCGCCGCGCGGCTTCGGTGGGCGGCGGTGATCGACCGCGCGGCCCTGGTCAGCACAAGCGCCCCCAGGATCGGTGCGTATGGGGCGACTGTAAACAGGTGTTTCCGTTGTGACTGGTGTGACGACAGGGTTTACGCAGGTCACGTCAGTGATCGAGTGCGTCACAGCAGCGCAAGTCACCCGTCGAGGTGATGCCTATGAGGTGACGGCCGCGGGGCGCAACTCCGGTCCACGCAGCGCTGTGTGGGTCCCGGGCGGGCCTTCCGTTCCCCGTTCGGGCGCATTAGTCTCGACGCTGAGCAGGTGGTCAAAGCGTTTATCAACTCGCGCGACCTGGAGGGCACCGTGGCCCGGAAGGCCTTCGCCTCGTCGGCGTACCTCGACGAGCGACCGCAGGCGCGGTGACCGACGTCCGGCAGGACGCGCGCGGGTGCGCGGACATGCGCGGCCCTCGCCTGCGGTATCGGCGCCGGCCCGCCGGACAGCGGGCGAGGAAGGCGCCGCATCGACCCGCGCCGGATTCCCCGCAGGCAGCCGCCCCCTGACACCGGGCGCGAACGCACCCGGCACGGTCCGAACAACGGAGTTCACATGGAACCGCAGTCCCCACCGCCCCACAGCGCACCGCCCGGCCGATCCGGAAGGCGACTCAGCACGGCCGAACGCAAGGTTCTGGCCAGTACGCTCGCCGGAACGTCGATCGAGTGGTACGACTTCTTCATCTACGCCCAGGCCGCGAGCCTGGTACTGGCGCCGCTGTTCTTCGCGCCGCTGAGTGATGAGTCGCCGGGCCTGGCCGCGGTCGTGTCGCTGGCCACGATCGGCATCAGCTTCCTGTTCCGCCCCCTGGGCGCCATCGTCGCCGGCCGGTTCGGGGACCGGCTGGGCCGGAAGCGGATGCTCGTGCTGACGCTCGTGATGATGGGTGGTGCGACGTCCCTGATCGGCCTGCTGCCCACGCACGCCGACATCGGCGTCGCGGCTCCCGTGCTGCTCATGGTCCTGCGGATCGTGCAGGGCTTCTCCGCGGGCGGCGAGTGGGGTGGTGCGGCCCTCATGTCGGTCGAACACGCGCCGGTCGGCAAACGCGGCCTGTTCGGTGCGTATCCGCAGATCGGCGTCCCGATCGGCCTCATCATGGCCACCGGCATGCTGTGGCTGCTGAACGCGGTCATGACGCCGGAACAGTTCGAGTCGTGGGGATGGCGCGTCCCGTTCCTGTTCTCGGTGATCCTCGTGGTGGTCGGCTACCTGATCCGGCGAGCGGTGGAGGAGAGCCCCGTGTTCCAGGAGATGCTGGAACGCAAGAAGGAGTCGTCGGCCCCGCTGAAGGACCTCCTGCGGCACAACACCCGCGAGGTCGTGCTGACGGCGCTGATCTTCGTCGGCAACAACGCGGCCGGGTATCTCGTGATCGCCTACTTCCTCACCTACGGCACGAACGTGCTCGACCTCGACCGCTCGTCGGTGCTGACCGTGATCGTGCTGGCCTCGGTCGGCTGGCTGGCCTCGACCATGTGGGGCGGCATGCTGTCCGACCGCATCGGCCGGGTGCGGACGTTCCAGCTCGGGTACGCGTTCATGTTCGTCTGGATGCTGCCGATGTTCCTGCTCGTCGACACCGGCGACATCGTGGCGTTCGGCGCGGGCATCGTGATCCTCGGCCTGGGGCTCGGGTTCTCGTACGGACCGATGTCGGCGCTGTACGCCGAGATGTTCCCCGTGAACGTGCGCTACTCGGGGGTGTCGATCGGCTACGCCTTCGGCGCGATCCTCGGCGGCGCGTTCGCCCCCACGATCGCCGAACTGCTGGTGCAGGGCACCGGGTGGGGAGGTTCGGTCGGCCTCTACATCATGCTGCTGGCCGTGGTCTCCGGCGCGGCCGTGACGATGGTCAAGGAGCCGAAGGGCGCCGACCTCGGCGTGTCCGGTGACCGCGTCGCCGGCGGCGATCCGGCGGCGACCGAGCGCACCGGCACCTGAGCCGGACCGGGGTGGGTGCGACGGGCGCCCACCCCGGCACGTTCCCCGCCCGCGCCGGCACGTCAGGCGGTGAGTACCTCCCACGTCTTCGGCCCGCACTCGCCGTCCACCACGAGCTGGTTCACCGACTGGAACGTCTCGACCGCGGTCCGGGTGACCGACCCGAAGTCGCCGTCCACCACGAGTCCCGCGCTGTGCTTGTTGAGGGCGGTCTGTGCGGCCTTGACCGCGTCGCCCGACGAACTGTCGCTGTCGATGGTGCGGACCAGTTTCGGCCACGTCTTCGGCCCGACCTGCCCGTCGGCCACCAGCCCCTGGTCGCTCTGGAACGCGGCGACGGCGTCGGTGGTGACCGTTCCGAAGTCGCCGTCGATCACCAGGTCGGCTCCCCGGCTGGTGAGCAGGCGCTGGATGACCTTCACGGTCTCGCCCGACGCTCCCGGGTCGAGCGTCGGCCACCCGCCACCGAGGTCGACACCGCGGTTGCGCATGAACGGCACGGGGTCGGTGATCGCGCCGAGTCCACCGCTGTGGACCTCGAAGTGCAGATGCGGGCCCGTCGAGTTGCCGGTCGATCCCATGTCGCCGATCCACGCGCCGGCCCCGACGGATTCGCCGGTGGACACGTGGACGGCGTTGAGGTGGCCGTAGTAGGTGTAGCTGCCGCTGCCGTGGGCGAGGACGATGCCGTAGCCGGTCCGCCCGCTGAGCACGTTCTCCCCGGCCGCGTGGACCGTGCCCCCGCGGGCGGCGTAGATCGCGGTCCCGGCCGGACCGGTGATGTCCTGACCGGCGTGCGGCACTCCGCCCCGGTCCGCGCCGAAATGTCCGCCGCTCGGGAAATAACCCTGGGCCGGGTTGCACCACAGTCCGTTCTTGAGCGGGGCGGCCGTGGCGGTGCCGGTGCCGAAGGCGAGACCCACGGTGGCGGCGCCGAGGCCCGCGGCGGTGGCCGCGAGCAGTCTCCTCCGCGACATGGCAGTCCGTGGACGGTCCTGATTCATGACGTCGGTTCCTTTCGTCCGGTGACCCCGCCGGGGACGTTAGGCATCGCCCCCGCCGTGCAGTAGCGACCAACGTCGGCCGGGCGGCGGGCACGGCCTGATCGTCGTACTCCGAACGCCGCATGCGCCGCAGGGAGTTACGGGCCCCGGATATGGGGACGCCGTGACGAAAGTCCTTTTCTCGAATTGAAAGGAAATCCTCCGGGATTTCTTTCAATGAATGTCACGCAGATGGATCAGTCTCGAGCCGTGATCGGGGTTTGACAGTCGATCATGTCGGACGCGAATATCTCTTCATGTCGTTTCACCGCCGCTTCACGTAGGGCCCACCATCAGCCCTACGCAGGAGGGGTGGGGGACACCGAGTCCGGTCGCGCATTGTTCGGATCAGTGTGCAAAGAATTGCCGGGCGGCATTCCCGGCGTCATCCGCGACGACGCGTCGTTTCGCGCCGCGTCAGGATTTCGGAGCGAAGATGAAAGTCACATCGCCAGTGTGGCGACGGCTCTCCCTGTGCGCAGCCGCCGCCGTGATCGCAGCGGCCAGCGTGACCTCGGCCGGTTCGAACACGCCCGCCTATGCCGACGTGCAGGTGCTCGTCGACCAGAAGAAGGGCGCGGACGGCAAGAACTACTGGGTCAAGAACCATCTGGTGCCCGATCTCGCCCGGTCGGCCGAGGAGGACGGCAACGACCGCAAGAAGTGGCTGTTGGTCTGGGCCGGTGACGAGAACGTCGCCGACACGGCCGTCGGCGACGTGAAGGATCTGCCCGGAACCCTGGCCGGCGGTGTGGACAAGGTGAAGAACGCGCTGCCCGGCCCCGACTTCCTCGCCGTCATCGACGCGACACCCGGTTCCGAGTCGTACGGCAAGGTGGTCAACACCGCGACGGTCGGGCCGCTCGTCGAGAACGAGCCGCACCACATGCAGTACGTGTGGCACAAGGGCGACACGATCTACGCGGGCGCGTTGTTCCTCGCCGCGACGTACGCCTTCGACGTGTCGGCACTGCCGGAACTCAAGCTGAAGGGTGTCAGCCTGCCGACCCAGACACTCGGCGGGTCGGTGCCCGACGCGTACTGGACGCTGTCGGACGGCACCGCGTACGGCACCTACATGGGCGGGCCGGTGGCGCCCGGCCCGTACCGGTACAAGAACGGGCAGACCGTGACCAGCAACGGATTCGCGGGCAGCCCGGGCGCGGTGATGCGATTCGACGAGAACGGGCAGGTGCTGTCGCAGACGTCGGCGGCCACGCCGCAGGGCGACAACGACAAGCTCTGCGAGAACCTGCCGACCCTCGGAAAACCGACGTGCGCCAACCCGCACGGCATCCAGGCCCGCGAGGACCTGAACACGATGGTCACCAGCGACTACGCCGAGCCGCGCAACATCATCCTCGACCCGGTGAAGCAGCCGTCGCCGTACCTGCGCAGGCCGACGGTGCGCACCTGGGACATCTCCGATCGGGACAATCCCAAGCTCAAGGCGGTGTCCTATCTGCCGGACGGGCCCCGCGCCGACTTCGCGGACCCGCTGTACGCCGAGAGCCGTGCGGTGATGGAGACGACCGTGACGAACCGGCCCGGTCACAAGGGTGCGTTCGCGCAGACGATGCAGGGCGGTGCGATCTTCTACACGCCCGACATCACCGCGCCGGAACCGCGTTGGCGGCAGGTGTTCGACGACGGCACGGCCGCGGCGTCGATCCACGACGGCAACGACCGCATCGGCTCGAGCTCCAACGGCGGGTGGCTGCAGACCAGTCCTGACGACCGGTTCCTGTACCACGCCGTCACCGGCAGGCAGAAGGGCACGCTCGGCCCGGACGACCCGGGTACGACCGGTGGTGTGTACGTGCTCGACATCCAGAAGTTGCTCGCCTCCGGCGATGCGCCCGAGTGCTCCATCGACACGCGGGACGAATCAGAGAACGGGGGAGCCGAGGCCGACTGCCCGACGGTCGCCGGTGCCGCGCCGATCAACCCGGGGACCCCGGGTGCCGGTCCGCACTGGGGCGCCTACGACAACTTCACCCAGGACTCCGACGGTCTCTACACCGAGACCGACACGCCGGAGCGGCTGGCGGTGTCGAACTACTTCGTCGCACGGTCCGGATTGGACGGTGACCACAAGGTGACGATGCTGAACCTCGGCGAGAACGGTGACGTGTCCGTGGACGAGGAGTTCCGCGACGAGTTCACCCGCCAGGTCGGCATCAACTTCAACCGCAAGTCCTGGCCGCACGGCGACTTCGGCAACGCGAAACCGCATTCGGAGCTGTTCGTGATCGCCGACAAGGACGTCAAGTAGCGGTGTAGGCGGGACCAGGGGAGGGCCCGCGTGGTCCGGACCGTCGAGCCGCACGGCCGGCGGTCCGGACCACGGTCCCGCGGGTTCGGACAACGGATGTGCCGGGCACCGGCTTCCCGGCTGGCCCGCTCTGGCGAACGAGGAGAGCATGCACCACGGAACCTCCGAGCTCACCGGCTCGTCCACCGCGGACGGGCTGGCGCTCGCCATCCGGCTGACGTTGCTGCTGTGCACCGTCGTCGTGGCCGGTGCCGGGCTGTTGCGACCGCTCGGCGGAGATCCGCCGGGCCGGGTCAGGGCGACGCTCGGTGCCGTGGGCGCGGCGTCGGCGGTGCTGGCACTCGTGTCGGTGGCGGCGCTGGACGTCAACGTCGTGGGTGGGGCCGTGCACGCGGTGCTGAGCGTCGCCGTCGTGGTGACGCTGACGCGGCCGCGGGTCACGGTCGGGCCCTCGGGTGCGCTGCTCGTCCTGCTGGTGGTGGAGACAGGTGCGGGACGGTCCGGTCTCGACCTGATGCTGGACCTCGTGGTGGTCACCGCCGCGGCGACGTGGTTCGGCGTCGTGGTCGCGATGGCGTCGGGTACGTGGCTCGGCCGGACGGTCCGTCCCGGCGGGCTGATGACGTCGCTCGGCGTCGTGCTCGCCGTGGCCGGCGCGCTCGCGTTGGTGTGGTCGGGACTCGGCCCCGACCGGCGCTTGCTGACCACCGGAATCGGCGTGGTGAGCCTCGCCGCGGTGGTGTTGCCGGTCGCGGCGACGGTGCTCGTGGTGGCGGCCCGCCGGTGGAGCGGACCGCGCGGCGCCACCGGACTGGCCGCCGCAGGCGTCGCGGTGGCGTTCGTGGCGTGGACCGCGACGCCCGCGCTGGGCCGGCCCGCGGAGCTGCCCGTGCCGGGGGTGCCCGTGCTCGCGTCGGCCACGGTCGGCGGAGCGGACGTGCCCGTGCTGATCAGCCCCCACCGTCCCGGCACCAACCTGGTGCATCTGCCCGCGAGCGCGGGGGATGACGTCACGGTCGGTGTCGACGGCGACGGGTTCGTCCCGGCGGGCGGCAGGCGCGGCGCGCCCGGACGGTGGGCGGAGGTGCAGCTGCCGGAGGGCCGGTTGGAGATCGTGGTCCGAGCTGGTGGCGACGAGGCCGGCATCGACGTGGACACCGGCTCGGGGGCAGGTAGCGGACCGCCGGGCGCCACGGGCGCCGACGGCCCGGAGTGTGCGACCGCCGCCCTCGGCGGGCTCGTCGGCGGAGCGCGCGACGTCCTGCGCCGCTGCCCGGCCGAGGCACTGAGCGACCGGGACGAGCGTTCGCTGCGCAGCCTCGCCGGGCATCTGGCACAGCGCGAGGTGCCCGCCGTCGCGCTCGCCGCAGACGACTCGCCGCGCAGCAGACTCGCGGCACGGGTCGTGCGGCAGGAGGCACAGCGGCACGGCCTCCCGGTACGGACCGGACCGGTGCGCGACGCGGCACTGATCGTGGTCTCGGGGTGGACCGACGCCCACACGACCGTGCAGCGGACGGCGCAGGACCAGACGCGCGGTCCGACGTATCTGTACGGCGTGCACCTGGCTCCGTGGTTGCTGACGAGCCCGGTGGTCAACAGCCTCGCCACCACCTCGCTGGCACTGGACATGGATCCCCGCGGGCCGAACGCGGTCGAATTCGTGGTCGCGCTCGGCGGACGGTTCGGCGGTCAGCGGCCCACGCTCGACGGATACCGGCGATGGCTCGCCGCGCAGGGACGCAGCGATGCCGAACAGAACCGCATCTACGCCTCGGCGCAGGTCACGGCGATGCCGATGGGAGCGGGCGAACCGCACGCACCCGGGATGTCAGGCATCGGCGACGGCGCGGGGAACTGGATCGAGGGTGCCGCGGTGGTGCCGGTCACCGGTCCGCTGCGGCCGTGAAGGACGGGAGGACGAGGGAGGTGACCACATGAACAGGACCATGGCGCGCCTGGCCGCGGGCGCGTCCGCGGTGGCGGCGTTCGGCCTCCTCGGCGCGGGCGCCGCGGCCGCCGACGACACGCCGTTCTGGCTGCTGCCGGGCGTCGACGCCGGAGGCCTCGTCGGACCGATCGCGAACCTGCCCACCGAGGCGCTGCAGCCGGTGTACAGCCTGATCACCCTCATCACGGGGTGACGGAGACGAAGGGAAAGCCCCATAAACAAGACCATCGCCCGCGTGATCGCGGGTGCCGCACTGGCCGGAGCGGCGGCGGTCACCGGCCTCGGAGCGGGCGTGGCCGCGGCCGCACCCGGTGACGGTGCGGACGACGTCGCCGTCGTCGACGAGCCCGATACCAGCGACCTGCACAACGTGTACACGTTCGCCCCGCTGGGCGTGCCGGTGCTGGGTGTCGTCCAGTCGGTGGCCGACGTGCCGGGCAAGCTGCTGCCCAGCGTCGGCGGATAACCGCGGAGGCCGGTCAGGGCCGGCAGGACTCCCGTGGCCGGGCCGAGCCCCAGCGAGGCAGCGATCCGGTGGCCGGACCGTAGCCGCCGGCACCGGGTCGCTGTGG
>Ga0079224_100010539_pt1 | contig 12687 bp, 11 predicted proteins | sample Stecom2015_FD_80414 | JGI IMG/M metagenome (GOLD analysis project Ga0079224, IMG submission 80414) | Agricultural soil microbial communities from Utah to study Nitrogen management - Steer compost 2015 | ecosystem: Environmental > Terrestrial > Soil > Agricultural land | place: USA: Utah...
GTTGAAGTAGAGGAGGATTCCTTCCTCGGTCCGTCCTTCGTTGAGGTAATGGCCGCCCTTGAAAAAGGAATGTTCGACCGTGACCTTGAGGCCGGAGCGTTCGGAAATCTGGAATTCATGGGGATAGATGAGCACCGATAGGTCGATCTGGGAATAGGATTTCAGGAGTTTGATGGGGAGGAGGTTCACTTCCCCAAAGAGGGAGGCCGTATAACGATCTGGGGGGTTTCTGTAAAGTTTCTTGGTCTTTTCAAGGGCGATGGCCCTCCCTTGTTGGAGCACCAGGACCCGATCGGCATAGGGCAGTACATCGTCCGTATCGTGACTCGCTGTTAGCAGGGTAATCCCTTTTTTCTTCAGGTAGGGGAACAGCTTTCTCCTCAGGCTGTTTCTCTTGAAGGAATCGATATGCCCAAAGGGCTCGTCGAGCAATAAAAGTTCGGGCTCCTGGGCCAGGACCCTGGCCAGGGCCACCCGTTGTTGTTGTCCGCCGCTGAGCTTTTGGACCTTGGTTTTTGCAAAATCCTGCATTTCTATGAGCTCCAGGAGTTCCCCAATACGTTCGGCATGGGTTTCCCTTTGGAAAACGGAAAGAAACTGTCCGATGTTTTCCTCCACGGTGATGAAGGGCATGAGGTCAAAATCCTGGGCCAGGTATTTCATATAGGGTTCCCCGGGAACCAGGTTGAAATTTGGGCCCAAGGCCTGTCTCTCCCCCCAGAAGATGGAACCCTGTTCCAGGTGCAGCAAGCCGTAGATGATCTTCAGCAGGCTGCTCTTGCCCGAGCCGCTTTCCCCCATCAGGGCCATATGCTCCCCTTGGGCCACATCGAGGGTGATGTCGTCCAGGATGGTCTGATCCCCGTATCCAAAGGATTCAATTCGGACTTTTAGCATATGCGGTCATCAAGGACCGCCCCCCTGTAGGTCCGGGGGCGGCCTTTGGATTACTTATTCCTTGAACTCTTTCAATACGGCCTGGTTGGGGAGTCGGTCAAAGCCCATATTGTAGAGGGTAAAGCCATAGATATCTGCATATTGTTCGATGGTCTTGCTCACCGGCGTCCCCGCTCCATGTCCCGCATTGGTCTCGATGCGGATCAGGGTGGGGGCGTCACCTGCCTGTTTTTCCTGCAATTCCGCGGCAAACTTGAAACTGTGCGCAGGGACCACCCGATCGTCGTGGTCCCCTGTGGTGACCAGGGTGGCCGGGTAGTGGACGCCTTCCTCCACATTGTGTACCGGGGAATAGCCCTTCAGATAGTTGAACATTTCCGCATTGTCCTGGGCCGTTCCATAGTCATAGGCCCAACCGGCCCCTGCGGTAAAGGTGTGGTAGCGGAGCATGTCCATCACCCCCACGGCGGGAAGGGCGACTTGCATCAAATCGGGCCGTTGGGTCATGGTGGCACCGACCAGCAATCCTCCGTTGGACCCGCCCCTGATGGCCAGGTATTCCTTGGAGGTATAGTTGTTTTCGATCAGGTACTCGGCCGCGGCGATAAAATCATCGAAGACGTTCTGCTTTTGGAGTTTGGTCCCCGCCAGATGCCATTCCTTGCCGTATTCCCCCCCACCCCTGAGATTGGGTACCGCATAAATTCCCCCCTGCTCCATCCAGATCGCGTTCACAATGCTGAACGATGGCGTCAGGCTGATGTTGAAGCCTCCATATCCGTAGAGCATGGTGGGGTTTTTGCCGTTGCGCTCCAATCCTTTTTTATAGGTGATGATCATGGGGACCCGGGTGCCGTCCTTGGAGGTGTAGAAGACCTGTTCGGACTGGTAATCCTCAGGGTTAAAGTCGATCTGTGGCTTCCAATATTGCTCGTATTGGCCGGTCTCCACATTATATTTATAGATGGAGCTCGGGGTATTGTAATTGGTGAAGGAGAAGTAAAACTCAGATTCCTCCTTCTTGCCCCCGAATCCACCTGCGCTTCCCAATCCCGGCAATTCGATTTCCCGCACCAGCTTCCCGTCATACCCATACTGGTAGACCTTGGAAATGGCATCGACCATATATTCCGCAAAAAAGTAGCCCCCACCGGTCCCGGCGGTAAGTACGTTTTCGGTTTCTGGGATCAGATCCTTCCATTGGTCCGGTCCGGGATTGGAGGCCTGTACGACCACCACTTTTTTGTTGGGGGCATTGCGATCGGTGACCAGATAGAGGGTAGATCCCTCATTGTCGATCACATAGGTGTCCGCCTCGGTATCCCCCTGGATGACGATCAATTCGGCATTGGGATCCCTGAGGTCCTTGAGGAAGAGTTTGTTGCCCGAGGTGGAAACGGAAGCGGTGATAAAAAGGTAGTTTTCATCCTCGGAGACCCGCCCGCCCACATAGCGGTGTTTTTCCTCGGGTATCCCCCCAAAGACCAGTTGGTCCTCGGATTGGGGCGTACCCACCTTGTGGTAGTACAGTTTGTGCTCGTCGGTCTTGGCCGAAAGCTCACTGCCTTCGGGTTTGTCGTAACTGGAATAGAAGAAACCATCGTTCCCTTTCCAAGAGATGCCGCTGAATTTGATGTCCACCAGGGTGTCCTCCACAATTTCCTTGGAGACCGCATCGATCACGATGCCCTTTCTCCAATCACTTCCTCCCTCCGAAATAAGATAGGCCGCCCTGGAGCCGTCCTTGGTAAAGCTCAGCCCCATCAGGGAGGTGGTGCCGTCCTCGGAGAAGGTGTTGGGGTCCAAAAAGACCTCTTCGGTGCCTTGGGAATCTGTCCTGTAGACCACATATTGGTTTTGAAGGCCGTTGTTCCTGTAATGGTAGGTATAATCGCCTTCTTTGAAAGGGGAGCCGACCTTTTCGTAGTTCCAAAGTTTTTCCAGGCGGTTTTTCAGGTCTTCCCTAAAGGGGATTTGGTCCAGGTAGCCAAAGGTGACCTTGTTCTGCTCCTTGACCCAGGCCTCGGTCTCGACACTGCGGTCATCTTCGAGCCAGCGATAGGGATCGGGCACTTCGGTGCCGAAATAGGTGTCCACGGTATCGACTTTTTCAGTGGTCGGATAGTTCACTACGATCGGTTCTCTTTTTGTGTTTTCATTGCAGGCCGTAAGAATAAGGGCCAAGGTCAAGGGGATTAACTTTTTCATTTTCTTGGTTTGAGTCGGATAAAAATACCATAAAAATGGACAAGCCCCTTGGAGCGGCCAAATTTTGGCCGATTTTTAAGAAGTGCCCTGGGGGGCTTTGGCAAGCAGCCCGTGTTCCACCAAATACTCCGCGATCTGCACTGCGTTGGTGGCGGCCCCCTTTCTCAGGTTGTCGGCCACAATCCACAGGTTCAGACTGTTGGGCTGGGTCTCATCCCTTCTCAACCGCCCCACGAAGACCTCATCCTTTCCATTGGCGTAGACCGGCATGGGGTAGGTGTTGGTATCCGGATTGTCCTGTAGTTTGATTCCCGGGCTTTCCCGGAAGATCCTGCGGACCTCGGACAGATCGAAATCCCTGTGGAATTCCACATTGACGGATTCGGAATGGCCTCCGGAAGTTGGGACGCGAACCGCGGTCGCGGTGACCGAAAAGGTTCGGTCGTCCAGGATCTTTTGGGGTTCCCGGGCCAACTTCATCTCTTCCTTGGTATAGCCGTTGTCCAAAAAGCTGTCGCAGTGGGGCAGGACATTTCGGTTGATGGGATAGGGGTAGGCCATCTCCCCTTTTATGCCGGCGGCCTCGTTCTCCATTTGTCGGACCGCCTTCACGCCTGTTCCCGATACGGACTGGTAGGTGGAGACCACCACCCGCTTCATTTGATATTTTTGGTGCAGGGGGGCCAGGGCCAGGACCAATTGTATGGTGGAACAATTGGGGTTGGCAATGATCTTGTCCCGGGGACCAAGTTCCTTTGCGTTGATTTCGGGGACCACCAATTTCTTTGTGGGGTCCATCCTCCAGGCCGAGGAATTGTCGATCACGGTGGTGCCCACTTCGGCAAACTTGGGTGCCCATTCCAGGGAGGTGTCCCCCCCGGCTGAAAAGAGGGCGATGTCCGGCTTGGCGGCCACTGCATCTTCCAGGGAGATGACAGGGTGTTCCCTACCCTTGAAATTGAGCTTCTTGCCCACCGATCGCTCCGAGGCCACCAAGAGCAATTCCGAAATGGGGAAGTTGCGTTCCTCCAATACCTTCAACATGACCTCGCCCACCATTCCGGTGGCTCCAATGACCGCTATTTTCATCTTCTTTTGATTTCTTGACGCAAAGGTAAACCAGAGCGCGATCAAAACCAATGTTTTAAGCAGGGTTTAATAAAATATAACAAAATGTTGTAAATAAAACAACCACCAAGGCTTTTTTGTGTTGCCTTGGTGGTTTTGGGTTAACCGGTGCAGCGGTGTTGGGCCGAATCCCTCGGTCGATCTTATTGTTTTTTCAACAGGTCGCGAATCTCTGCCAAGAGTTCTTCCTGGGTCGGTCCTGCAGGTGGGGCCGGGGGCTCTTCCCTTTTCAATTTGTTGACGGCCTTGACGATGATGAACATTACGAAGGCCACGATCAAAAAGTCAATGGTGTTGGTGAGGAACTCCCCGTAGAGCACGGAAATTTCTCCGACGATTTTCCCTGTCTCGTCCACCGTACCTTCGGTGATCACCCATTTAAGGTCGTTGAAGTCGGATTTGAACAACAACCCGACCAAGGGGGAGACAATGCCCCCTGTAAAGGAGGATACCAGTTTGTTGAAGGCGGCACCCATGACGAAACCCACCGCTATATCGATGAGGTTCCCCTTCATTGCGAAATCCTTGAACTCTTTTAAAAATCCCATAGTTTTCCGAAGTATTGGTTAATTGGATTAAATTAAACAAAAATGGGACTTCTTTTTGGAAAAACGAAAAAAATCAATCCCCCAGGATCCGTCTTTTGACCCTTTGGGAGATGGCGGTCAGGATCTCGTAGGAGATGGTGCCGGCCGTCGATGCAAAGTTTTCTGCCGAATTGTCGGGGCCGAACACCACTGCCCCGTCCCCTTCTTCGCAGTCGATTCCGCTGACATCCACCATGATCATGTCCATGCAGACATTGCCTATGATCGGGGCCCGCTTCCCCCCGATCAGGACAGAGGCCCTGCCCTTCCCGTACTGCCGTCCAATGCCGTCGGCATGGCCCAGGGGGAGGGTGGCCGTGCGGATGTGCCCCTTGGCGGTGAAGCCCCGGTTGTATCCCACGGACTGCCCCGGCCCGATTTCGTGGATCTGGGAGATGATGGTCCTCAGGGTGGCCACCGGCCGAAGGACGGCATCCACCGTGGGGTCGTTGCCATAGCCATAGAGTCCGATCCCGGAGCGCACCATTTCAAATTGGGCCTCGGGATAGTTGAGGATCCCCGAGCTGTTCAACATATGCCGGATGGGGGCATGACCCAGATTTTGGGCCAATTCGGCGGCCATTTTTTCAAAGTCCCCGATCTGTCCGAGGCTGAATTGGGCCTGTGACAGATCTTCCGAAGCGGCCAGGTGGGAAAACACCGATACCACCCCGACATTTCGGTTGCCCTTGAGGGAATTGGACAGGAGGTGGATATGCCCATGGGAAAATCCCAATCGGTTGAGTCCGGTATTGAGTTTTATGTGGATCGGATACTCCCGGGTCCCGAGCGCTTCGGCCTTTTTCAGAAATTCCCCCAACACCTTTGGGGAGTACAGGCAGGGCTCCAATTGTCCCCGGATCATTTCCCCAAAATTGGCCTGCAGGGGATGGAGGACCAGAATGGGGATCCCTATGCCGGCCTCCCGGAGTGACAAGCCCTCCCGGGCATAGGCCACGGCCAGGCAATCCACGCCCAGGGCCTCCAATTTCATGGCGATGGCCTGCATGTCACTGCCGTAGGCAAAGGCCTTGACCACGGCCAGGAATTTGGTTTCCTCCCGTATTTTGGAGCGAAAAAATTTATAGTTGTGTTCCAGGGCCGACAGGTCCAGTTCCAAAGTGGTCCCATCGAGTTCAGCCATGGGGTTTGCGGTTTTTTGGGGCCAGTTCCTCGGCCGTCACTTCCATATCGTTTATTTTCTCCCGCAACATGGCCTTGAAAAAGGCGGCCCGGCTCAAGGGTTCGTATTCCCCGGTCTCGCCCAGGAGCACCAGATTTTCATCATTGGAGGTCCTAAAGCTGTAGTTGGCGAGGTTTCCGGTACGGGTACAGACCGCGTGGACCTTGGTCACGTATTCCGCCGTGGCCATAAGGGCGGGCATGGGTCCAAAGGGATTTCCCTTGAAGTCCATGTCCAGGCCGGCGACCACGACCCGGGTGCCCCGGTTGGCCAGGTCGTTGCAGACCGTGACAATTTCGTTGTCGAAGAACTGGGCCTCGTCTATGCCGACCACGTCACAGCCATCGGCCAGGATGCGGATGTTGGCCGCGGCCGGGACCGGGGTGGACCTGATTTCATTGGCGTCGTGGGAGACCACCATTTCCTCATTGTAACGGACGTCCACCAAGGGCTTGAAGATTTCCACCCTTTGTTTGGCGATCTGGGCACGTTTCAACCTTCGGATGAGCTCCTCGGTCTTGCCCGAGAACATGGAACCACAGATGACCTCTATCCATCCAAATTGTTCCTGGGGGTTGACCGTATTTTCGAGAAACATACCGTTTGTGGGCTTGATGTTGTGGGTTTGCCCAAAACTTTGGGCGCTGGGGGCAAAGCTACTAAAAAATCAAAGGTTTTGTCCGGACTAAAATTTAACCTTTTGTAAGCAAGGGGTTTTGGAAAATGGTGCTATTTTTATGGAAAAGTTGTTTTGGGATGATAAAGAAGCTGAGAAAAGAGTTGATACGGTTGTCCACAGAGATCCAATCCGCCGGGGAGGATGCCGATATCGATCGTTTGTACAGGCAGGCCAGGAGCATATATGAAAGGCTGGCCGTGCTGAAGTTCATAGAGGATAAATTGGGGGACGTGCAGGTGGATGTTTCCTCCCATGTGATTGCCAGCCGTTTTGAGAAAATGGCCAATTCCGTATTGAGCGGAAATACCTCCGTGCCCGAAAGCAATCCCCATGAGGAGGACATCATGACCCCGGGGATGGAGACCATCAAGGACATCGTTTCGGAAATGCCCACCGAGATCGCGCTGGAGCAGCTCTTCACCGAGTTTGTGGCCAAACCCGAGTATCTGAAGGACGAGAAGGGAGCTGCCGCCCCGACCAAGGGAGCGGGGCCCAAATCCGTGAACGATAGATTGGGGAAGGCCCTTCAAGTGGGTCTGAACGACAAGTTGGCCTTTGTGAAACATTTGTTCGACGGCAATGTGGAGGAGTACAACCGGGTGTTGTCCCAATTGGGCACCATAGACAGCCAGGAGCGTTCCATTGCCTTTATCAACAATATGGTCAAACCGGAATACAACAATTGGGAGCGGAAGGAAGAATACGAGGCCCGATTGATCGCCTTGATCGAGAGGCGGTTTTCCTGATTCCTTTTTTGCCTTTTTCCATGGGAAGGGTTTACCTTTGAAGCATGGGAAAACTTTATTTGGTTCCTACCCCGATCGGGAATCTTGGGGATATGACCTTCCGGGCCGTGGAGCTGCTCAAGGAAGTCGATTTGGTTTTGGCCGAGGATACCCGTACCAGTGGCAAACTGCTAAAACACTTTGATATTGACACTCCGCTGCAGTCCCATCATATGCACAATGAGCACAAGCGATTGGATTCCCTGATCGGGAAACTCCGGGCAGGGGCGACCTTTGCCCTGATATCCGATGCCGGGACCCCGGCAATTTCCGATCCCGGATTTTTGTTGGTCAGGGCCTGTGTCCAAGCAGGGGTGGAGGTGGAATGCCTGCCCGGGGCCACGGCCTTTGTCCCCGCCTTGGTGAATTCGGGCCTTCCCACGGACCGATTTGTGTTTGAAGGGTTTTTGCCGCCCAAAAAAGGTCGGTTGACCCGGCTTCAATTGCTGGCGGAGGAATCCCGGACCCTGGTCTTTTATGAATCCCCCCATAGGCTGTCCAAGACTTTGGGCCAATTGGTTGAACATTTCGGGGAAGACCGACAGGCCTCCGTTTCCAGGGAGCTCAGCAAACTCTATGGGGAAACCCTTCACGGTAGCCTTCGGGAGCTTTTGGAACACTTTGAGGCGACCCCGCCCAAAGGGGAGTTGGTCGTTGTGGTTGCCGGAAAGGACAAAACTTAGGAGCTGGGTTTCAGGCCCGGGATTTCGATATGGAAGAATTGTTGGCCCAAATACGTGCGTGCAGGGTATGTGAGGAGCATCTGCCCCTGGGTCCCAGGCCCATTGTGGCCGCGGATTCCCATTCCAAGATCGCCATCATCGGGCAGGCGCCCGGGTTGAAAGTGCACCAAAGTGGGGTGCCTTGGGACGATCCCAGCGGGAGGCAGCTCAGGGATTGGCTGGGGGTCGATCGGGATCGGTTCTACGATCCGAGCCTTTTTGCCCTGATTCCCATGGGCTTTTGTTATCCCGGCAAGGGCAAGTCGGGGGATCTGCCCCCCAGACCGGAATGTGCCCCGCTATGGCACGGCAGGCTTTTGGCGGGCATGCCCGAACTGCGCCTGACCCTCTTGATCGGGCAGTATTCCCAGAAGTATTATCTGGGGGATCGGGCAAGGGGCACCCTCACCGAGAACGTCAGGAACTTCAAAGCCTATCTTCCCCAATACTTTGTGCTTCCGCATCCCTCTCCCAGAAACCGTTTTTGGCTGGCCAAGAACCCTTGGTTCGAGCAGGAGGTATTGCCTGCATTGAAGGGGCGTGTTTCAAAAGCTTTGGGGCGCTGAACCTTGGGAATCCTTGGATGGGAAGCCCATTTAAATAATGTATTTTTGTAGGTATTCAAATCAAAACGATGTATTCCATGGCAGATCATATTACCACAAAATGGTTGGGGGGAATGGCCTTCGAAAGCAACAACCCTTCCGGCCTTGACCTAAAGATCGATGCGTCCCCGGACAGCGGGGGGGAAGGGGACGGTTTGCGACCCAAGGCCCTGATGCTGTCGGCCCTGGCCGGATGTTCCGGCCTGGACGTGGCTTCCTTGATCAAAAAGATGAAACTGGAAGTGGACGATTTTAGGATCGAGACCAAGGCCGAACTGACCGAGGAACATCCACGGTATTATGACTCGGTGTCGATCGAATACCATTTTTACGGTTCCAACCTCAAAGAAGACAAGCTCCAAAGGGCCGTGGACCTGTCCGTGGAAAAGTATTGTGGGGTCATGGAAATGTTCCGCAGATTTGCCAAATTGGAAATTGAGGTTTTCTACCATAAATCCTAAGAGATCCGAAAATGCATCCTTGGAACTTAAAGTTAGATGGGAATTGAAAGTCGCAGGCAAAGCAGATGAAATGCAATGGAGCCTGAAACCCGGGCCGATGGAGTCTGATATCCGACAGCTGGCCGGGCAGATCAATATGGATCCGGTCTTGGCCCAACTCTTGCTCCAAAGGGGCATTGGGGACAGCGAAAGTGCCAGGACCTTCTTTCGCCCAGAACTCTCCCAATTGCACGATCCCTTCCTGATGCGGGACATGGACCGTGCCGTGGAGCGGATTGAACGGGCCTTGGGACAGCAGGAGAGAATCCTGGTCTATGGGGATTATGATGTGGATGGAACCACTTCCGTCGCCCTGGTCTCCTCCTTTTTGAAGGAAACCCATCCTTCTTTGGTGGATACCTATATCCCGGATCGATATTTGGAAGGCTATGGACTTTCGTTCCAGGGAGTCGAGTATGCCCTGGACAATGATATTTCCCTGGTCATAGCCCTGGACTGTGGCATAAAGGCCCTTGTGCAGATTGCCTATGCCAAGGAAAAGGGAGTGGATGTCATTGTCTGCGACCATCATATCCCGGGCGGGGAACTGCCCCCGGCCGTGGCCATTCTGGACCCCAAGCGGGAGGACTGCGACTATCCCTATAAGGAGCTCTGTGGGTGCGGGGTCGGCTTTAAACTGATACAGGCCCTGGCCGGCAAAAGGGGCAGGGAGGTGGAAGAACTGCGTCCCTACCTGGACCTGGTGGCCACTGCGATCGGCGCCGATGTGGTCCCCCTTACCGGGGAGAACCGGGTACTGGCCCATTTTGGCCTGAAGGTCATCAATTCCAATCCCAGGACCGGAATCGGGGCTTTGATGGAACTGTCCAAGAAAAAGAAGAGGGATTTCAATATCAGGGACCTGATTTTCCAAATCGCCCCAAGGATCAATGCCGCGGGCAGGATCCACAAGGGATCTCATGCCGTGGCGCTCCTCAATGAAAAGGATTCCGTAAGGGCCAAGGAGGTTGCCGAGGAAATTGAGAGGTTCAATACCGAGCGAAGGGAATTGGACCAAGAGATCACCAAAGAGGCCTTGGATCAGATTGTGGAACATGGGGAGGAGGGACGGTTCAGTTCCGTGGTCTTCAAGGAGGATTGGCACAAAGGGGTCATAGGGATCGTGGCCGCCCGACTGACCGAGACCTATTACAGGCCCACCCTGGTCTTTACCAAGAGCGGGGACCGTCTGGCCGCATCGGCCCGTTCGGTACGCGGATTTGACATCTACAGTGCCCTGGAGGACTGTTCCCAATACCTGGAGCAGTTCGGGGGACATACCTTTGCCGCCGGCCTGACCTTATTGGAAGATCAATACGAAAATTTCAAACAGGCCTTTGAAGAGGTGGTCCAAAAACGTTTGGGTACCAAAACCTTGAAACCGGAGATCCAAATCGATGCGGAACTGAAGCTGGATCAAATCGGCCCGAAGTTGATGAAGCAGCTTAACTGGTTTGCTCCTTTCGGCCCCGGCAACCCCCTTCCCGTGTTTTTGGCCAGGGGGTTAAGGGATTCCGGCCATGCCCGTGGAGTTGGGTCCCAAGGGGAACATTTGAAGGCGGCCCTGTACCAGGATGGGGGAAGGCCCCTGGGAGCGATCGGCTTCGGTCTTGGCCATAAATTGGAAATGGTGCGGGAAGGCGAAACCTTTGATGCGGTATTTTCATTGGATGAGAACCATTGGAACGGATCTGTGGAAATCCAAATGATCCTTAAAGATCTTCGTTAGCGGTTATGGATCCCTACGCTGCGCTCCGGTATCGTGAATTCAACATTTTTTTGATGGTCCGCTTTGCCATGGTGTTTGCCTGGTCCATGCAGTTCATCGTGATCGAATGGCAGGTATATACCCTGACCAAGGACCCCCTTTCCCTGGGGATCATTGGCCTTATGGAGGTGATTCCCGCAGTGGGCACGGCCCTTTTTGCGGGCCATATCGTGGATCAGAGGGAAAAAAGGAATCTGTTGATGGTCTGCATCGGGGGATTTTCCGTGGTCAGTCTGGGTCTTTTTTTGTTGAGCTGGCCGGGCCTTGAGGGTTCTTGGCCCTCCAAGAGGATTCTTTATTCCATTTATGCCCTGGTCTTCTTTGGGGGTTTTGTCCGGGCTTTTTTGGGTCCGACGATCTTTTCCCTGATCGCTTTGATCGTCCCCAGGAAAATTTATCCCAATGCGGCGACCTGGAGCAGTTCCACCTGGCAGTTGGCCGTGGTCCTGGGTCCGGCCCTGGCGGGATTCTCCATAGGTTGGGTCGGGGTGCACTGGTCGATGTGCCTTATTTTCGCCTTTTCCCTTCTGGCCCTTTCCCTTTTGTTTAAAATCCCCCGCAAACCCATCATGAACCCCAAATTGGGGGAGCCCGTTTTCCAGAGCCTCAGGGAGGGGCTTCGGTTCGTGTTCGGGAGCAAGGCCATCTTTGGGGTACTTACCCTGGATATGGTGGCCGTGCTCTTCGGGGGTGCCGTCGCCCTGTTGCCGATCTATGCCCAGGACATCCTCAAGGTGGGCTCCGAAGGCTTTGGGATCCTCAGGGCCGCCCCTGCGGTGGGGGCTTCCCTGACCATGTTCCTGTCCACCAGGTTTCCCTTGCACCGACGTGCCGGAAAGAAACTGTTGTGGGCGGTTTCGGGCTTTGGGCTCTGCATCATCCTTTTTGGGGTATCCAAATGGTTCTGGCTTTCGGTGGCGGCCCTATTTGTATCCGGCGCCATGGACGGGGTGTCCATGATCATCCGACAGACCATCCTGCAGCTGAGGACCCCGGACCATATGAGGGGTAGGGTGGCCTCGGTGAATTCCATGTTCGTGGGCTCCTCCAATGAGCTGGGGGCCTTTGAAAGCGGCCTTGCGGCCAAATTGTTGGGCACGGTGAGCGCTGTGGTCTTCGGGGGTTGCATGACCCTGCTCACCACGGGGACCACGGCCTTGGTTTCCCCGACCTTTAGAAAGTTGGATCTCAGCAAGGACATCGAGCAGCACGGGAAGGAGGATTAGTCCCCCAGTTTTTCCAAGCTCAGCTTCTTTCCATCGAAGACCGCATAGGTATAATGGGAAATCCAATCCCCAAGGTTGACATAGGTGGAACGTTCATTGAGCCGAACCTCCAGGGGAAGGTGACGGTGCCCGAAGATGAAATGGTCGTAGTGTGCGGTCTCCAATTTTCGCTTGGCGTAGAGGATGAGCCATTCGCCATCCTCCCCCAGGTACTTGGCATCGGCCTCCCCGGATATGATCTTGTTGTTGACCGAAAGGTGTTGTCCCAAACGGACCCCCAAATCGGGATGCAACCATTTGAAGAGCCATTTGGCCAAGGGATTGGTGAACACCTTTTTCATGCGTTTGAAGCCCTTGTCCTCGGGTCCCAGACCGTCCCCATGGCCGATGAAGAAGGAA
>Ga0079224_100010540_pt1 | contig 12687 bp, 10 predicted proteins | sample Stecom2015_FD_80414 | JGI IMG/M metagenome (GOLD analysis project Ga0079224, IMG submission 80414) | Agricultural soil microbial communities from Utah to study Nitrogen management - Steer compost 2015 | ecosystem: Environmental > Terrestrial > Soil > Agricultural land | place: USA: Utah...
ATTTGCCCCCGCCGTCGTATCCGAGTACATTCCGGGTTCGCCCCGAAGATCCCGGGATTTCCACGCAATCTGGAGGCTCCAACCGTGATTCGTCAGCTTCTTCGACCCGCTGCTGTGGCTGCGGCAGTTCTGATGGCCCTCGTGGCACCGGCGTCGACCGCCCGGCCCGCCGCGCAGGCGCAGCCGCCCGCCGTCGTCGCCATCCGCAACGCGACGCTCGTGACCGTCACCAACGGCACCATCCCCAACGGCACCATCGTGCTCCGTGACGGGAAGATCGCCGCCCTCGGCGCCGACGTGCAGGTGCCCGCCGGCGCACAGGTGATCGACGCCACCGGCATGTTCGTCTCGCCCGGCATCATCGACGCGCACTCGCACATCGCCGCCGACGCCATCAACGAGGGCGGCACGGTGGTCTCGTCGATGGTCGGCATGGAAGACGTGCTCGACCCCACCGACATCAACATCTACCGCGACCTCGCCGGCGGCCTCACGGTCGCCAACGTGCTGCACGGCTCGGCCAACCCGATCGGCGGCAAGAACGCGGTCATCAAACTGCGCTGGGGCGTGAAGACCGGCCAGGAACTGCTGTTCGAAGGCGCCATGCCCGGCATCAAGTTCGCCCTCGGCGAAAACCCGAAGCGCCAGGGCAACCCGACGCAGCCCAACATCCCCGGCCGCTATCCGGCCACCCGCGGCGGCGTCGAATACGTCATCCGCGACGCGTTCACGCGCGCGAAGGCGTACCAGAAGGAGTGGCAGGACTACGAGAAGGCGAAGGCCACCGACCCGAACGCACTCGCGCCGCGCCGTGACCTGCAGCTCGAGCCGCTCGTCGAGATCCTCGAAGGCAAACGCCTCGTGCACGCGCACTGCTACCGCGCCGACGAAATCCTGATGCTCATCCGCGTCGCCGACGAAATGGGCTTCAAGATCGACACGTTCCAGCACGTGCTCGAAGGCTTCAAGGTCGCCAACGAAATCAGAGACCACGGCGCCGGCGCGTCGACGTTCAGCGACTGGTGGGGCTACAAGATCGAAGCCGAAGACGCCACGCCCTACAACGCCGCGCTGATGCACAAGAAGGGTGTGCTCGTCTCGATCAACAGCGACAGCGCCGAACACGCGCGCCGCCTCAACACGGAAGCCGCCAAGACGATCAAGTGGGGCGGCCTCAGCGACGAGGAAGCGTTCGCGATGGTGACGATCAACCCCGCGAAGCAGCTGCGCATCGACAACCGCGTCGGCTCGCTCGAAGTCGGCAAGGACGCCGACGTCGTCATCTGGACGGCACACCCGCTCAGCAGCTTCGCCGTCGCCGACAAGGTGTTCATCGACGGCAAGCTCTATCACGACCGTGAAGCCGACGCGCGTCGCATCACGGAGATCCAGAAGGAAAAAGAGACGTTCCGCGGAGACACGAAGCCCGACGGCACCTCGACGCCGCGCGCGCCGCGCACCGGGGACGACCAGGAGTTCGAAGGGCTCGGTCACGGGCCGTATGTGCCTGCGCTGACCGACGAGGCGGACAGCCCGAAGGCTGTCCCTGCGCACCAGGAAGCGGCTTCTCAGGTGCCGACGCCGCCCGGCTCGCCGTCGACCGATGAAGTGCTGGCCATCACGAACGCGCGCATCGTGCCGGTGACGAACCCGACCATCGACAAAGGCACCATCGTCATCCGCGGCAACAGGATCGTCGCGCTCGGCGCCGACGTGCCCGTGCCGGCCGGCGCCCGCATCATCGACGCGGAAGGCGGCTCGGTGTATCCCGGCTTCATCGAAGCCGGCACCGACCTCGGCATCAACGAGCCCGGCGTCCGCGGCATGGACGATGTGAACGAGATGCTGGACTTCAATCAGGTGATCCGCACGCGCGTCGAATACCAGACCGACAGCGACGCCATCCCCGTCGCGCGCGCCAACGGCATCACCACCGCTGCGGTCATGCCGGGCGGCGGCCTGCTCTCCGGCGATGTCGCCGTCATGAACCTCGACGGCTGGACGTGGGAAGAAGCAACGCTCTCGCCGAGTGCCGGCACGGTCTTCAACTTCCCGCCCGTCGTACAGGGCGGCCGCTTCGGCGGCTTCGGCTTCGGCGGAGCCGGCGGCGGCAACCGCAGCTACGACGAGCTGAAGAAGGTCCGCGACGAAAAGCTCGATCGCGTCGCCGACCAGCTCGCGCGCGCCCGCGCCTACGCCAAGGCCGGCCCGAACCGCCAGACCGACTGGATGCTCGAAGCCCTGGTGCCGATCGTCGAGAAGCGCGCACGTCTGTACACGCGCGTCAACAACTACCTCGACTTCAAGGATGCACTCGCGTTCGCATCGGCGAACGATGTCGACATCGTGATCATCACGAGCCCGTACCACGCATCGATGGGCGCCGACACGCTCACGGGCAAAGACGTGCCGGTCATCCTCACGGAAGTCCAGTCACTGCCCCAGAGTGACGATGTGTCGCACAACTACAACTACGCAGCGGCAGATGTGCTCGCCAAGGCGGGCATCAAGTTCGCCTTCTCGACGGGCGAATACTCGAACGCGCGCCTGCTGCCCTACCAGGCAGCCCAGTCGGTCGCGTGGGGGCTCTCGCACGAGGAGGCGCTCAAGGCGCTGACGATCAACGCCGCCGAGATTCTCGGTGTCGGCGCTGCCGTCGGCAGCCTCGAAGAAGGGAAGATCGCCAACCTGTTCATCGCCGACGGCGACCCGCTCGAAGTGCGCACCAACGTCAAGCACGTGATCATCAACGGGCGCGACGTCAGCCTCGACAACAAGCATCTGCTGCTGTTCCAGCGCTTTATGGCGAGGCCGAGATAGTGTGACGGGAATTCAGAGTTGGTGAATCAAGAGTTGAGAATTACTGAACGCGGAGAACGCTGAATCATGAAGAAGATTCTTTCGACCGCCGCCGTTGTCGCGCTGGCCGGTGCCGTCGCGCTGGCGGGACAGGCACCCGCGCCGCCGACGTACGCCATTCGCGGCGCGAAGATCGTGCCCGTCTCGGGCGCGGTCATCAACAGCGGCAACATCGTGCTGCGCAACGGACTCATCGAGGCCGTCGGCGCCAGCGCGGCCATCCCGGCCGACGCCATCGTCATCGACGGCAAGGGCCTGACCGTCTATCCCGGCCTCATCGACATGGGCAACGCCACGCCCATCGCTCAGCCGGAAGGCGACAACCAGCCGCAGGGCGGCTTCTTCGGCACGCCCGCACGGCCCGGACAGACGCGCGAAGATCAGGAGCGCGAGAAGCGCGAACGGATTCTGCGCGCCAACTACAAAGCCACCGAACACCTGCGGCTGACCGGCGACGCGCTGACCGCCATCGCGTCGACCGGCGTCACGACCGTGCTGGCAACGCCGCCCGGCGCGGTGTTCCGCGGACAGAGCGCGCTCGTCAACGTCGTCGCCGCGGCCGACTCGCCGCAGATCGGCGCGGTCGCCGACATCCGCAGCACGCTGCCCGTCATCAAGCCGGTCGTTGCCACGCACGTCGGCTTCAACCCGGGCTTCGGTCCATACCCGGGTTCGCTGATGGGCGCCATCTCGTTCGTCCGTCAGTCGTTCATCGATGCGGCGTGGCAGCGTCAGGCACTCGCGCACTACGAGAAGAATCCGGCGTCGCCCCGCCCGGCGTGGGACCCGCTGCTGCAGGGCCTGCTGCCGGCGATCGATGGGCAGATACCGGTCGCCTTCGTCGCCAACCAGGCGCGCGAGATCGGACGCGTGCTCAGCCTGGCGAAGGAGTTCAACGTGAAGCCCGTCGTCACGGGCGCGCGTGAGGCCGACGCCATGACCGCCGAACTGAAGGCCGCAAACACGCCCGTCATCTACTCGCTCAACTACCCGACGCGTCCGCGCACGCTCGCGCCCGACGCCGAGGAATCGCTCGACGCGCTGCGCACGCGCGCCAACGCCCCGAAGGTGCCCGCCGCGCTGGCAAAGGCCGGCGTGCTCTTCGCGTTCGAAAGCGACGGCCTGCGTCAGCCGGGAGACTTCGTCAGGAACGCGGCGAAGGCGGTGCATGAAGGCGGTCTGCCCGCCGACGCCGCATTGCGCGCGCTCACGCTCGACGCCGCACGCATCGCCGGTGCCGAGCGCAGCGTCGGCTCACTCGAGCCCGGCAAGATCGCAAACATCGTGATCACCGACGGCGACCTGTTCGACGAGAAGTCGTCGGTCAAGTACGTGTTCGTCGACGGACACAAGGTGGCGATTGCGGCCGCCTCGCAGGCTTCGCCGGCTCGGCGGGGCAATTCACCAGATTAAGAATTGGTGAACTGAGAGTCAGAAATTACGACCTGGTGCTCGTGGGGTCGGTGGCGGTTGCTGCCGGCCCCTTTTCTATGGCCAGCCAGGTCACCATCACGGCGCCGAAGAGAATCCAGTACATCGACTCGTTGAGACCGCGATCATAGGCGAGGAAGATCTCGACCATGATCGCGAACGCCATCCAGAGCAGCGCGAGGACAACCAGACCGGCGCGGGCGGCGTCCATGGCGCCCGCGGCTCCGGTCCGCGTCGCATTCGCCGCGCGCCACAGCAGTATCGCCGCCGTCCCTTCCCACAGCGCCGCGCCCGCCAGCAGCACCTGATTCATCCCGGTCGAGAATCCATAAATCGACGTCGCCGTGGCAATGAACCCGAGGTTGCCCGATCGGAACAGCGGGCTCCAGATGCCGAGCGCGTGCAGCAGCTCCGTCACGTTCGAGGCCGTGACGATGGAAATGTAGAGCGCCCAGGCGGCGAGAAGCAGCGCGGAGGCGAGGCGGGGATGCACGCGCGAGAGTCTACCGCGACCCAAGCGCCTCGAGGAATGCCCCGGCAATCACGCTACGGGTGCGCCCGCCCGCAGCGCCGGTCGGCACATTCGTCAGAACCGCCACCGACAACCGGTCGTCGGGAAACACGAAGAGCCACGTGGAAATGCCGATGCCGCCGCCGGGAATGTGAAGCATCCGCCGACCCTGCCAGGTGACCGACTGGAGCCCCACGCCCCAGTCGGTGGGTGTGCCGTCGGCGAGCGACACCGACGTAATGAGCTCGCGCCGCGCGCGGTCACTGAGGAACGGTCCGGCCGCCAGCGCCGCGCCAAACTTCGCAATGTCTTCGGCCGTCGCGATGAACCCCGCGCCGGCAAGCTTGAAGCTCGGGTCGTAGTAGGGCCCGCGCACGAATGCCCCACTGTCGTCGGTCATGTAGAAGCGCACGCGTTCGGGAAGGTCGACGCGCGGGTCGTTCGGCACGATCGACGTCAGACCGAGCGGCTCGAAGACCTGCTCACGCATGATCTCGAGATACGGCTTCCCGGCCGCAGCCTCCATGACACGCGCCACCACGGTGAACGACGCCGTGCGGTACTCGTTCCTCGCGCCGGGATCGAACTCCAGCGGATAGGCGACGATGCGGCGATAGGCAGCATCGACGGTGTCGTAGTGATCGCTGGTCTGGTAGTTGGCTGTCTCGAAAGCGTCGGACAGGCCGCTCTGGTGCACCGCAATGTGGCGCAGTGTGAGCCCGCGTCCGGCATGCGGAAAATCCGGCAGGTACTGCTCGATCGGCGCATCGAGATCGAGCACACCCCCATCGACCAGCCGCAGCACGCCCGCCATCGTCAGCGCCTTCGAGATGCTGCCGAGACCGAAGCGGGTCTCGGGTGCCGCCGCGACTCCTTCCTCGATGCGCGCGAGACCGGCGGCGCCCTTCCACACCACGCGGCCATCGACGGCCACCGACGCACTTGCACCCGGCGTGTTGCCGCTCGCGACAATCGCGTCGAGCCGCGCCTGGGCGACAGCACCGGCCGATTCGAACGACTGCGCCGCAGGAAGGGTCGCACACGCGAGACACGCCGTCAGAACGGCCACGAAGCGGACGGGGATGCGCGGCATCTAGTCGAGATCCAGTGGTTTGTCGTTGTCGCGAGGCAGCGCCCGCCGCCGCACCTTCTTCGCACTCTCGGTGCTCATCGACACGCGCAGCAGCACGAGCAGGGCGGCAACCACGAGCATGCCGATCGTAATGGGCGAGAACTCCATCAGTAGTCTCCGACCTTCCCGCGCCCGGCTTTGACCCTGGCGCGCTGCTTCTTCGACTCCAGCCGCCGCTCGGTGGCCGCCTTCCCGGGCTTCGTCTTCCTCCGGCGCTTCGGACGCACTGCCGCCGCCTGCAGCAACGACGCGAGCCGCGCGCGCGCAGCCTCGCGATTCTGCGCCTGCGTGCGATGCTCGCGGCTGTCGATCAGCAGCACGCCATCGTGCGTGATGCGCTTGCCCGCCAGCGCAATGAGCCGCATCCGCACATCGTCAGGCAGGCTCGACGTGAAGACGTTGAACCGGAGCTCGACGGCCGTCGACACCTTGTTGACGTTCTGTCCGCCCGGCCCCGAGGCGCGCACGAACCGCTCCTCGAGTTCGCGCTCGTCGATCGCCAGCGTGTCGGTAATGCGAATCATGGCTGCAGCACGGGCCCGGCCGTCGGCTCAGCGTAGCGCACTCGCCCGGGCCTCACGCCACTGGCAATACGGTTCGTCACATTTGGCCAGATTTGTCTCGAATTTCTGACAATACTCATCACATGACAAGGCCGCCGGGGCGACGCGACCTGCTGCTTGCCGCACTGGCGGTCTTCGCGGGCTGGACCATCATGGCCCTGCTGTTCACGCCGCAGCACTGGGCGGTCAGTAAAGACCTGCCGAACGCGCCGTCGTGGGTGCACCTGCTGCGCTCGAACCTGGCGACGTGGTGGGCGTGGGCGGCCCTGACGCCGCTCGTGCTGTGGTTCGGCCGCCGCTTCCCCATCGAACATCCCCGCATCGCGCGCCATCTGTTCTTCTATTTCGTGGCGGGGTTCCTGATCTCGTTCCTCCACATCACGGTCGTCCGCGCCGTGCACCCGATGTTCACCGGCGCCGCCATGCGGCCCTGGCTCAACTACATCATCGGGTATGGCGCGACCGGCGTGCTCATCTCGTGGGGCATTCTGGCGGCCAGCCAGGCGGTGACCTACTTCCGCCGCTACCAGGATCGCGAGCTCCGGCTCGTCGAAGCCGAGCTCCAGTCGCTGAAAGCGCAGCTGCATCCGCACTTTCTGTTCAACACGCTCAACGCCATCGCCGAGCTGATTCACGACGACACGGAGCGCGCCGAACGTACGGTCACGCAGTTGAGCGACCTGCTGCGCACCGCGCTCACGCGCAGCAAGGACGATGAGGTGACGTTGAAGGAGGAGATCGACTTCCTCCGCTGGTACGTCGAGATTCAAGAGACGCTGCTTCAGGAGCGGCTCACCGTCCGCTGGCGTGTGGACGACGCGACGCTGGATGCCCGCGTACCGACACTGCTGCTGCAGCCCATCGTCGAAAACGCGATTCAGCACGGCATCGCGCCGCGAGCCGAGGGCGGCACGCTCGACATTGCCGTCCGCCGCGACGGCGATCGTCTCGTGCTCGAGGTGATGGACGACGGGCGGGGGATGGATCCCGGATCCGCCGGCGCACGTGGAGGCATCGGCCTGACGAATACGCGCGCGCGGCTGCGTCACATGTACGGCGAGCGCCAGCGGCTGAACGTCGCGCGCCGCGAGGGAGGCGGCGTCGCCGTCGCCATCGAGATCCCGTTTCGTTCAGAGGAGTACGCCTGATGGCCATTCGTGCCGTGATTGCCGACGACATGCTGCTTGCGCGCAAGCGCCTGCGCCGCCACCTGGCCGACCATCCCGACATCGAGATCGTCGGCGAGGCGCCGGGCGGGCGCGAAGCCATCGAGGCCGTCCGCACGCTCAAACCGAACCTGCTGTTCCTCGACGTGCAGATGCCTGAAGTCGGGGGCTTCGACGTACTCGAACAGCTCGGCCCCGACGCGGTGCCGGCCGTGATCTTCGTCACGGCCTACGACCAGTTCGCGCTGAAGGCTTTCGAAGTGCACGCGCTCGACTACCTGCTGAAGCCGTTCGACGGCGAGCGGCTTGCCGAAGCGCTCGACCGCGCACGGCGGCTCATTCAGCGGCAAGCCGCCGGCCAGGCAGCCGGCAAGCTGCGATCGCTGCTGGCCGAACTCGGCACGTCGGAGAGGCATCCGCGGCGGCTCGTCATCAAGGCCGACGGCCGCATGGTGTTCCTGCCGGTCGAAGACATCGACTACATCGAAGCCGCGGGCAACTACCTGCGCCTCATCACCAGCAGCGGCTCGTCGCACATGATCCGCGACAAGATCAGCGACATGGAGAAACGGCTCGATCCCGCTGCCTTCGCCCGCATCCACCGCTCGACGATCGTCAACCTCGATCGCATCAAGGAAATGCAGCCGCTCTTCAACGGCGATCAGACGGTCATCCTGCGCGGCGGCCGCAAGCTGACGATGTCGCGGACGTATCGGGAAGCGGTGATGAAGGTGCTCGATCGACTGTAGGACAGGCTGAAGCCACGAGGACAGGCTGAAGCCTGTCCCTACTTCGTGGTCGCCGCGAATTCTTCGTACGAGCCCTTGTAGTCGACGATGCGCGCGGGGCTGCCGGCGGACGGCGTCTCGAGGTGCCAGATGCGCGTGCCGACTTCCTCAATCAGGTCCTGGTCGTGCGTCACGAGGAAGATCGTGCCCTCGTACTTCTGCAGCGCGATGTTCAGCGCGTTGATCGACTCGAGGTCGAGGTGATTCGTCGGCTCGTCGAGCACGAGCACGTTCGGCTTCTGCAGCATCAGCCGGCAGAACAGCAGACGCGCGGTCTCGCCGCCCGACAGCGCTTCGGTCGGCTTCAACCCTTCCTCGCCGGTGAAAAGCATCTGCCCGAGCAGGCCGTGAATGTCCTGCCGCGCCGCCTGCGGGTCGAACTGGTGCAGCCAGTCGACCGCCGTCATGCCCTTCTCGATGAGGCCGGTGTGATCCTGCGGGAAGTAGCCGATCGAGACCTCGTGCCCCCAGCGGATCGCGCCGTCATCGCGGTCGTTCGGTGACACGGCGTTGTCGAACGTCACGCCGCGCTCGGGCTTCTCCGACAACCGCGCCCTCAGCAGCGTCGACTTGCCCGCGCCGTTGCGGCCGGTCAGCACGACCTTCTCGCCGCGCTCGACGATGCCCGTGAAGCCGTCGATGACGGGCAGCTCCTCGTACGCCTTCGACAGGTCGGAGAACTCGACGGCCAGCTTGCCCGACGGCCGGTTCATCGTGAAGCGGATGTACGGACGCTGAATGTTCGACCGGGCCAGCTCCGTCGTCTGCAGTCGCTCCACCTCCTTGCGACGTGACGTGACCTGCGACGAGCGGGTGCCGGCCGAAAAGCGCGCGATGAACTCGTTGAGCTGCGCAATCTTCTTCTCGCGCTGGGCGTTCTGCGCCTCGAGCGTCGCACGCACCTGCGTCTTGGCGACGACCATATCGTCGTAGCCGCCGGTATACGTGATGATCGTCTGGTAGTCGATGTCGGCCGTGTGCGTCGTTACGGCGTTGAGGAAGTGACGATCGTGCGAGATCACGATCAGCGCGCCCTCGTAACGGACCAGAAAGTCGATGAGCCAGTGAATCGAGTCGAGGTCGAGGTGGTTCGTCGGCTCGTCGAGCAGCAGCGCTTCGGGATTGCCGAACAGCGCCTGCGCCAGCAGCACGCGCACCTTCTGGCCGCCCTGCAGTTCGCTCATCTTCCGCTCGTGCAGGTCGTTGGGAATGTCGAGCCCCTGCAGCAGAATCGCCGCGTCGCTTTCGGCCGTATAGCCGTCTTCCTCGCCGACGATGCCCTCGAGTTCGCCGAGGCGCATGCCGTCGGCGTCGGTCATGTCCGACTTCGCGTAGAGGATTTCGCGCTCCTGCAGCGCGTTCCACAGCCGCGCGTTCCCCATGACGACCGTGTCGATGACGCGGAACTCGTCGAAGGCGAACTGGTCCTGCCGCAGCACGCCGAGCTTCTTCGGCCGCGACACCGTGCCGCGCTGCGGCTCGAGTTCGCCGGTGAGCAGCTTCATGAACGTCGACTTGCCCGAACCGTTCGGGCCCGTCAGGCCATACCTCCGGCCACTCGAGAATGTCGTCGAGACATCCTCGAAGAGAATCTTCGAGCCGTAGCGCATGGAGACGCCTGAGACGGTGATCATGAACCGTCCATTTTAGCCCAGGACGGGGCTCTGGCCTAATCAGGCGGCTGGTGTGCTCGAGCTTCAGCCGCCCGGCCCGGCCCTCAGTCGGCCAGCGCCGACGTGAAGCCCCGGGGCTTGATGGTCAGCACGGACTGCCGCAGATCGCGGAGCACGCGCTCGGCGGTGTTGCCGATCACGGCGCCGGCGATGCCCTTCCGGGCGACCGAGCCCATGACCACCAGATCGATGCCGTTCGTCTTCACGTAGTCGAGGATGGCCTCGTGCGGTTCGGCTTTCACGAGTTCCGTGCGTATCTTTTCGGCGCGTGGACCGGCGGTCGTCAGAGCCGCCTTCAGCGCGTTCTCGACGGCCTTCCGGCTCTCGTGCTGGAACACTTCGAACTCGGAGACGTTCATCCGCGAGCGCAGCAGGTCTTCGCCGAAGGCCGTCCAGGCATGCAGCACGGCGACCGACGCGTCCCACAGTTCGCCGAGCGTGAGGGCGATGTCGAGAATGCGCTGGTTCAGCTCGCGCTCTTCGTCGCGTTCGGTCGTCGCGTCGATCGCCGCGGCAATGCGCGACGGCGGTGCGACGTCAGCAGGTCCGACGAGCCAGACAGGACACGGGCAGTGCCGCAGCAGCTGCATGTCGATTGGCCCGAATGCCGGCGCGGGCGTGACGAGATCGCGCCCGTGTGATCGCATCACGAGGTCGACCTCGAGCCGTGACGCTTCCGAGATGAGCGCCTGCGCAGGCCGCCCGCGGAGCAGCCCGGTCTCGACCTGTATGTTGCCCGGCGCCTGACCCGCAGCGCGTGCCAGCGCGTCGATGCGGTGCTGCGCCAGTTCCTGCTCGATGTCGGGCGTCGCGAACACCCGTGCCGCTTTCGGCACGTGCGGCAGCACGTCGACGATGGTCAGGCGGGCACCGGTGCGTGCGGCGAGGTCGAATGCGCGCACGAGCGCCGGATGCGTAGCCGCGGTCGGATCGATGTCGACGAGGATGTGCTTGAAGATCGCCATATTGAAATCAACGCAACATGTGAGCCGGATATCCGCTGCCGAATTTCGGCCCGCTCAGGCCGAATTCTACCCGTCCCGGCCGCGCGCGGAGTGAAGTATCTCCCGCCAGGCGGAATATTCCGCGCCTGGCATTCGGGGACGCCAGGCCACGGCGTTGACTATGATCGACGCATGCAGTGGCATGCGGCTACGGTCGAGGACGTCCTCAGGGAGCTGAAGACCACGGCCGACGGCCTGACGGCGGCCGATGCAGCTGCGCGCCTCGAACAGTACGGCCCCAATCGCCTTCGCGCGGCGAAGCCCGTGTCGGCGCTCACCCTGCTCCTCCATCAGTTCACCAGCGTCGTCGTGCTGCTGCTCGTTGCCGCCGCAGTGATCACGTTCGTCCTTGGCGATTACGTCGAGTCGGCGGCCATCGGCGCGGTGCTGGCCATCAACACGCTGATCGGCTTCATCACCGAACTCAAGGCACGACGCGCGATGGAGGCGCTGCTGCAGCTGGAGGCGGCACACGCGGTGGTGCTTCGCGACGGCCGCCCGACGGAGGTCACGGCCGACGAGCTCGTTCCCGGCGACGTCATCGTGCTCGACGCGGGCGACAACGTGCCCGCTGACGGTCGCGTGATCGACGAAGCCGAACTGCGGACGAACGAAGCCGCGCTGACCGGCGAATCGATGCCCGTCTCGAAGGACGCGCGCGTGTCACTCGCCGACGACACGCCGCTGGCCGACCGGCGGACGATGGTCTACAAGGGAACGTCGGTGTCGGCCGGCACGGCGCGCGTCGTCGTGACAGCGACCGGCGCCGCGACGGAGCTCGGCCGCATTGGTGCGCTCGTCGAGGGCGTGCAGGAAGAACGCACGCCGCTCGAAGTGCGGCTCGACGCGCTCGGCCACCGACTGATCTGGGTCGCACTGGCGGTTGCGGCGGTCGTCGCGGGCCTGGGGCTGCTGCTGCAGGATGCGCCGCTCGCGCTCGTCATCGAAACAGGCATCGCGCTCGCGATTGCCGCGGTACCCGAAGCGCTGCCCACGGTCGTGACGATTGCTCTGGCCGTCGGCATGCGCCGCATGGCGCGGCGTCACGCACTGGTGCGTCGCCTTCCCGCTGTCGAAACGCTTGGCTCGACGACGGTCGTCTGCACCGACAAGACACTCACGCTGACGACCGGCGAGATGACGCTGGTGCGCGTGTGGACCGCGGCTGACGGCCACGTGACCATTGGCGGCGACACATCTGCCGGCGACAGCGCACGGCGGGTGCTGGTCACCGGCACGCTTGCGGGCGGCACGGCCGACCCGCTCGATCAGGCGATCGCGAGTGTCGCCGAGCGGAGCGGCCTGACGCGCGAAGCGTTGGCGGCCGATCGTCCGCAGGTGGGTCTCATCCCGTTCTCGAGCGAGCGCAAGCTGACGGACGCGTTTCATGATGCGATGCGAGGCGCGTCGCCGCGCTTCGAGGTCCACGTCAAGGGCGCGCCGGGACGCCTGCTCGAGCTCGCATCGCACATCGTTGAAGGCGACGCCATCGTGCCGCTCGATGATGCGCGGCGGCAGTCCGTGCGCGATGCGATCGCCGCGCTTGCGGGTGACGGCCTG
>Ga0079224_100010541_pt1 | contig 12686 bp, 14 predicted proteins | sample Stecom2015_FD_80414 | JGI IMG/M metagenome (GOLD analysis project Ga0079224, IMG submission 80414) | Agricultural soil microbial communities from Utah to study Nitrogen management - Steer compost 2015 | ecosystem: Environmental > Terrestrial > Soil > Agricultural land | place: USA: Utah...
AAAAGCCACTGATAATCAGTGGCTTTTGTCGGGGTGGCAGGATTCGAACCTACGACCTCCACATCCCAAATGTGGCGCGATACCGGGCTACGCTACACCCCGAAAAGGTATCACCTTTTGTTTTGCTGGCACAAATATACGGCAATTTTGATTCTTGTCAATAGTTTTTTTTCTTCGCTAAGCTAACCGCTTCATTGATTGCAATATATTTTTTCACGACCTGTGGAAAAGGCAGGAAAGGACTGTGGATAAAAAAGAAAAAAACTATATAGATTAATAAAAATAATCACTACCTTTGCACGCACTTGATAAGAAGAGGGGCAGGAATATTGCAAAAGTATTTTTTTAATTCAAGAAAAAGCTGTAATATTGCATTCCGATTTTTTACAGGAATAAATCGTTAATAATTACTCGAAATCATGGATTTAGTAAAATTTGTAGAAGAACAAGCGGTAACAAAAAATGAAATTCCCGCTTTCAAAGCAGGAGATACTGTTAGTGTACATTATAAAATTCGCGAGGGAAACAAAGAGCGTGTACAGGTGTACCAAGGTGTAGTTATCCAATTAAACAGCGAAGGTACTAACGCTACTTTTACCGTGCGTAAAATCTCTAACGGGATTGGTGTAGAACGTATTTTCCCTGTAAACTCGCCAAACATTCAAAAAATTGAAGTGAACAGTGTAGGTAAAGTACGTCGTGCTAAATTGTTCTACTTACGTGGCCTTACTGGTAAAGCAGCTCGTATTAAAGCAAAACGCGTGTAATTTCAACACAGTAGAGATATTGAGAGCTCCAACCGAAAGGTTGGAGCTTTTTGCTTTTGTATAGTTTTTTATAATTCCAACCCTGAAAAATGAGCAAGACTATCCGATTGGAAAAATTTACGGCCAATGATTTTTTGTACTACTTCCAGTTGGTGAGTGATGCAACGGTTATGGCGATGATTACCGAAAGAGCGCTTCCTCAGGATGAAGCGGAAAGATTGTTTGCCGAAATATTGGCGAATAATACGCTGCATCCGGATTTTGGTAACTTTAAAATTTTAGATGCGCTCTCCGGTGATTTTATCGGATTGGCAAAGCTGGAAATAAGTAGTGTAGAGTGTGAAGAAGCGGAACTTGGCTATGTTGTTCTGCCAGTTTATTGGGGACAAGGGATAGCCAGTAAAGCTGCACAAATATTGGTTGATAGCGCATACAAACAACCTACTTGCCGTAAGTTGTTTGCTATTATTGATCCTCAGAATCTGCCATCTCGAAAAATCTTGCTGAAGAATGGTTTTGTGTCGAAGGAATTTAAAGACTTCGATGGTTTGTCAGGAGAAGTCCTTGAGCTGATTTTCTAAATCTTACCTCTTTTCCCAGACCTCAAATGTAAAGTCATAAGCATGCTTTTCGTCTTTACTATGATACTCCTGTTGTTTTAGCTCCCATTGGTCAGTTGGAAGTTCAGGGAAGTAAGCATCGCCATCTATCGTGGTATGCACCCGCGTAAGTAACACCTTATGTGCTAAGGGTAAAGTCTGTTCGTATATATTTGCTCCACCGATAATATAAATCTCACGTTCGTCCCTGCAATAGAGCATAACCTCTTGAATGGAATTGGCAACATCCACATCGTCGACAAGCCAATTCTGGTCGCGCGTAATGACGATATTGCGACGTTCCGGCAAGGGCTTTCCAATGGATTCGAAGGTTTTGCGCCCCATAACCACGGAATGCCCCATGGTGTTGCGTTTGAAGTATTTGAAATCATCGGGCAGGTGCCAAAGCATCTTATTGTCTTTCCCAATAGCATTATTTTCAGCAGCTGCTACAATTAAGGTTATTTTTAAATTATTCATTTTTATGAGATGTCAGACATTAGATATTAGACACAGTTTGTGCTATATGGCTTATCTCTGATATTTACTAACTTTTTTCTTCTTTGCTCTTGATTCTTTCTTCTTTTTTTTACCCCTAAATCTTAAACTGCTACCGGAGCTTTAATATGTGGATGGGACTCATAGTTGGCCAATTCAAAATCCTCGAATTTGAAATCAAAAAGATCTTTCACTTCTGGATTGATTTTCATCTGTGGAAGCGGTTTCGGTGTGCGGCTCAATTGTAATTCGGTCTGCTCAAAATGGTTACTATAGATGTGTGCATCGCCGAAAGTATGTACAAATTCTGCAGCTTCCATATCACATACCTGAGCGACCATCATAGTCAATAAAGCGTATGATGCAATATTAAAAGGCACGCCTAAGAAAATGTCGGCACTGCGTTGGTAAAGTTGGCAAGAGAGTTGAGGTTTTAGAATACCTTTCTCGGGTTGCGCTGGAGCGACATAGAACTGAAAGAAGGCATGGCAAGGCGGTAAAGCCATGTGCTCTATTTCAGCCACGTTCCATGCCGATACAATGATGCGTCTGGAATCGGGTGATTTTTTCAGTTGATGGATGACCTGTGTAATCTGGTCGATGTGTCGTCCGTCCGGTGTAGGCCAGGAGCGCCATTGAGAGCCGTATACAGGGCCAAGATTGCCATTTTCGTCAGCCCATTCGTCCCAGATGCTCACGCCGTTGTCTTTTAGGTATTTGATGTTGGTTTCGCCTTTTAGAAACCATATAAGTTCGTGAACGATGGATTTGAGGTGCAATTTCTTGGTCGTTATTACCGGAAATCCTTCTTTAAGATTGAAACGCATCTGATAACCAAAAACACTGCGTGTGCCTGTGCCTGTACGGTCTGTTTTGTCCACTCCGTTTTCGTATACGTGTTTCAGTAAATCTAAATATTGTTTCATGTGAAAGTTCGAATTGTATGGATACGAAGATACTTGTTTTTATATCATGGACATATCACAATTTTTCAACAACTGACATTTTGCTTCTTTTTATGTATTTTTGCAAAATTGTTATGAACAAAAAAGTTGCTTTTTATACATTAGGATGTAAGCTGAATTATTCAGAAACTTCTTCCATTGGTCGGATTTTTAAAGATGCAGGCTATGAAACGACTCCGTTTAATAGTCAAGCGGATGTATATGTGATTAATACCTGCTCGGTAACGGACCATGCAGATAAAAAATGCCGTAAAGTAGTGAAGGAGGCTTTGAAGCATTCCCCGAATGCTTATATAACCATTGTGGGGTGCTACGCTCAATTAAAACCCCAGGAGATTTCTGAAATCCCAGGTGTGGATATGGTATTGGGGGCAGCGGAAAAGTTCAATATCATTGAACATATTAACGACTTGACGAAGCGAGAAAAAGCTATTGTTCATAATGCACCGATTGATGAAACCCACCAGTTCGTATCTGCTTATTCTATAGGAGATCGTACACGTACTTTCCTCAAGGTACAGGATGGTTGTGACTATTCGTGTACTTTCTGTACTATTCCATTAGCACGAGGGGCAAGTCGTTCCGGAAATATTGAAAATATCGTCCGTCAAGCAGAAGAAATAGCAGCTTCGGGTGTGAAAGAAATTGTGCTTACCGGTGTGAATATCGGAGACTTCGGTATTCGTGATGGTAAGCGTCAAGACAAGTTTTTGGATTTGGTGAAGGCTTTAGATGAGGTAGAGGGGATTGACCGTATACGGATTTCTTCCATTGAACCTAATCTACTGGCGAATGAGATTATTGAATTTGTTGCCACTTCCAAACGTTTTGTGCCACATTTTCACATGCCTTTGCAATCTGGAAGTAATAAGGTGTTGGCTAAAATGCGCCGTAGATATAAACGCGAATTGTATGCAGAGCGTGTAGCTAAAATTAAAAGCTTGATGCCAGACTGTTGTATCGGGGTTGATGTGATTGTAGGTTTCCCAGGTGAAACACGTGAAGACTTCTTGGATACATATAATTTCTTAAATGATCTGGATATTTCTTATCTGCACGTTTTTACTTATTCTGAGCGTGAAAATACCATTGCTGCACAAATGGAGGGAGCTGTTCCAGGGGTACAACGCAGCGACAGGAGCAAGATGTTGCATATCCTTTCGGAGAAAAAACGTCGTGCATTTTACGAAAAGCAATTAGGAAAAGTAGGTGAGGTGTTATTTGAAGGCGATGTGAAGGATGGATATATGCATGGTTTTTCCAAAAACTATGTAAAGGTGAGAACACTTTACGATCCATTATTGGTGAACGAAATTGTGCCGGTGAAATTCTGCGCTATCACAGACCAATGTGAGGTGGAGGTGGAAGAACTACCAGAAGTGTTGGTGCATTAGCGTTCGTTATTATCCTTACATAAGGTTAATATTTTCTTCTTTTTAAGGTCACTATTGAATAACATTAAGATAATGTTTCGTTAGTGATGCCTTAATATCTTGCCAATAGATTTGTGCATCAAATTAAACAGATCTATATGGTATCAATGTACAAATCTAATCAGGTATTTAATTTACTGCTATTAAGCTTGCTTTTGCTTTTTACAGTGACTAATGTCATGGGGCAGGGAACGCAGGCTTCTATTGCAGGAATCGTGAAAGATGAAAAGAACCTTGCTGTTGGTAATGCGACGGTGCAGGTCAGGAATGAATCAACAGGCTTCACAGCTAGTTCACTTACGAACGATCGAGGAAATTTTGATTTCAAACAATTGCCTCTAGGTGGTCCGTATACCGTTACTGTCAATCACTTGACTTCGGGTGAGGGGGCGATTACGGGCGTGTATCTGAACCAGGGTGACGTGGCGCGTGGTGAGGTCGATTTAATATCCAGTGCGCGGGCATTGGATGCTATTGAAGTCAATGCTTCAGGCTTAGCCAATACCAAAGATTACTTGGGGGCAGCAACGGCATTTTCTTCACGAACCATCCGTTCACTGCCTGTGAACGGTCGTAACTTTACTTCTTTAACTGATCTTTCTCCATTGGCACGAGGTGGAAGTATTTCGGGACAATTGGGGTCGTCAACCAATTTTACGATTGACGGAATGAACGCGAAAAACCCAACTTCGGCCGGAGCAACGACAAGCAGAAGTGGAGCGCCATACTCCGTTTCTATGGAAGCGGTACGGGAGTTCAAAGTCGTAACAAACCAATACGATGTCACGTTCGGTAGGAGTGGTGGAGGTACTATCAGTGCGGCTACCAAATCGGGAACAAACACGTTGACAGGTTCCGCCTTTGTCTATGGCCGTGCCGACTGGTTGACCAGCAATTATGATATACGCGGAAATCGTCGTATTGGAGACTACTCCACTTATCAGTTTGGATTCTCTCTGGGTGGGCCTATCATTAAAGATAAATTACATTTTTTCGCTGTATGGGACAGACAACAGGATAATCGCTCATTATTGATTGCTGATATTCGTGAAGGAGCCAATGAGAATTTATATCGTATTAATCAGTCTAGCTTGAATCGTTATCTAGATATAGCAACCAGTAAGTATGGTGTAGCAAATCGTCAGCAGGTGGGAGCTATTGATAAGAAAAGAACTTCAGATGCCGGTTTTTTGCGTTTGGATTGGCAGATCAATTCTAAAAACTTGTTGACTTTGCGGAATAACCTCACCTATGACTACAATCCTATGGGATTGGGCGACAATACCAGTATCAATATTCTGGAGTCTTATGGTAATGACAAAAACTTTGACAACAGCTTGTTGGCTACTTTGCGTACGGACATTTCGCCAAGGATTACCAACGAACTGAAAGTACAGCATCTTTATGTTTACCAAAACAGTACGCAGGGTGACCAAATTGGTAAGAACTATATCCCAAGAGCTATTGTGGAAAATATTGTTTCTGATATTAATGGAACGAACTTGGCAACGAATATTCAATTGGGTGGACATCGTTTTGCACAGGAAAGCTTCAAAAATAATGTATTTCATTTGACCAATAACTTGTATTACGACACAGATTGGGCAAAATATACTTTTGGAGCAGATTTGATGACCACGACTTCAAAATCTATCTACGGCTCGGAGGTCAACGGTCGTTTTCATATTCGTGATGGCGGTGGAGCGGATGCTTTGACCAACTTTGAGAACCAAGTAGCCTATCGTTACTATCGTGAGGTTCCTTTAAAAGATGATGTTTCTGTTAGAGGGACGATTATGAATTTGGGATTGTACGGTCAGATGCAAAAAGAGCTTTCTGCAGGACTGGAAATGACTGCCGGTGTAAGAATGGACTATGCTTCCTATCCGAAAGCTGTATTCAATCAATTGGTGTACGATGAATTGGGTATCCGTACGGATAACAAACTGGCTTCTTTTATCTTGCAACCGCGTGTGCAGTTTAGCTGGGATATCAATGAGAATAAAACAGATTACTTGCGCTTGGGAGCAGGAATATTTGCCTCAGATATCAATAATTATATGATTATCAATAACCTGACTTTTGATGGTAGCAACTTTGCGACTGTAGATGTTCGCGGAGCAGATGTGCCTACACCTGATTTCTTGGCATATCGTCAGAATATCAATGCAATACCTTCCTTGTCACAACACCAATTGCCAACAATCAATTATACGGGCGAGGATGCGAAAGTGCCAACGGTTTATAAGGCAAATTTGTCCTATACGCGGTTCATCACTGAAAAGTTCAAAATGAGCTTGACTGGTTACATGACTTTGGGTAGAAATAACTATACCTACGTGGAGCGTAACTTAGTGGATGATCCTTTCTTCAGGTTGGCAAATGAAGGGAATAGAGGGGTGTTTGTGCCAGTAGCAAGTATTCCTGCCAACGGACAGCCTGATTGGAAAGACGGTAGAAAATCTGATAAGCTTGGCCGTGTATTGGAGTTGACCAGTATGGGTAAGATTAATCAATATGCTGTTGTTGTGGATGGGGCATATAACTATCATAAAGATGGCTGGATCAATGTGAGCTATACGTGGAACGATGCTAAAGACAATACCTCGTTCAACGGTAACGTAGCGAATACGGCAACATTGGTGCAGCCGGTTGTCGATGATCCACGTAATCTTGGTAGAATCACCTATTCGGACAATCAGTTCAGACATAAGGTGGTAGTATACGGTACGCTGCCAACTTTCTATGGGGTAAATGTTGGTGTACGTTATACAGGGCTTGGTGGTACACGTTACAGTTTGCGTTCTGGTGGAAACACTAATGGTGACTTTGTGACATCAGACAATGATCTGGCGTATATTTTTGATTATACATCGTCCAGTACACCAGAGGCTATCCGCAACGGGTTGCAGGCGATTTTAGATAATCCAGAGGCGAGCAAAAGTATGAAAGACTTTATTACGTCATATGCAGGTGGTTTTGCAGAGCGCAACGGTGGTATCAATGGTTATTTTGGTACAATAGATTTGCGTGTAAGCAAAAACTTTAGATTTTATAAAACACATGGCGTAGAGCTTTCGGCAGAAATTTTCAACTTCGCCAATATGTTGAATAAAGAATGGGGTGTTAATAAATCTTTGGGGAGTCAAGCATTGTACCGTGTGACAGGGTTTGACCAAAGTCAACAGCAGTTTAGTTATTCGGTGAATAGCATTGGGTTGGCTTCGCCATCGGGTAATCCATGGCAATTGCAATTTGGTGTTCGCTATAGTTTCTAAAATTAGAACGATCGAAAATAGGGCTGTCCGAAAGATAGAGTGATTGGCCACAAGATGCAATCTTGTGTGGCAGTTTGATAGACATCCGAAGTTTCGAAAAACTTCGGATGTCTTTTTTATTTTCTTTTATACGTATTGATGAGAATAATGACTATCAAAATAAAAATGACGCCACTCCATTGCAAGGGCGAAACATGTTCATGAAGGACAAAATAGGACATCATCACGGCTACGGGAAGCTCAACAGAGCTAAGGATACTTCCTAAGGAGTAACCTGTCTTGGGCATTCCGTAAGCAAATAAAACCGGTGGGATAACTGTTCCAAATAAGGAAAGCACCAAAGCGTAAGGCAAGATACTTTCCCATGTTCCCAACGACAGTAAGGAAACAGGAGTCAACACCAGCATGACCAATATGGAAGCGCCAGTAATCATTAAGGCACTTTTTTTCAGGACCGGATAATCATTGCCGACCCTGCCGTTCAAGATGATAAACAGAGAAAAAGAGGTTGCTGCTGATAAACCGTATAAAATGCCTGTTGTGGATATGGTTTCTGTGCCTCGTTCGATAATTCCTGTAGATAACAAGGTGCCGAAAATAACGAATATAGAGCCAATCACTTGCACTTTTGAAGGCGGGCTTTTGAATAGTAGCCATTCCAAAAGTGCTCCAATCCATATGTATTGCATCAGCAGCACAATCGCTATAGAAGCGGGTACAAGTTCTACACATCTATAATAGAGAATGCTGACTGCTCCGGTACTCATTCCACATAGCATAATGAGCCAAAAAGGATGGGTATATTTCTTTTTTGTCAGAGTCTTTTTATTGGTGAGGAAGAAAGCTAACCATAAGAAAGCGGCTCCGAGGAGCACTTGTGTTCCAGTAACTTCCGCTAAGGTAAAGTCCTGTTTATAGGCTTTTTTAACAAAAGTAGAAAGAATACCAAAGCTTGCTGCACCTAGCGTAACGGCGGCGATGCCTTTGATTTTTACAAATGTAGACATGGGCGCAAAAGTAAATAAAAACCAGCAAAATTGGTCAGTCCATTGTCTAAAAGGGGACTTCTTACCCCCTGATATTGTATATCAAGGTGGATTTCTTTAAGTTTGTTATATGGTTCTAATGGTACGGAGATTTACAGGTACATGGCTATGTATAGTGCTGATTATGGTATTGCTTTCCTCGTGTGGAGCGAAGCGTAAAGTAGCACATCGAAACTATCCTGCAAAAGGATCAAGTTCACGCGGAGCTGTGCTGACGGATGCAAGTGATAGTCGCAATAAAGCCCTGTCCGGTTCGAAAATGGAGAACTATGCTAATCTGTTGGGCGTTCCTGTAAAGGAATTACGCAATGCACCGCTTTATAGTTTTATTGATGATTGGATGGGGAGCCCTCATCGATTGGGCGGAATGAGTAAATCTGGTGTTGACTGTTCCGGTTTTGTGGGATTGTTATATAATAGGGTTTATGGGAAAGATCTTCCGCGTACTTCACGCGATATGGGGGATAATGTGAAAAGGAAGTACGAAAACGGACTGCAGGAAGGCGATTTGGTTTTCTTTTCGTTTGGTGGTAAAAACATTGACCATGTTGGGGTCTATTTGCATAATAATAAATTTGTTCATGTTTCGACCAGTAAAGGGGTCATCATATCCGATATCCGGGATAATTGGTATTACAAGTACTTTGTTCGCTGTGGTACGCCTAAAATCTAACATTCAAATTACAATAGCAGTATAAAAGCCCATATAAAAAGTATCCGGTTCGTGGGCAATTCTGTATTTTTGCGCCAAATTATTTATTGTCATGAGCAAAAGGTCAAAAGCAATTTTTCTGGGACTGTGTATCATCGGTTCTTTTTTCATCTATTGTGTTTTTTATTATTCCAATATGATAAAGAACGCTCCTTTCCGATATTCGGATTTTGAATATGTTGACCTTCAATATGGTGAACCAGACTCTATGTTGAATACGTATAATTCTGCTACGCAGAAATACCATTTTCTGAATAATCAGGATTCATTGGTAACGACCAAACTCAAATTGACAGATGATGATCTCCTGTATATTCACCGAAAGGCTATGGAAATGGGGTTCTGGAATGTGGATGATGATATGACTACGCCGCGTACTTCACCCGAAGAGGGGAAGAAAGTACCTCGCTTTATATTAGAAATCAAATATAAAGAAAAGTCTAAGCGTGTAACGATTGATACGGATTATCCAGGAAATCCGAAAATGCGCGATGCGGCGATGACCACTGTAGAAACGGTTGTCCAAACCCTTAACAGAGCCTACGCGAGATGATTTAAAAAGGTATATCGGGATGCTATTGGCATCCCGATATACCTTATTTTTCTGTTTACTTAATCTTCCTTATAATTTCCGTAATCAGTGGATAGGTGTTTTCACGTACTTTGTCCAATTCTTCTGCAGATAGCCACTTTGCATCTGTGATATCCTCTTCAGTCTGCGGAACAAGTTTTGGTACTTTATTCACGCCCATTTCATACCAATTGGTCTGTTTGAGAGTGAATTTGCCTCGCATGATATAGGTGTGATACGTTGTGCATAACTTTGGTCCTAAATAATCGATTTCAATTCCGCATTCTTCTTCCACTTCGCGGACCGCCGCCTCTCGCATTTTTTCATTTTCTTCTACTTTTCCTTTTGGAAGATCCCATTTTCCAAGTCTATGGATGAAAAGATAGGCACCTTCGCTATTTTTTACCAGTCCTCCGGCAGCCTTGATGATATTGATTTTTTGTAAAAGTCCTTTAAAGACCCGCTCTATATCAGGATGAATATAGAGGTAAGTTACGTCCTTTGTGACTTTGGTTTTTGAAGCTTGGAAAAGTTTTTCCAGATCAATGTCTTGTAAACCAATTGTTTGTACAGATGTTAATTTCTTGGGGAGAAAATCAGCCAAAATTAGCTGAGATTCGTTCATATAAATTTTATAAATTTGTGCCATGAAAATTATAAATGAGGTTGAACAAAAAGTTGCTGAATCCTTACTGCAAATTAAAGCAATAAAATTGCAACCTAAAAGTCCTTTTACATGGGCATCGGGTTGGAAGTCGCCAATTTATTGTGATAATCGTATTACTTTGTCTCATCCGGCTATCCGTACATACATCCGTCAGCGGTTAGCACAGTTGATTCAGGATGAGTTTGGGGCTGTGGAAATGATATCGGGGGTGGCAACAGCCGGAATACCTCAAGGGGTATTAGTGGCTCAAGATTTGGGATTGCCTTTTACCTATGTGCGCAGTAGCGCAAAAGGCCATGGAAGACAGAATCTAATCGAAGGAGAAGTGGTGAGCGGTCAGCGTGTTGTCGTTGTTGAAGATTTGATTTCCACAGGGAAAAGTAGCTTGCAGGCTGTTGAAGCTTTGCGCGCTGCAGGATGCAACGTTGTTGGACTTGTTTCTATCTTTACTTACGGTTTTGATGCAGCAGTTAATAATTTCGCAGATGCAAAATGCCCATTTTTTAGCTTGTGTAATTATGATGCCCTTATCAGTGTGGCTGTTGCGAATGGCTACGTGTTGGAATCGGATGTAGAATTGCTTGAAAAATGGCGTGTAGACCCAGCGGTCTGGTCTGGAGAATAAATTTTAAAGTAATGACTATCATACAAAATCATACAGATATTCAGAAGCCTATTGCCGAGGTTTATACCTTTTTGGCTGATTTGAATAACCACGAACAATTGATGCCGGATAACATCTATAATTGGTCATCGACAGTGGATGAAGCACGTTTTACCATCAAAAATATGGCAAAACTGGCCTTGAAAATCAGTCAACGAATAGACAATAAAGAAGTGGTCTGTATTCCTGTGGAAGAAGCCCCATTTGAAATTACGCTTCGTTGGACAGTGGAGAAGAAGGATGAAAATCTGACTACAGCGACCTTTATTATCGAGGCGCAATTGAATATGATGATGAAAATGATGGCATCAGGACCTTTGCAAAAATTAGCTGATCATCAGGTGAATGCTTTGAAGCGGATATTGGGTTAAATAGAATAGACTAAAACAAAAGGTCCTTGGCATGAGTCAAGGACCTTTTGTTTTATTGCGGGTGATAATTATGTCACGATTTGACAAAGCCTTCGGTAAGCGGGAAGAGTTTTGTATTTTTACAACAAATTAAATAAGCATTATTTAGATGGAGCTACACTTAAAACGCCCTTTGGCTTTTTTCGATTTGGAGACAACGGGGGTTAATATTTCTGTTGACCGTATCGTGGAGATATCGATTTTGAAGATTTTGCCTGATGGCAAAGAAAAGGTGCTGACGATGCGCATTAACCCAGAAATACCAATCCCGGCAGAATCTTCTATGTTCCATGGTGTTTACGATGAAGATGTCAAAGACATGCCTACTTTTAAGGAGAGTGCACGAGAAATTGCTGACTTCCTTGCAGATGCTGATTTAGCGGGCTATAATTCCAATAAATTTGATGTTCCTATGTTGATGGAGGAGTTTTTGCGCGCAGGTGTTGATTTCTCATTGAAGGGACGGTCATTTGTGGATGTACAGAATATTTTTCACCAGATGGAACAGCGGACATTAAAAGCTGCGTATAAATTTTATTGTGAAGCTGACTTGACCAATGCGCATACAGCAGAGGCTGACGTTCGTGCTACGTATGAAGTGTTGAAAGCACAGTTGAGCAAATATGAAAATGTGCAATTTGAAGATAAACACGGTAATGTATCCATTCCGGTTGTCAATGATGTGGATGCGTTGCATGAGTTTACCAACCTGAGTAAACCAGTTGATTTTGCAGGTCGATTGGTCTATGATGCAGATGGTGATCCAGTTATTAATTTTGGTAAGCACAAAGGGCGGAAGGTGACGGAAGTATTCGATGTGGAACCCAGCTATTATGCGTGGATGCAAAACGGAGACTTTCCATTATATACTAAAAAAGTATTGGAAGAAATCTGGAATGCACATCGTAACCAAAAGAAAGAAAGTAACAGAAATCAACAGGGTGAACAGAAACAGCCTTATCAGAAACCACAGCAGAAGTCTGCTGAACCTGCAAAGCCGATTACTTCGGATATGTTAGCCCAGTTGCAGGGAAAGTTTGGAAAGTAGATTAGTATTTAGATAATAGTATTTAGAT
>Ga0079224_100010542_pt1 | contig 12686 bp, 11 predicted proteins | sample Stecom2015_FD_80414 | JGI IMG/M metagenome (GOLD analysis project Ga0079224, IMG submission 80414) | Agricultural soil microbial communities from Utah to study Nitrogen management - Steer compost 2015 | ecosystem: Environmental > Terrestrial > Soil > Agricultural land | place: USA: Utah...
CGCTCTTGGCCGCCGCCGAGGGCTACGGTCTGGTCCCAGACGAGATCCACCAGCTCCTGGAGAGCGGGACCGGTTGACCGCCCCCCGCTGCGGGCCCAAGCCGTGGCGCGGTTACCTGCGACCGTTCGTGAGCTGGGTGGCGGCGGCGCCAATCGCAAACAGCTTGCCGCCCCAGATGATCACCGCTCCCCCGGTCGCGATGGCGTAGGCTGCGGCGCCGCCGGTCGCGACCACGGTGGCCGCACCCACCAACCCGAGCACGCGCTTCTCGCTCGGCGTTCGCTCCGTCCACCACCGCTGCAGCTTGTTCACTCCCGGGCAGTTTAGCAGTGAACCGGGGCGCTGCCGAGCGGCCTTTCAGCCGCGGAGCACCCGGGAGATCCGCGACGCGGCCTCGGCGACGCGGGGCTCGTCCTCGATCAGGGCGAAGCGCAGGAACCCTTCGCCGCCCGCCCCAAACCCGCTGCCAGGCGACAGCGCCACGTGCGCCCGCTCGATCAGAAATGCGGTCGCCTCGATCGAGCTCATCCCCGAGAGCGCCGGCGGCAAGGGTGCCCAGGCGAACATCGTCCCTTCGGGAGGCGACAGCGCGAAACCAGCGGCGCTCATATGCGACACCAGCGTCTTGGCGCGGTCCATGTAAAGCTCGCGGACCCCGTCCACCAGGTGATCGCCGTGCTGCAATGCCCACGCGGCCGCGTACTGCAGCGGCATGAAGGTCCCGTAGTCCATGTAGGTCTTCAGGTGCGACAGGGTCGCGATGAGCCGCTCGTTGCCCACCATGAACGCGATGCGCCAGCCCGGCATGTTGTAGCTCTTCGACATGGAGAAGACCTCCACGGCGAAACGGCGGACGATCTCCGGATCGATGCCGCAGTCGAAGATGCTCGGCGCGTGGCGGGCGGAGAAATCCAGGTCCGCGTAGGCGTTGTCGAAGAGCAAGAGCGCCCCCGAATCGCGCACGGCGGCGACGAGCTCCTTGAGCTGCTCTCGGGCGATCACGCGACCGGTCGGGTTGTGCGGGTAGCTCGCGATGACCAGCTTCGGCCGCCCACCCCGGGCGTTCACCGCGTCGATCGCCGCGCGCACACCGGCAGCGGGCTCCACGTCGGCGCGCACCGGGTAGCCGACGACGTCCGCCCCGGCGATGAGCGGCGCGCCCTTGTGGATCGGATAGCAGGGGTCCTGCACGATCGCGGTGTCGCCGCGGTCGAGCACGGCCAGCACCAGGTGACTGATGCCTTCCTTTGCGCCCATGGTGACGATGACGTCCTGCTCCGGATCGAACCGCACGCGGTAGCGACGCTCGTACCAGCCCGCGATGGCCTGTCGTAGGTCGAGCAGCCCGCGCCCGGGGTGGTAGCGATGGTTCTTGCCGACCTGCGCGGCCTGTACCAAGCGTTCCACGATCTGAGGAGGCGTCGGGCGGTCCGGGTTGCCGAGCCCCAGGTCGATCAGATCGGCTCCCGCGGCCCGCGTCTTCGCCTTCACCTCGTCGGTGGTGACGAACGCATAGGTGGGCAAGGCTTCAGCGCGGGGGAAGGACCAATGGTGGGCCACGGCGCGGCTAACTAGCACGAAAGCCGGGGCAAGAGAGGGCGCGTGCTGCACCCCGCCGAGCTTTTCTTGGATAGCCCGGCGATCGACGGGAGGGGTCGTCCTGGCGCCTCTGTTCTGGCCCCAGCTCTCGAGCGGCTTTCCAGCCCAAACCCCGGGAACACGCGAGCCGGGGTCCGGGCCGGAGGAGCGCGGCGCCGGCCGCGGTGGGTCCCCTCGGGCTGGTAGCCGCCGGGGAGCTGGACCATGCTTCGGCCGGATCGCAGAGGGCGGCCTCCGCGAACCGCCGACCGCGAGCCGACCGGTTCGCCGCGCCCCCAAAGACGATGCGATACGAGATCCGCGCCGCCGTTCCCGAGGACGAGGAGCAGCTCCTCGAGCTTGCCGGTCACCTGAACACGGTCAACCTCCCCAATGATCGGGGCCATGTCCGCAAGCTGCTCGATCACTCGGTGCGGAGCTTCACCGCCGAAATCCGAGATCCCCGCCTGCGAAAGTACGTCTTCGTGCTGTGGGACCTCGAGCAAGGGGTGGCGGCCGGGACCTCGATGTTGATCGGCCAGCTCGGGCGGCGCGACGCCCCCTACATCTACTTCGACGTCATCGCCGAGGAGAAGTACTCGCCCGCGCTCGACAAGCACTTTCACCACACCGCCCTGCGGCTCGGATTTTCCTATGGGGGCCCGACCGAAATCGGCGGTCTGGTCGTGGCGCCGGCGTACCGCAAGGCGGTCGAGAAGCTCGGGCTCTTGATCTCGTACGTGCGCTTTCTGTTCATCAGCGCCCACCGCAACTGGTTTCGGAACGAGGTGCTCGCCGAGCTGTTGCCGCCGCTCGAACCGGACGGGCGGAGCCACCTGTGGGACGCCGTCGGGCGTCATTTCACCGGCATGAGCTATGCGGAGGCGGACCTCTTGTCGAGCGAGAACAAGGACTTCATCCGGGACCTGTTCCCGCGCGAGCTGATCTACGCCTCGCTGCTCAGCCCGGAGGCACAAGGGGTGATCGGCAAGGTGGGCGCGCAGACGCGCGGGGTGGAGAAGATGCTGCGGCGCATCGGTTTTCGCTACGCCCACCGCATCGACCCCTTCGACGGGGGCCCCCACTTCATCGCGCCGGTCGACGAGATCACGCTGGTGCGGGCGGCGCGCCGCGCATTGGTCCTGAGCGGCGGTCCGCAGGCGGCGGGTGAGCCGGCGCTGGTGGCGCGGGAGACCGCGCCCCCTCCCTTCTTCCGAGCCGTCTCGACCTCGGTCGTGCTCGAGGCGGGCGGGGTGCGGGTCGACCCCGAAGCCCTGGCCCACCTTGGCTCGAAACCGGGGGACGAGGTGCTGTGCCTGCCGCTGCGGCAGGCCGTGACCGCTCGCGAACCGCGCACGTAGCCAGCGAGCCTCAGCCGTCGCCGACGGCGCCTGCGTACGGCACCTCGCCGGCGGCGGCGTTGGCCTGCGCTTGCCGGGGCGAGGGTTCGGCAGCGCGCGGCCGCTGCACCGCCGCGGCCAGATAGATGCCGGCCACCATCCCGACGACGAACGAGACGATCCCCGCGCCACCGGCCGACAGCGAGACCAGGGCCGGCCCCGGACAGTAGCCGGAGAGGCCCCAACCGGCGCCGAACAGCGCCGCGCCGGCGAGCAGCTTGCCGTCGATGTCGCGCCGCGAGGGCACCGCGAAGGCTTCTGCAAACAGCGGCGATGGTCGCCTTCGGATCAGCCGATAGAGGACGGCGTGCACCAGCACGGCGCCGGCCATCACGAACAGCAGCGTGGCGTCCCAGTCACCGGTCACGTCGAGAAACCCGAGCACGCGCCTCGGTTCGGTCATGCCGCTGACCAGCAGCCCCAGCCCGAAGAGGAAGCCGGTCGGCAGCGCGACGAGGGTCGATCGAAGGTGATTCATAGCCCCCCCAAGGCCCGGACGACGCCGGTCGTGAGCATCCCGACGGCGACGAACACGGCGGTGGCGACCACCGATCGTTGCGATAGCCGCGCCACGCCGCACACGCCGTGCCCGCTGGTGCAGCCGCTGCCGATTCGAGTCCCGACCCCAACCTGCAGGCCCGCCACCGCGAGCAACCCGGGCCCCGCGGGCGAGGATCCGATCGCCTCGGGGAACAGCGCCAGCGAGAGCGCACCGGCGCCGAGCAGGCCGATCAAAAACAGCGCGCGCCAGGCGCGGTCCCCGCGCTTGGGCAGCAGCACGCCACCGAGCACGCCGCTGATGCCGGCGACGCGCCCGCTCCCGAGCAGCAAGAGCGACGCCGAGAGCCCGATCAGCGCACCTCCGACGAGGGCATACCAAAAACTCGCTTGCATGACGTTCGGACCTCCGTGACCGATGCGAAGTGTTGAGCACGAGCCGTGCCGTCGCAATGCCAGGGGATTCGGGGAACGTTGCACGGCCTTGAAACAGGCGCCGTTCAGCAGCGTTTCAGCAGGTGTTTCATTGAACCGGCGTTGGCCCGCTCGAGGCCTTGTTTTCTGCTGGAAACGAGCTGGCACGCCGATCGCAATGGGGCAGTGCATGGCGCTCCTGGCGATGGCACTGGTCTTGGGGGTCGGCGTCTCGCTCGGCCTGCTCGGCGGCGGTGGCTCCATCCTCATGGTACCCATCCTGCGCTACGCGCTCGGGCAAGACGCGCACACCGCCATCACGCTGTCGCTGCTGGTGGTCGGGACCACCAGCCTGGCGGCGGTGGTGCCACATGCACGGGCGGGCCGGGTGCGCTGGAAAACGGCGTTCGTCTTTGGGCTCGCCGGGATGGCGGGCGCCTACCCCGCGGGCGCGCTGGCGGGCCGGATCCCACCCGCGGTGCTGCTGGTGTCCTTCGCGCTCGTGATGATCGCCACCGCGGCGGCGATGCTGCGCCGCAAGCCGGGCGGCCGCGGGGATCCTTCGCAACCGGCCAAGGCGCGCTCGATCGCCAAGGTCGTGGCAGAGGGCGTGGTCGTCGGCGCGGTCACGGGGTTCATCGGCGCGGGCGGCGGTTTTCTGGTGGTGCCGGCGCTGGTGCTGCTCGGCGGCTTGCCGATGGAGGTGGCGGTGGGCACCTCGCTGGTCGTCATCGCGATGAAGTCCCTCGCCGCCTTCGCCGGGTTCGTGGGGCACACGACGGTCCCCTGGGCGCTGGCGCTGGCGGTCAGCGCAGCGGCCATCGTCGGGACGCTCGCCGGCAGCCACATCGCTGGCCGGGTTTGCCCCAAGCGACTGCAAGCAGGCTTCGGCTGGTTCGTCGTCGCGATGGCCGCGTTCATGTTAGCGCAGGAGCTGCCCCCGTGGTTGGGACTGGCCGCCTCCTTGCCGTGGTCGCTGGCGGTCGCGGCGCTCGCCACCGCGTCGGCCGCCGTCGCCGTGAGCCTCTGGCGGCGCCGGCCAGCGCCGGAGGGGCGCGACCTGAAACGTGGCCGAAGCGGCGAGCGCACCGCGCGGGCGTGAAACATCTCTTGAAACATGTTACAATGCGACCATGCCGAAGCGCGGCCCGCTCGAGTCCCCCACCACTCTGGCCGCCGAGGCCTTGTCGCTGACGGCGGGCGCCGCGCTGGTCCTCGACGCGAACCTGGCGATCGTGCTGGCGACTCCGGCGGCCGAGACGCTGCTCGGCGCCTCCGTTCCGTTGGGGATCGCGGCGCCGAAGCTGCTGTGCGGCAACTCCCCCAAGAAGCCAGTGGCGCAGGCGCTGGTCGAGGGGCGTTCGATCGAGGCCATCATCCCCAAGCCCGGGCCGAACGCGGAGCAGCGGATGCTCAAGGTTCGCAGCGTCCCGCTCGCGGAGCACGGCAAGCCCCGCGGCTGGTTGCTCCTGCTCGACGACGCGGCCGCCTTGTCGGAGAAGCCCGTGCTGTTTCAGGGGATGTGGTCGCGATCGCCAGAGATGAAGGAAGTGTTCCGGATCATCGAGCGCGTAGCGCCGGAGAACGTCACGGTGCTCGTGCGCGGTGAGACCGGGTCGGGCAAGGAGCTGGTGGCTCACGCCCTGCACACGCTGTCCCCCAGATCGCGCCAACCCTTCCGCGCGCTCAACTGCGCGGCGGTTCCGCAAAGTCTGCTCGAGAGCGAGCTGTTCGGTCACGTGCGCGGCGCCTTCACGGGGGCGGTGCGCGACGCGCCGGGTCACTTCCAGCTCGCCAACCGCGGGACCTTGTTCCTCGACGAGGTCGGCGAGCTGCCGCTCGAGGTCCAATCGAAGCTGCTGCGGGTGCTGGAGACGGGCAGCGTGCTGCCGGTCGGCGCGCGCCAGCCGGTCGAGGTCGATGTGCGCATCGTCTCCGCGACCCACCGGGCGCTGCGCCAAGAGGTCGACGCTGGCCGCTTCCGCGCCGATCTGATGTACCGCTTGCGGGTGATCCCGATCTTCGTGCCGCCGCTGCGCGAACGACGTGAAGACGTGAGCCTGCTCGCCGAGAAGCTGATCGAGAGCATGAACGTCGATGCCCGGCGTCGCATCGAGCGGATCTCACCCGCCGCGCTCACGGCGCTCGAACGCCACGACTGGCCCGGCAACGTCCGGGAGCTCAAGAACGTGCTGGCGTATGCCTACGCGATCGGTGACGGTCCGATCCTGCAGCCCTCGGACCTACCCGCCGAGCTCCGCCAGCTCTCGGCCAACCCGGCAGCCACACCGCGACCGGTGACCGACGACCCAGAGCTCCGCCACATCCTCGAGGTGCTCGAACGCACGGGCGGCAACAAAAGCCAGGCAGCTCAAGTCTTGGGCATCAGCCGCGTGACCCTCTGGCGGCGGCTGCAGGAGCTGAAGCTCGCCTGAAGGCGGGCGTCACGTCTCCGGGGAGGCGCCCGCGGAGGGCGGCGCGCCTTCCGAAGCGGCGGGCGCCGGTGCGTCGATGCGGCTCTGGGTGCCTCGCTCGTCGGCGACCACCCGCCCGTCCACCATCCGCACGACCCGCGGCATGCTCTCCGCGAACCCTGGGTTGTGGGTCACGACGACGATGGTGGTGCCGTGCTCTCGGTTGATCTGGAAGAACAGGTCATGGATGGCTTCGCTGGTGCTGCTGTCGAGGTTGCCGGTCGGCTCGTCGGCGAGCACGAGCTTCGGGTCGAGGGACAGCGCCCGAGCCACCGCGACCCGCTGCTGCTCGCCGCCGGACAGCTCGCCGGGGCGATGGGTCGCGCGCGCTTCGAGGCCCACCTCTTCGAGCAACGCCCGGGCCCGCCGCTCCATCTCCTTGCGCGGGCGGCCGCTGATGAGCCCCGGCAGCATCACGTTCTCGAGCGCGTTGAACTCCGGCAGCAGGTGGTGAAACTGAAACACGAAGCCGATCTCGCGGTTGCGCACCGCCGCCAGCCGTGAGCCGCTCATGGTCGTCAGCTCCTCACCCGCCAGGCGGATGCGCCCGCTGCTCGGCAGGTCGAGCGTGCCGATGCAGTGCAAGAGGGTGCTCTTGCCGGCGCCGGACGGGCCCACGATGCTGAGCAGCTCACCCGGATAGATGTTCAAATCGATGCCCTTCAGCACGTGGAGCTCACGCCCCATGTGCTGAAAGCTCTTTTGCAGATCCTCGATGATGACCAGTGCTTCAGCCACAGTGCCTCACTCGTAGCGGATCCCGTCCACCGGCCGCAAGCGACTGGCCGCGACGGCGGGATAGATCGTCGCGATGGTGGTGATGGCGAACGCCGAAATGGCGACGAGCATGTACTCGACGGGATCGACCGAGACCGGCAGGCGATCGACGTAGTACACATCCGGGTCCAGGCGCAGCCCAAAGCGGTCGAGCGCCAAGGTGGCGACGAGCCCCGTCACCACGCCGAGCACCGTCCCGATGCCCCCGATGATGATCCCCTCGGTCATGAAGATGCGCAGGATGGCGCCGTCGCTCGCGCCGACGGCCTTCATGATGGCGATCTCCTTGCTCTTCTCGGTCACCATCAGCAGCAAGGTGCAGATGATGCAGAAGCTCGCGACCGCGATCGCGATCGACAAGATGATGAAGATCGCTATTTTTTCGAGCTTCAGCGCGCTGAAAAGGTTGCGGTTCATCTCCTTCCAATCGCGCACGACCAGGTCCTCGCGGGCCACGCCCGAAAGGATGCTCTCCCGGACCGCTTCCACGTTCTGCGCGTCCTCGGCGCGCACCTCGATGGCGGTGATGAAATCCTTCAGGTCCAGGAAGTTCTGCGCGACCTCGCGCTGCATGTAGGCGTGGCTCGAGTCGTACTCGTACATGCCGCTGTAGAACACGCCGGCCACGCGAAAGCGGCGGCTGCGCGGCAGAAGCCCCATCGGACCGAGCTCTCCCAGCGGCGAGACGAGCGTGATTTCGTCGCCGACGTAGACGTGCAAGGTCTTGGCGAGCTCGCGGCCGATGATCACCCCTGGGTATGCGTCATCGGGCACGACGGCCTCCACCACGGCCGGATCGAGGTCCTTGGACTTGCTCTTGGGGAAGGTCTTGACGTCCGGCCCCTTGTAGTAGACCTGTCCGCCGGGCCCCTCCCAGATCGGCTCGTCCGGTGGCAGCCGGGCGAGCTTCACCGGGTCTTTGAGGTATTCCATTTTGCCGACGGTGAGGTTCTTCGGCAAATCGATGACGGTCCCGATGGTATCCGGATCGATGCCCTTGACGATGACACCGGCGGTGTTCGACACGCTCGACGCCATCGCTTCGCCCTGGGCCACGGGGCTCGCGGCGGCGACGCCTTTGGCGAGCCGAACGCTCTCGAGCGTCGCGCGCCAATCCTCGAAGCCGCCCGCGCGTTTGGCCTCGATCTTGATGTGGGCGTTGTTGCCGAGGATCTTGCGCTTCAGATCGGCGCCGAAGCCGCCCATGATGGAGACGACGGCACACAAGGCGAACGAGCTGACCGCCACCCCCAGGATCGACAAGATCGAGATGGCCGTCAAAAAGCCGCTCTTGCTGGCGCGCACGTGCCGGGCGGCGACGAACGACGTGAAGCCGCGGCGCTCGAACCTGTCGAGCACCCACGGCAGCGCCAACGCCATGAACCCGAGCGTGAACAAGGTGCCGCTGATGGCGGCGCCCACGCGCACGATTTGGTGCCAAAGGACGAAGAAGCTGCCCCGCGGCTCCGGGAGCTTGAATGACCACACCGAGAGCCCGATGAAGGCCAGAAACGACAACCCGGTCAGGCCCCACAAGAGGCCGCGCCGCCCGCCCTTGCCGAGCCGTCGCAGCCCCAGCACGACGAGCCAGATCAAGACGACGGCGACCAGCGCGATCACCGCCAGGCGACCGTACAGCCCGAGCGCGACCCAGAGCTCGTTGAGCAGGCTCGGCGGCGCCGCCTCGAGATCGGGCGGGGGGGCAGCCAGCAGCCGCAAGCCGTTCATGCCGACTCCGGTCGCAGCAGCGGGAACGCGATCACGTCGCGGATCGACGGTTGATGGGTGAGCATCATCGCCAGCCGATCGACCCCTAGACCGAAACCCGCCGCGGGCGGCATGCCGTGCTCGAGCGCGCGGATGTAGTCGGCGTCGTAGTCCATGGTCTCCTCGGCGCCGCGCTGCTTCTTGGCGACCTGATCTTTGAAGCGCGCGGCCTGGTCGTCGGGGTCATTGAGCTCGCTGAAGGCGTTGCACAGCTCGCGGCCCTCGATGAAAAGCTCGAAGCGATCCACCAGGCTCGGGTCGCTGTCTTTGCGGCGCGCCAAGGGCGAGGTCTCGGCCGGATAGTCCAGGATGAACACGGGGATGCTCTTCTCGCCGCTCGGGTCGCGGTAGTCCTCCGCGAGGAACGGCTCGGCCAGGTACTCGTAGGCGATGAACAGCCGCTCCCCGGCGTTGTCACAAACGCCGAGCCCCTTGCGGAGGTTCCCCCAATCGATGCGACCGGCACGTTCGCTCGCCCGAGCGAAGCTCCGGACAAGCTCATCCGCGGGGCTCGCCGTCGATGGTTTCGGTCCGGCCGGGCCGCGGCTCGGCTCGACGGCGATTTCCTCCAGTCGGTCCAGCAGGTCGATCGGCAAACCGGCTCGCTCGGCCGCGCTGCGCGCCGCCTGCTCGAGCGGCACCCGGGCGAAGGGCTGGTCGAGCGTGAAGGGCCGCACCGACAGCCACGCATCGTATTGCTCGACGCGGGCGAGCTGTTCGAAGCGGCGCCGCAAGAACGCGTCGACGTGCCGGAGCAAGCGCTCGGCGAGCGGCATCAGCGTCTCGTAGGTGGCGTACGCCTGGTAAAACTCGAGCATCGTGAACTCCGGGTTGTGCCGGGTGCTGATGCCTTCATTGCGGTAGCAGCGGCCGATCTCGTAGACGCGCTCGAACCCACCCACCAAGAGGCGCTTCAAGTACAGCTCTGGCGCGATGCGCAGAAACAGGTCGAGATCGAGCGTGTTGTGGTGCGTCTCGAACGGACGTGCCGCCGCGCCGCCGACGACCGTGTGCAGCGTCGGCGTCTCCACCTCCAGGAAGCCTTCGCTATCCAGGAAATCGCGCAGCCCCTGGATCACCACCGAACGCGCCTGCAGCACGGCGAGCACGTCGGCGTTCGCCACCATGTCGACGTAGCGCTGGCGGTAGCGCCGATCGACGTCCGTCAAGCCGTGCCATTTGTCCGGCAGCGGGCGCAGCGCTTTGCTCAACACCCGCAGCTTGGTCAGCTCCAGGCTGAGCTCCCCCGTCTTCGTGACCATGACGCGGCCGATCGCCTCGACGTGATCGCCGACATCCAGATCCTCGAGCGCCGTGAAGTGCTCACCGAGCACGTCCTTCTTGGCGAACAGCTGCATCTCCCCCGAGCCGTCGCGCACGCGCAAGAACGACGCCTTGCCGAAACCGCGCCGGCCGATCACCCGCCCGAGCACCTGCAGGGGCGCATCCCCGGCGAGCTCCACCACGCGCGCTGGATCGTAGCGCAGCTCGGTGATCGGCTCGAGCAGCGCGGGCTCGCAGCGCTGGCGGATCTCGCGGACGAGCACCCGTCCCAAGGTCGACACGTCATTGGCGAAGGGATTTTCGCCGCGGGCGCGCAGCCGCGCCGCCTTGGCGCGGCGGGCCTCGATCAGGGCTTCCTCGCTGGTTGTGCCGGACTCGCTCACCTTGACCCGCTCCTTCGCCTCGCTTGGGTGCATCTTCGTGGGCTTCGTGTACCCCGAGGCCGGCAGCGCGTCCACCGAGCGGAGCCACCCCCGAGGCGCTCGGGGACCCACGCGCCCGTTGGCCCTCCGCCCGGCGAGCGGCGCCTCAGCTCTCGGCCGCTGCGCGCGAGGGGACGACGGCCTTGGCCCCGCCCTGTCCCTCGGCGCTCTTCAAGAGGTACGCTTCGATGAAGCCATCGAGGTCGCCGTCGAGCACCGACTGCACGTCCCCGACCTCGTGCTCGGTGCGGAGATCCTTCACGAGCTGATAGGGCTGCATGACGTAGCTGCGGATCTGGTTGCCCCAGGCGATCTGCCCTTTGGCGGCCTCGTATTGGGCCTGCTGCTGCTCACGTTTTCGGAGCTCGATCTCGTAGAGCTTGGCCTTCAACATCTTGATGGCCATGGCGCGGTTTTGGTGTTGGCTGCGCTCTGCGCGGCAGACGATCACCAGGCCGCTCGGCAAGTGCTTCATGCGCACCGCTGTCTCCACCTTGTTCACGTTCTGTCCGCCCTTGCCCCCGGCACGCATCGTCGTGACCTCGAGATCGCCGTCCTTGACCTCGATGTCGATTTCGTCCTCGACGTCCGGGGTGACCTCCACCGCGGCGAAGCTCGTGTGGCGTCGCGCGTTGGCGTCGAAGGGACTGATCCGGACCAGCCGGTGGACGCCCATCTCGGCGCGCAAGTAGCCGTAGGCGTTGGGACCGCTGACCGTGAACGAGGCACCATCGATGCCCGCCTCGTCCCCGGGTTGATAGTCGATGATCTCCGTCTTGAAGCCGCGGCGCCCGCAAAACCTGAGATACATGCGGAACAGCATGTCGGCCCAGTCCTTCGACTCCGTCCCGCCGGAGCCCGGGTGCACGCTGACGATGGCGTTGGCGTGGTCCACCGGCCCGGACAGCATCCGCGCCAGCTCGGCCTTGCGCACCCGCTTGTCGAGCTCCTCGACCTGGGCGGCAGCGTCGGTGATCGCGCCGTCGTCGCCCTCCGCAGCGCCGAGCTCGAGGTACTCGAGCGCGTCGGCCACGTCTTTCTCGAGCGACTCGACCAGCTCGACCTTCTCCTGAGCCGCGGCGCGACGGCGCATGGTGGCCTGCGCCTTGTCCTGATCGTCCCAGAACCCGGACGCCGTCGAGAGCTCGTCGAGCTCCTCGACCTCGCGCTTCAGCCTTGGAACGTCAAAGAGACCCCCTTAGCGCGATGACGCGCCTTTGGAGGTCCTGGAGCAACGTGCGGGTTTCTGCGAGCATGGGGGCCTTATCTAACGCTTTCGACCCTCGGCCGCCACCTCCGGATGGGGGCGCTCCTCGATGCGCGCGGAAAACCAGCCGTCGGTCAGCAAGTCGAGCTCCACGACGGCCGCGAGCGCGCGGAGCTCGGCCTCCAGCCGCTCCTCCGGCAGGACGGCGACGGCCCGATCGAGCGCGGCCCGCTGCCAGGCGATGAGCGCTGCGATCACCCGGCTGACCAGCGCGCGCCGCTCCGCCCGCGCCGAGTGCCGCAGCCGCTCGATGGCGATCTCCTCGTCGGCGAACAGCAGCCGGTCGAGCTTCCAGCTCAGGCGCGCCTCGAGCAGCAGATCGGCGGCGCCCGCTTCCGTGTAGCGGTAGGGGTCGGCGGTGGTCGGCGAGAGCCGCCGCGTGTAGTCGAAGCCGCGGGCCCCTCGCAGCCGCAGCTCCGGAAACGCGGCGGAGACCCGAGCGCGCGAGGCCAGGCTCTCGAATCGGCGCTCGAGCTTTCGATATCCCGCGGCCCGGAGGGCGGCGGCGACGGTCGCACGAACCAGGCTTGGCGTCAGCTCGAACGCTGGGCTCGGGCGCGGAGCGGCAGGCGGGGGCGCTGGTTGCGCCGCCGCCTCGGACGAGGGGTCTTGAGGCGCGGCCGGCACCTGGGCGAGCGCCGCTGCCGAGGCGGCGAGTGCTAGCGCCGGCGCTCGGCGCGGGCTCGGCGAGCGAGCACCGGTCGCCCTCGCGACCCGATCGAGCGGGATGGACACGCTGAGCTCCGCGAGCGCTTCGGTGGATGTCTCCGAAAAGCGGTAGGCGCCGCGCACGCTGAGCACGAAC